>JAEEGF011001357.1_pt1 | contig 63760 bp, 55 predicted proteins | sample 9134171 | NCBI WGS metagenome assembly JAEEGF01 (sample SAMN16246542, study PRJNA631951) | gut metagenome | biome: gut microbiome; feature: rumen; material: AP-attached | host: Bos | place: Iran: Karaj | collected 2018-10 | reverse complement strand
TTTTTGTTTTATAGATTCGATGGATACTATAGATTTTATAGATTCGATAGATTTGATAGTCCTGCTAATCGTTGTGTCAGTTACACTATTTTTCTTGCATTTTTATTTTTTTTTGTATCTTTGCATTTTGAGTAACCATTCTCATAAGGTGTTAGACTCTACAAATCATATGCGGAACAAAAAATGGATTCTCTGTTACATCTGTTACAGTAGATATTACACCATATCGTTATGAAAACATTGTTCGGATCAACAAGATGTAACTTCATTCATCTCATGGTGGCATTTTTTTTTTGAAAAATGTAAGGCTCTTGTAGTTTTTTGCAAAGTTGTTACGTTTTTATAGAAGAATAGAAACAATGAGTCAAAAAATAGATCCATTTGAAGAACTGTTGCATCGCTATCGCGGTCTGTTATTCACCCTCTGTAGCCACTTTCGGCATAGAGGGTTGGATACGGAAGACCTCATTCAAGAGGCAGCGATTGCTCTGTGGCGCAACCGTGAGCGTCTGCTGGCGTTGGGAAGTGTACAACAAGCAGCGCTGACGTGGAAGATAGCCCGTAATGCCGTGATTGATGCTTTGCGCCACATTGAGGATACCGAGGCTTTGCCCGAGTACTACGATGAGGTTGACGAGGATCGTAGCCTCATTCAAGATTTGTACGAACAAATAGGTCAGCTGGAGGAACCCGACCGTTCAATTGTACGCCTGCAGCTGGAAGGATACAGCTACAAAGAAATCGCAGAGCGGCTGGAGATGACAGAGAAAAACGTGAGCGTGAGATTAGTGAGGGCAAAAGAAAGACTGAAAAGAATGATGGGGGTCATGGACTAACTATATGTCACAATAAAATAAAGAGAGATATGAATGAACAAAGATTTGAAGAACTATGGGATAGGGCAGAAGCCGAAAACTATGCAAAAAAACTTGCATCCGAATATCCGACTTGGCGCACCAGTCGACGCCGTACAATGGGCATGGTTGCAGGAGTGGCACTGCTGATTGTTGTGGCCATTCCGACTTTGATGCCGCAAAAAGCTGTGGATACTGTTTATGCGAAAGTGTACTGCAACCGCACGGGTATGGACGATCAGCACTGGATTGATTTGGCTGATGAGTTGTTGTTGGGTTAAAAGATATATGTTAGGGATATGAAACGACAATTACTATTATTATTTATGTTGCTGCTGGTGACACTGATGGTTGGTTGCCAAAGCAGAACAGAGAAGAAAACTGAAAGCGCACTTTACAAACGATACGCCTCACGGACTGATATGACGGTGGCACAAGTGTGCGACTTTCACCTTTGTGACACAGTGACTGTTGATGTGGTGTTGCTGCAGGCCGATGACGAGGAGGCGTGGAAGCGGATGGTAGAAGAATTTGGCATCCAAGACACTGCGGGTGTCACTAGTTGGTTGGGAGACATCGAGAATCCCGCTGTCCGTATGAAATGGGAAGGCCAATCGGTGGTACGCGTTGCGGCATCACACGATAAACACACTATCGGACTTTACCGTATTGACAACGAGACTCAGTATGATGCCTTGCTGGACTATCAACTCAACAATCTTCATTAATCGAATATAATAAATCAAGAAAGACATGAATACTTTTTCAAAGATCTTTGCCACTATGGCAGTTGTACTTAGTTTCGCCGCATGCGAGAAAAACAATGTCCCCGACCCATCGGAAGTAAACCACGAGCGTGACATATTCTATTCAGTGTCGGAAATTCCGGGTATGCCCAATTTCTCTGGCACCATCACCCATCTCACTACTGAGGCAGAATGGGACGCGCTGCTTGATCAATTCTGCAACATGACGCGTAGCGGTGAGCAGGTGACATTATGCAACACAAACCCTTCTGGTAGCATCAAGGCTAAGAAGAGTAGTTCAAACACTCCCAATACCATTAGTACTCAAAACCGAGATGAACTGAAGGCATGGATGAAAGAAATGGAGAAAGCTGGCAAGACGATTAATGTAACCTATAGTGATGGCACTTGGAGCGGTAGAGCCTATGCATGTTTCAATCCACAAGCAGTACAGGTCGAGGAAATGACCTGCACAGGTACTTTCGTCCTTACTGGCATTCCCGTCATGGACGACCCGATATCAGGAATGGTGTGGGCGTTGCAGACAAACAACTTGGGCACCCTCATCCTCACCATTCATGGAATGATACTGCTAACCGAAAGCGATGAGCCTGTGACGATGCTTGATGGCATAGAGGTAACGCTCAGTGGCATTGTCAGTACCTTTACCGATATTAATGGTGATAGTTTCTCAACATTGGAACTCAATATAAATGAGGAAAATATAATAGATTTAAATTGAATATTTGAAAAAAAATCACATCTATTGTAGTTTTCTGTCCTCAAATTACGTTCTTATAGCGGAAAAAGTTTAAAACAATATAATCAATAACAATTTAAAACATTTCAAACAAATGAAGAAAAACATCTTTTTTGTTGCTATCGCAGCATGTGCCCTTTTCTTGGCCTCTTGTCAGAAAGAAGAAATCAGCCCTGTCAACACTAACAACAACAGTGGCGATGAGAACACAACCGTTCGAGTGAAAACCACTTCCGACCTGCACAACACCGATTGGACCTGCAGCATGACTTTCAATCAAATCCTCTTTATGATGGGTATTGATACCACTTGCATTCCTGATTTAGGTGGTGAGACCTACGACCTTGGCCTGAACTTTGATGGCACCCTCGCTCACTTTACCTTCCCCGAGAATATCGAAGCTTACGGTCTGAATGCAGATGAAACTGGAATGGCTCAGATTTTCGGCCTCTCTTACCAATACTCCTATGACGGCACCACCCATACCGGCTATTTTATCTGCACCACCGAAGATGAGAACGGCAACGAGATTCCTGCTCAGCTCCTGTTCACCTACGACGATATCACCGATGTCATCACCTTCAATGTAGAATTGTATTACGGTAGCGAGGATGTAAACGATGTCGACGATACCAATCCCATTATCTTCCCCCTCAACTTCACTCGTAACGAATAAAGTATCAAACCTTATCTAAAAAGGCGTCCGCATACCCGTGGACGCTTTTTTGTTTTTTGGCAAATGACGTGTAGTGTACGTACTGAACGCGACAGTGAATAGGAGATTCAACATGCTTCTTTCATCTGATGGTTGGTTTTTACAGCTACACAATCCGCAACCTTGGGTATAATAAAAAGCATCAATTCACGTTATCTGCAATTGAACAAAAATCCGTTATACTATGATAGCGATAAAACGAATTAGTCTCAAAGCATTGCTGTGTCAAAGCTTTTTTCTCTTATGCTTGGCTGTTGGTCATCTGACAATGGGGCAACAGTACAAAGGCACCTATTGGCACAATGGTTCAACATTCATCAATATTTTATCCGAGACCGATTCTGCCATCATCGCTGTCGAGATGTCTTTGCATGAAGGTGCTGATGCTCAACCGTGGTTCAAGTCTGATCTGCCAGGCGATTTCTTGAGACCCAATCAGATAGGGAATGCGTGGACTGATAACGTCATCCACTACAACGACCTTATTATTCACAAGACCATTGGTGAACAGGAGTGCTTTCTTGTGTTTGGCAGAACCCGCAACCTTGAAGATGTATTTATCCGTTATGATGGACATTCCACAAACGAACGGTATAAGCAATCCCATGGTTTCGACTCCGTACTTGAGTCTGACATCCGTCGTCAGATAATAGGAACCTATCATGTCAATGACCAGGCTTGGGTCATCACCCGCGACAGCATCCGTATATTCAGCCTTAGTTCTCTTCCCGACCAACCTTCATTCAGCTATGCCTATTCCATCCGTTGGGGAGAAGTCGATATGCCTGAAAATGTCCTTACGCTTAGCGACGGTCGCAATCTCTATTTCAAACTCACTGCCGACGGCTTGGATTTCTACAACGGTATCAGCCATATCGAACATGATGGCGAGTTCGAATGGGTTTCCCAAGGCGATTTGCTCTGCCATTTACACAAAACCAACCTTGATAACAAAGTCCCCGGACGTTGGCCTGAAGCCTCCACGACCATCCTCACACGTGGCTATCTTGCGCCTTATCCTGCCGAGGTCCTTCGTTTCATCCGCAACGAAATCTTTGCACGTCACGGTCGCACCTTCACCGACCCGAAGCTCACCGCTTTCTTCCACAGCGAAGGTCAATGGTACGGCACTGCCCTGTCCAATCCCACTCTGGACCGGCTGTCGGAGATAGAAGAACTCAATATCCAACTCATCGGTGCTGTCGAGAAAGAGCGCAAACAGGTATCAACAAACCGTTAATTTCCATCACAATGAAGCGGGGATAGTTGCGATGGATTTGTTAGAGTTTTCTTGCATGTATTTTTTTTTCTTCCAAATGTCACCTTTTTAGGTACATTCCCGTTTAAGGGGTGAACTGGTTCAAAAAAACAAACTAAATGTATAACCCTTAAAAAAAAGTATCATGACAGAAGATGTCTACACCGAAATCATTTGGTCAATAGAGGATTTGATTCCCTTCCTGGGAATTATCGCTCTGTGTATAGTGATTGTTGTACTCTATTTCCGCAAAAAACACAATGAAATCGAAAAACGAAGTGAAATTATCAAAACTGCCTTGGAAAAAGGCTCCGGCCCTATGCCAGAGGAACTGTTGAAAACCTTTAACAAACCCAAGCGCAGCCTCAAGGAGCGGTTGCTCAGCAAACTGCTTTGGGGAATGATTTGCACTTTTATTGGACTTGGCCTTGTCCTTGCTGTTTACACAAAGGTATGTGAGGACGATGCAGAGCTTGTTTACCCAGAGGTATGTGAGGACAAAGCTGATTTTCTTACCCTTGGTTTTGTTTCCCTTGCTGTTGGAGCAGGATTGGTGGTCTATTATTTTATTGCCCGTCGAGTGCTCCGCAGCGAGATTGAGAAAGAAGAAAGAATGCTTAAGACTGACCATGAGCAATGACCCGCGAAAGGTTTATCGAACTTGTCACTGCCGAGCAGGAGTCTCTCCGCAGGTTCTTGTCCGGCCTTTGTGGCGGCAACCGCATGGAAGCCGACGACATCGCCCAGGAAACGCTCATCAAGGCTTATTTGGCTTCGGACGGCTATGTGGAGCACTATAAGTTTTCCACTTGGCTCTTCAAGATTGGCTACCACACATTTGTCGACTACCAGCGTCAGTCCAACCGTCAGTTCTCCCAGCTTGATGAAACGCTCCCTGGCGGGGCTCCTGCTGACGCGGCATTCGCTTATGAAGACCTTTACCATGCCATCGACACTCTTCCCTTAAAAACCCGTTCTGCCATTCTACTGTTTTATATTAACGGCTATTCTGTCCTCGAAATATCACGTATCATGGGTTCTTCCCCGATAGCTGTGAGGAAGCGACTCTCCCGAGGACGCGAACAATTACGTAAACTATTAAAACGATGAAAAAAGACCCCTATCTCAAACACCTTTTCGCTAATTATAATCCTCCACTTAGTGACGATGAGGAATTTCTAAATAATTTGACACGGAGGTTGGACACTATTGAGCCAGCCCGCCGCTACTATAGTCGTGAGCGTCGTCACCTGCACCGTAGCCTCTTCGTTGCATTCCTGACCGGAATCCCTGTTGGTGCAGCCATGACGGTCTTTCTTTTGTTCCATCCTTTGACCCTCCATTTCCCAGTTCTATGGAGTAGACTTCCGGTGCTCGATTGGTTTGCTCGACATGGCTCCATGTTGCTCTCCATGCTCATTGTTTTGGCCTCAGCTGCCGGTGTTGCATACTTCTGCACTCTTTTCTACAACCTTTTCGCGTTCCGTTCCGCCTCCTCCCAGCAGAAATAATTACCCTTCAGTGCAATAAAACCATGCTCACTCCGTTAGTAGCATGATTGAATGCAAAAAATCAACTGAAATGAAGCATATTATCTACTCCGTCCTCATTCTTCTTTTGGCCGTGGCGTGCAAACCTGGCACTGCCACACAGCCGTCTTCCGCCAGTTCTCCGCTCCAACCTGTTAAGTCATTCCAACTATCTAAATACTCCACGCTGCAGCTCTATCGCAGTTCTGATACCGACAACTATGTCGTCATAGCCCTCCTTGATGACGAACGCAAAGTCAACGAAGTCATGGGCATTGGCAATTCCGACTTTTGCACATCCCCCTCTGGCGACATCCTCCTCGACACGGTTTCCTTCATTTCCGGCCTTCCCACTTACATTCTTCGCACCTACGACATCAGCTCGACATACGGTGCCGAAACCTGGTACATCCTTTCTCCCTACTACGATTTCGACCCCGATAGTTTCTGGCGCATTGACCGCATACCGTTCGACATCCTTTCTGTGCGCGACATAAACAACGATGGCCTTGCAGAGATTATCTCCTATCCCGACCCCCAACGTTCGGACAGCACCGTCTACTCATTTCATCAGGGGCTTCTCTCGGTTTGTCAATGAAACAACTCCTCCTTATTCTTTTTCTGTTCTCCAGCGTCGTTACCAGTGCGCAGGACATTATCCGAGTGACTGCTGCCGAGTACAACCGCCACAACACTCGCAACAATCAGGTTTTTGAGACCATAGCCCTCTCCCCTGAAGAGCATCTGCAAATCATTGACCACTATTATAATGAGGTTCTCAGCCAAGAGGAGAAAAGGCTTGTTGATGCTGAGGAGTTGTCACTCCAAGCGGGGGTATTCCTCCCTTCTGGCATCAAAGCCGTTTATGTCCACTATCCCCAGTACGGCAAGAGCCACCTGTTTCTCAACGGCATGAATATAGATCTCTATTGCGATGTTTATGCGCTCTCCAGCGAGGGCCTTCTTGCAACAGGCACTACCAACGACGAGACTTTTCAGTCTTTCCTCGCAGTCTACTCAATTCAAGGTTGGGAACTGCTTCCCGCCTTGCAACTCGAATACAATGTCACTCCCTACGATTTCCGTTGGGCTGCTGATGGTTGGCTTTATTTCCGTGGAGGCTATGACTATTACAAAATCCGCATCACTCCGCCTCCCCATCGCGAAAACTGCCTTATGGAAGACCTTGCCATTTCCCACCAGGAGTTCCTCGCCGCAAAGGCACAGCAGAAACGCTACAACGTAGACCGTTACGACCGCATACCCTCCAGGGTCGACACAGCCTATATTCAATCCTTGTCCAAAGGCGACAATATCTTGCAACAGATGCTTATGGGCGATTGCTTTTTCGGCCAGTTTGGTGAGGGGGGTCTCTCTTTTGTCGAAATCGTGCAAGGCGACTACTGCTTTACCCGTCTCCTTGCCGACACCACCGACATGCAGTCTTGCTCCATGATGCTTTCCCGCGACAACTACTTCGCCGGTATCAATACCGAGTGGGGAGCCGGTTCCAATGAGGTGCCGGCCTTCATTTATGTCTACCCCTATCCAGACGACAGCCGCCACGTCTCAGCCCCCTACATTTACCAGGCCACTCCGGCTTGGATTCCTCTGGGTACGGACTTCTTCTGGGGTGCCGATGGCTGGCTCTATGTCGATGGCTGGAACTGGCGCACCTCACAGAGCTGCTACCACAAAGTCCGTCTTCCAGCCACCATCCGCAATACTCAGAATTCCCATTAGTTATAGTTTTATGCGCACGAAACGCCTCATCATCCCGTCCCACCAGCGGGCGGGCAGCACCGTGTGCAGCAATACCATGCTGCAAGCCCCGCGGCCTATCCTGTAGCGTGCACGCGGTCTCCGGCTGTTCACGGCCCGACTGATGGCGCTTGTCACCACACTCGGTGCCGACAGGTAGTTGCCTGAATAGCCCTTGTGCATCAGTTCTGCCTCGCGCAGTGCATCCTCCTCGTAGGCCGTACCTTTCGACGACTCCGCCAAGTGCTTTGCCGCAATGATGCCCCAGTCAGTCTTGATGCCGCCGGGTTCAATCAGCACCACGTCCACCCCGAAAGGCTTCATCTCCATCCGCAGGGCGTCGCTCAATGCCTCTACCGAATACTTCGACACGTGGTACCAGGCTCCGAAAGGCATCACCATCTTCCCGGCGATAGACGAGATATTGACAATCCTTCCCGACTTTTGTTTCCGCATCACGGGCAACACCATTCGGCTCAACTCTGCCAATCCGAACACATTCACCTCCACCTGTCTTCGTGCCTCCTCCATCGTCACATTCTCCACCGCTCCGAAATACCCGTACCCCGCATTGTTCACCAACACATCGATGCGTCCTTCCGCCTCCAACACCTTCTGCACTCCCGCTGCCATCGATTCGCTCTCCGTCACGTCCATCTTCAACACCGTCACCCCGTCACTCTGCAACGGCTCCATACGTTCCACTCTCCTTGCTGCGGCATACACTTTATGTCCCTGCCGTGCCAGTCTCTGTGCAGCGTCAAATCCAATCCCGCTGCTCGCCCCTGTAATCAAAATAACATTACCTTTTCCTTGATTCGACATGTTGATCAATTTGTTGCTTTTTTTATTTAATTCAGTTTTTATATTCCCTATTGTAACCCAGCCGATACAATCATCTCCTATGCTCTGCGAGAAAACCTCTATCGGTGGTATTCATTTGTTTGCGTTTTTCGTTTGAAAGTTGTTTTCGTGGCAAAGGTACAACTTTTTTGCCAATTCTCAACACTTTTTTACTTCTCACAACCGCGTTGTTCTCATTTTGTCGCATATTTATTTTCATTTTCTTTAATATATATTTTTTATCCTTGTTTTTATTTATTGCAAAAAAAAATGTATTTTTGTAATTGGTAGTTTTTCTGTTATTAATCAATAAATTTATTCATAATGAGCAAGAAATACTTTTTCCTATGCAGTTTCTTGGCATTATCGTTTCTGCATCTGTCGGCCAATCCTGTCAATAGGGAGCAGGCTCGCAAAATAGCAGTAGGCTTTGCCAAGACCGTCAATCTGCAACTTGATGCTGCTTCTGCCAAAGGGTACGACAACCCCCTTTCCGCGCAGCAGTTTCAGGGACTCCATGTGTTCACTGGTGCCGGTGGTAAGGGCTTCGTCATCGTCAGTGCTGACGATTGTACTATCCCCATCCTCGGCTATTCCACCTCCAACCCGTTCCCTTCCGACACCTTGCCGGAGTCAGTCCAGGCCTGGCTTGCAAGCTACGATAGCCAGATTCTCTACTATCAGCAGCAGTCCGTCCAGCCTGTTGGCAGTATAACCAAGGAATGGCAGACCCTTCGCAATTATGCTGATACCGATGCACCCAAGAATCTCTCTTCGGGTAGCACTACCGTCGGTCCTCTTATCCAGACCCAGTGGAATCAGGCACCCTATTACAATCAATACTGCCCGATTCATACTTATCGTCAGAATAATAGTAATCGGTCGGATCGGACTGTCACGGGTTGCGTGGCTACGGCTACCTCCCAGATTATGAAGTATTGGAACTGGCCCCTCCACGGGCGTGGGAGTAACACCTACACTTACACCTATAATGTTGTAACAAGAACCAACAATAGTTATAGCTCAACAGGTACTACTAACAGTGTCACACTTTCCTCCAGTTTCGTCGACACAGTCTTCCGTTGGGACGATATGCCCGTCAGCCTTACAAGCAGTAGTGGCCAGAATGCCATCACCGCTGTGGCATCGCTCATGTACAATGTGGGCATTGCTCTGAATATGGCTTACGGATTGGACTTCACCGGTGGTAGCGGTGCCTACAATTCCTATGGCAACACCCTTGGTCACCATACCGTGCCCGAGATTCTTCGCGACTATTTCTACTATTCTCCTGCAGTTACCGCTATCGAGCAGGAAGCCTACACCGACGACGAGTGGAAAGCCATACTTCGCCGCGAGCTTGATGCTGGACGTCCCATGGTTTACGGCGGCGGCAGCACCGGCGGCGGTGGACACAGTTTTGTCTGCGACGGCTACAAATCTGATGGCACTTTCCATTTTAACTGGGGTTGGGGCGGCTATTGCGACGGTGACTATGTTATCGGTGCACTCAACCCCGAACCCGGTGGCATTGGCTCTGCAGCGATAAGTAACTACAACCTGTATGGCGATGCCGTTATCGGCATACAGCCAGCATCCACCATCCAGCCAGAAACGGGTACCACCACAGTCATCGCCGTCCCCAACAACGACCTCTACGGCTCTGTCACCGGAAGTGGCACCTATCGTAACTGGGTTGAGACGGTATCCATGCATGCTGTGCCTAACGAAGGTTATTCCTTTTTACAGTGGAGCGACGGCTGTCGCTACAATCCCCGCAACCTTGTCGCAGCGGGTGGTGTCGAGTCATTCACTGCCATCTTTGGCCCGGCTCAAGGCAATTTGTCTTATTTCGGCTCGTTCCCGAACTCTTTCAGCTACTATTACCCTTATTCGGAAATTCCAGAGTGGGGTATATGTCTCCCGGCTGCCCGTTTAGTTAACGCGGTGTCGTTGGATGCAGTCAAGTTCATGGGCTACCAAAGTACATACACTGTCAAGGTCTATAGTGGTGGCACTACTGCACCCCAGACGCTTCTCTACACGAGCAACCCCGTCACTATCTCTGGTGTCCAGTCATATACCTTGCAACTCCCCACACCCATCACATTGACCCCTGGCCAGTCGTTGTGGATAACCCTTTACAGTACCAATGGCAATAGATGTTTTGCCAGTGAAGCAATCAATACGACTAACGCTCATTGGGACTATTGGGTGAATTATGACCAATGGGATGATTATACATATGGAGAGGATCACTATAAGCCCTATCTAATCGATGGTGTATTCACCTCATTGCCCAGCGATCCTGTCTCCTCGTTGACTGTCTCCTCCACCTCTTCTACAGGAGCCTCCCTCTCTTGGTCCGCTCCCGCCACAGCTACCCCCTCCAGCTACACCATTGCCTATGGCCCCTGCTTCTCACCCGACCAGGGCAGTACACTCTCTGTCACCACCACCTCCTGCTCCTTGACGGAGCTTCTCTCCAATACTGAGTACCATGCTTGGGTGAGGGCTGACTATAACAATGGCTCCCGCCACAGCGTGTGGGTCGAGACCTCCTTCGTCACCACTTCAGCTACTAACCCGGTATACATCGTCGCCCAAGCCTCCGACGAGAGCATGGGTTCCGTTCTTGGCGGCGGTGTCTACGAACGGGGTGCCTCTGTCACCCTCCAGGCCATTCCCATGGTAGGCTACATCTTCTCTTCATGGGAGGATAATAACAGCACCTCTCCCCAACGTCAAGTCACGGCCTCTTCCGATGCCGTTTATACTGCGCTCTTCGAGCCGCAGTGCTATCCTGTCATTGCCGAGGCCGACAACCCCGCCTTGGGCAGCGTCACCATCGAAGGCGACCCCTGCTCCTCTGGCTTCCCCTATCTCTCCACGGTGGTGCTTACTGCTACGCCGGCTTCCGGTGCCGTATTCACTCAGTGGGTTGACGGCAACACCACCAACCCGCGCTTCTGCACTGTCGATGGCAACAGCTACTACTATCAGGCTCTCTTCGAGTCCTCTGCCAAGGGCGATGTCAACGTCTCTTCCTCTGCCCGTCAGGTCTCCATCAGAACTGTCGAACCCCAGGTTGTCGAGATTTTCGACATGCTGGGTCGTACCATCTACTCCTGTCGCGAGGGTCTTTCGTTCACCACGGTCACCCTCCCTGCTGCGGGTATATATCTCGTCCGTGTCGGCACCTCATACAGTGAAAAAATCATTATTCGTTAAGACTATAAATTCAGATATATGAAACGCAAAGATTATATACGGCCACGTATCACCTCGGTGGCCTTCAGGGTTGAGAATGGCTACTTTGCCTCCGATCCCAATCAAAACAGGGTGTTTGACTTCCCCTTGTTCGAGGATAACGGCGAAGGCTACTTCCGCAACGAGAGCTTCAGCCGTGATGGGTATGATGATAATTATAACTTTTTTGGAGAATGACCTATGAAAAAGACTTTCCTTTTTAAACAATATCTGCCCATTGTGGCTTTTGCCCTCCTCTCTCTCATGGTGGGCTGCAACAAGGACAACGACGGCGTAGTCTCTCTTAACGTTACTGTCGACCAATATGCTGGCTCAGGCAAACTCTTCATCGACGAGGAACTCTACGCTTGTTGGTCCAATAACGACGCTGTCCGTATCAATGGCGATACCAGGAACATTGTCATCAACGGCTCTCAGTGCCGTCTCGAGAATGTTCCCCAAAGCGAGACGGGCTACGTGGCTCTCTATCCCGATGACTTCGCTACCGAGGCCACAGTCATGACTTCGTCTTCCATTACCAATCTGCTGATCCCTGCCACGCAGACCTACGCTGTCGACGCCGCTGGCCGTCAGTTGGTGCCTGCCGCCATGGCTGCCTACCAGTCTTCATCCACGGGTACAGAGCTCAGCTTCCACAATGCTTGTGTGGCATTGAAGATAGCCCTCTCCAACAACTATTCCCGCAACCTCCTCATCTCTTCTGTCTCCGTCTCTGCCAGCGAGGCTCCTCTCTCTGGCAACTTCAACATCACTGGCATCAGTAACGGTACTCCCGTCCTTGAATATGCCAACGCTGTTGTCAGCGACGACGACCGTATCGTCACCCTCCAGATTGACGACGGCCTGTCCCTTGCCTCCGGAGACGATGTTTCTCTCTATCTCATGCTGCCTCCTACCGCTGCCTACTCCTCCAACAAGTTCACCGTCCATGTCACCGCTTACGACGAGGTCGAAGCCCTCACCAATACCGCTGTGACCGTCTACGAGTTCGACCATACCCAGGCAGCCAGTGCCAGTGGAGTCATTGCCCGCAACAAGATGGTCCCTGTCAATATCAGCCTCAACGAACCCCACACCCTTGTCCTCAAAGGCATAGGCACCGAGCAGAACCCCTATAAGATTTATTCCGTCGACGACCTCCTCAGCATGTCGTATCTCGTCAACCAGGGCTATGCCCCCATTGGCAATGGCAGATCCTTTGCCAGTGCCTACTATAAACTGATGGCTACTCTTTTCTTCAACAATGGTGACGAAATGTCTGCCATCGGTACCACTACCAACAACTTCACCGGCCATTTCGACGGCAACGGCAATGCCATCCGCGACATCAATGTTTTGGAAGGTATCTTCGGCTATGCGTGCAACGCCACTATCTCCAATCTCGTTGTTGTCAATGCCTATGTCGACATGGTGGGTCAAGAGGTCAGCGGCGTTGTCTGCGCCCATGCCGACCATTGTGTCATCGACGCCTGCCGTATCACGGGAACGGTATCCTTCACCAATCCCCCGGCATCCTCCGCAGCCTATATCGGAGGCATCGTGGGTGAAGCTGTGGCACGTACCACCGACGACTGCATCATCAAGAACTGCCATTGCGGTGCCACCATTTCTCTCGCTTCCGGCACAGTGGCTCACCGTCTGGGCGGCATTGTCGGCCACCTGCTCAACAGTCAGGTCTTGAACAGCTACACCAAGATAAACAATAGTGCCACCAGTCCAGCCTTCTCCGTCGGCAATGCCTACGCTGGCGGTATCGTGGGACGCTCCGATGGCAGTTCCTCTATCGTCAACTGCTATTTCGGCATCCATGACCACTTCAATGGTGCCGCAGGCCATACCGCCGACCTCTGTGGCGAAATCAGTAGCTCCACGCGCATTACCCACAGCTTCTTCGCCGACCGCATTGTTGCCATCGGTTCGCCCACTCCCGAATACCTCCAATCCATCTTCTCCTTCGAGGTCGTCAGTGGCACCCAGCAGTACACCGTCAACGGCACCCATGCCAGCAGTCTCCTCAACGCCTATACCCAGGACCTCGACCTTCTCTCTTGGCAGTTGTCAACCAATGCCGCCACTGCCCCTGAACTCTCCTTCTGACAGTTCTACAGTGATATAAAAAAGGCAGGACATCCGTGTCCTGCCTTTTTTATATCACTCTGAAGATTCATTCTGCAATTCAGTCAATTCTTTTGCATCTTCGCTGCTGTGCTGTAGCTTTTTTCTTCTCCGTTTGGTGATAAAGACAAGATATGCTACCCAAAGTGGCACCGAAAACCATATTGGCCACATAGAGAAATGACCATGATGAGGCACAGCAAAAACCCATATTATCATATTCGTCGAAGCCAGAATCACACCGATAATAAAGTCTTGGAGTGAAAATTTTGTTTTCTGATGCCTCCATGCAACGACTAATGCCCCTAACATTACTGCAATATAGCTGCCCACGACAAGGAAATCGTTCTTGTCAGCACTAATTGCTATATAATTTATTATTGGTAGGAGGAGTATCATAACAATCGTCAGTCCAATGATCCAAAGACCGTCTTTCCATCTGAGTTTTCGCTTTCGAATCAATCTTTTCCATACAACAAATGCCGCTACGGTAAACAGCCATATCAATGTTATTCTATAATTTATTATTGGTAGGAGGAGTATCATAACAATCGTCAGTCCAATGATCCAAAGACCGTCTTTCCATCTGAGTTTCCGCTTCCGAATCAATCTTTTCCATACAACAAATGCCGTTACGGCAAACAGCCATATCAATGTTAGTCTATATGTTCTGCTATATATTCGAATATCAGTGATAAAGGAGGAATAGGCAATTCGATAATATAAGGTTTTCAGCCAGCTCATCTCTTCTATTGTGATTTCATCTTCACCGCGGAGTTGTGTTCTATACACATTTGCTTCTCCATAAGGGACAAGCATTTTTGCATAATGTATTCCATTTTCTTTGAGAATATTGGGGATGGCCTGGTAATGATTTTTATATATGATAATGGTACAATTATCAACGAATAAGTACCATTTTGCGTTTGGATGCCACCTTTTTGGATAAAAGATTTCACTATCTATTACTCTCCGATAAGAATACATAGTGGAGTCTTCCAATTTTTTTATGTATACACCATATGGGTAAAAATGTTCTATATCATATATGTCAAAATCTTCCATTTCATATATAACAGGTTTCCCGTACTCATGTGTACGATAGGATGGGAAACGATAAAAATGAGAAGACGTGGCAGAGATGTGATAAAGGGCGTTACCAATCATCATAAAATGAGTGTTTATTGGAGACACCGAAATCTTATATATGTGCTGGTTTCCATGTAATCCGACAATCTCTTCTATGCCACTGGCTATATGTAGATGATGTATAATGGTATCATTTATGATGATAGTGTTTCCTATTATGGAATACCCTTGTTCCTCTTTAGGTTTTGGGTATAGGGTGTGTTTATTTGCTGATGTAGCGCATCTCTTTTGCAAATTATTGGAAGGTTCCCGTTTTATATATGATGGTAACTTTGATAATGAGTTCGTAATATATACAGGTGTATAAATCGAATCTACATCATATTTATGTATTGACATGCGTTTTCCCCACACTTCCGACTTTGTGGTATCTGTGATATCATCAGTTGTGTCAAGTATATATTCAATCGGTAAATATGAACAATGATCTGGAATGTGGATTTCAAAATTAACTTTTGAATCAAATATTGGCATCTCAAGGTATCTTAGGTTGGGTAACCATATTTTTAGTTTTGTAGTAGGCGAATCGAAAGATGCTGAATACCACAAAGAGTCTAATTGGGGTGCATACAGTATTTTTAAGTTGTCTGGGAATACCCCTCTGAAAGTTTTGGCATTGTCTAAGTATAGAGTTTGTAACGAAGGACAGTTTCCAAACTTTTTGACATGCTCAACTTTTGGCAACCAGATGTTTTGTAACAGGGTACAATCATCAAATATGTATGAGCCAATTCTTTTTAATTGTGAAAAATCAATATGCTGAAGTCTGGAACAATGACTGAAAGCATCATCTGCAATTTCTTCCAATTGAGGGAATATGGCATTTTGTAGCATATGGCATTTCATAAAAGCCTCAGCCCCGATGTATTTAACATGCAGACCACTGATGCTGGTTAGGTTGATACATTCTTCAAAACTGCAAGAGTCAATGTATTCAACATTGGGAATATTAATTGATGATAGTGCTGTACAATCTAAAAATGCAAATTTCTTAATATGTTTTACTGATGTTGTACCTGTAATTTCCTTTAGAGAATGACACGCACAAAAGGTGCCTTCAGGTATGGTGTCAGGCTTTCCTATATTGGCATAACATAGGGATATGCACCCAAAGAACCCACGATCTCCAAGACTTTTAACATTTTCCATACAAATGCTGTCTATATAAATGCAAGAGGAGAATGCATGTTCTCCAAGGGTTGTTACCCTCGGTGCGTATAGTTTGCGTATATGGCTATAACAAAATACGCTATCCCCAATGGCGGTGATGTTTGGCAAGTAGGCCTCTATTACGTTTGGCAATATTTCTCGTGGAATATCGGTCGCGTTAATAGAACTTTTTTCCGGGTTTGAACAGATTATTCTGTAATATCGGTCGTCGTTTGCAATCTTTTTTTTGTGGGGTTTGGCAATGTCAAAATCTATTATTTTTGTGGCATTCTTAGGGTCTTCAAAGCCCAGATTGCTGAAATATGTCTCCTCATAACAGATTTCTCCCTCAGTGGATGTGATGATAGCTCTACTTAGACTGTCGGAGCATGCATAGAGTGTTCCCCTGTGTAAATGGAGAACGGAGGTATCCTGCACCTCGATTGCTTTCAGTTTTGGTAGGTGGTTGCATGAATGATCGGAAGTGTACTCGTAATCCTTTGCTGATCCTTCTATTTTCAGCATTTCTAAATTGGGGAAACTTACTGAGCCTATCACAGTTAGTTGGTTGTAGTCCACAGGCTCGCTCCAAAATACAATCTCCTCTGTATCATGTACCATAGAGTCCATCACTACTTCCAAGGTGTCTATTTCTGGGAATGTACAATATTGTATGTCGCCAAGTTGACTGCTTCTTATCCGCATTCGGTTCGCACCGCAAAGTCCCACCAATGCCGTCTCTTTTATCTTCTTGTATTTCGAAAGGTCTACGAAGTTTGTCACCGACCGGTAGTGTCTACCCTGATCCACTAAAGTGTCTCCAATTTCGGCCAATTGGGTGTCTAAGGGGGTTGTGGCCGTCATGATTCGGGGTACTGTTAGGCTTATCAATCCGATTAGTGTGGCGATGATTCCCAAAACTATTGCCCATTTTCTTATTCGTCTCAATCGTTTTTCGGCCTGCTGTTTGGCTCTTTTGGCTAACAGGATGATGGCCAATTGGTCGTGCAGCAGTTCCACATAGTTCTTCCGTTGCAGCAATTCCCCTGATACGGCGGTGAAAATATGATGTGGTTTCGTCTCGTCGCATAGGTTGTCGGCATGGTTCTTGCCTATGTGCTGTTCCAACTCAGTCTTTAATACAGGTTTTCTTCGCCCGTCCTCGTCCACGCAATGGGCTATCAGGTAGTCTTTCGCCTTTACGTCCAACTGCTCGGTGGCCTTGTCATAGAATGTCTCCAATATGTCGGTCTTGCTGTTCTTGAGCATATCGGTCACATTCTGTAGGGTGATAGGCGCACCGTTGGTGGCCTCATACAACTGCGAGCATACCAGCGACAACAGCAATGTGCTCACCTGCTCGTCCTGTTGGGTCTTCTCGGTGAGCAGGTGAATGATATCTGGCAACTCCTTGTCGTCGGCAATCACACCGGGACGGATGTTTACAATCTCTTCGATGCCTTCCTCTCCAGCTGGACGTAGTCGGTACCTTCCCTGTTTTAGGGTATCGATATAGTTTTGGTCCAGAAGTTCTTCCAAAAGATACAAATCATCTTCGCGCAGACTGATGACAAACCGGAATCCGATGGTATACGGTGTTCCGTTGGCAAGCAAACCGTCCTGCAATGTGTCGTATAACTGTTTGATTAGAAGGGAGGACTTCTTTTTGGCCTTGCGCAGCACCTCTTCGAACTGGTCAAGAACGATAACGGGAATCACTTCGTCCTCTCCAACAAAGAACCGATGGTATGCAAAATACGCCCATAGATAACCGTTCTCCGCTTCTGCCCTTGGAATACTGAGTGGCCATGCTGTCTCATCCTGTAATACGGCAATGTCCTTTAGTCTGCTTGTTATTGCCAAAGCGAAATTCTCCTCATGGTCAGTCAATCGAATCCTCACGGGGTAGAATCCCTTTTCCCGCAGGCGAGGGAATGCACCTGCGTTCAGCAGGGAGGTCTTGCCGATACCGCTCCTGCCATACAGGGTGGATATATTGTAGCGGTCAATGACCTTTAGTAGTTCGCTTATTTCTTTGTCCCGTCCGCGAAACGGATGGATAGCTAAATCTTCGGCATTGTCGCTGTAGGGTACAACGCCTTTCCATGGATTGGGTTTAACGGTGTTCATACAGCAGGTCGGCTAATGCGGTTTTTAATGATTCAATTATCTCTTTTTCATTACAAAGATTCTTCAATGTCTTATCCTTTTCTTCAGGTATGCCTACTAAATCTCTGAACTTCTTATGATATTCATTTCTTGGGCTATAGTTGCCGATAATGATGGGGAAGATGGGCTTATTGAGGGATTTTGCATACACCCATTCCTTTCTTATGTAGTAGGGTATCGATTCATCGTCTACTGGCACTTCTCCTTTTGGGTCGCCCGTGAAGTTCTCTAATTTCTCGCTTATATTGTCGCTCAAAACAGGCATAAATATACCGCAGGAATTAATGGCCTGTCGAATATCCTCATTATATTTGTCATTGTGGTGTAGCTCCTCGTGGTCAATCCATACGTTGATGTTCTCTTTATGCAGTGTCCGAAACAATTGGTAAGCCACCGTGAAGTCCCTGCTGTCGTATGAAAGAAACACTCCTTTTGCAGCCTTTGCACGGCCTTCGAACATCTCGGGCGACTTCAACTTCTCAGCAATCCGATGCATGAACGCGCGTGAGTCTTTCTCCACATGAACATATCTGTCTTCAAGATACTGGTATAGCGTGTCTCTTGGGTCGAAATTGTAAACCACTGTACCTTCTGCCAAATGTGACAACCCTTTTCTGAGCGAATACCAGAAGAAACGGAATCGCCAATCGTCATAATGGCATCCGATGGATAGTATTTTCCGTTTATATAAATATCCTTCAAGGAATTCTCTTATCGCATCGGATGCTTTCACATATTCCGATGTGGCTTTCAATGCTTCATCTTCATTGAATACAAACTCTATGGGAGTCCCCAATGTGGTGCTATCGCCTATCTTGCCAAAAAGATAGACAATGCAAGGCCGTTTCACCCCGTATTTGGATTCTTCTTCCTCACGTTGTTTATTATATCGGCTGACATCGTTCCTATGCTGAAAGTTATAGACAGCCAATTCTTCCCCTCGGTCTTCCCATATAGTGCGCAAATATTGCTCTAATGTGTCGTCAATGCATGTGGTGAACACCGTACGGAAAAAACGGGTGTCGATTAGTTCGCACAAGTTCTTGTCCGGCTTGTTGGTCTGTTCGTCATAATGAGTACTCCCACTTTTTATGAGCTCATCCCATGCATTTTTGCAGACTGCCTGCGTGTCTATCCCTTTTTTCGCAAGGAGGATGTGCCATCCATGTTCGGTTAGTGGAAATTCCCCGTCGATTTGATGAATCTCGGCAATGGCGTTGTATATTCTGAACATACTGTCGCCAGTCCCCTGTGTCTTGGGCATGTCTCTGTTGAAGATGGCCTCACTGCCTATGATAAGGGCGTATTCATCGTTCAATATGCCTTTGGCAAGCTCTGTGTCGATGTCATTGCTTGTGACAGTCGGATTGGTGGCTCTTCGGATAATTCGTTGCTCTGCCATATGCTTTGTTATTCAGATTTAAATTTGCCCATTGTTCCCTACCTTTTTACATGGTGTCGGGCATTGCGATTGACATTGCAAATATACGCTTTTTCTGTAATATATCGCTTTTTTTACGCAAAAAAATAATGTTGTTCAATATCAGATGCATCGGAACCGGTGTGGATTGTCATCGCAGGAGGTGCCTTTATGTCAATTCTTTTGTGTATCTTTGCAAATCTAAAAACAATTTGCCATGATGAAGAAAACAATGCTTTGCTTATTGATTGCCAGCACGATGTTGGTGGCATGCAACCAAAAGCCTAAAGAGTTCAAGACCTATAGTTACGAGGACAAACGCTGCTTTATAGTCACCTGCGACGAGGAGTTTCTGCCCGGCGGCGACGATCTGGCAGTGGAGAACAGTCTCTCGTTGCAATGGCCCGCAAGGGGTTTCTTTCCCCCCGATGTTGAGGCTGAGCTGCTGCTGCGCACCTTTGGCGACAGCACCGCCACCTCCTTCAGCCAAGCCGCCGACCGTTGGCTAAGCAACACCTGGCTCTATGAGGACGACATGTCGCGCTTCCACATCCAGCCCCTCGACAGCATCGGCAACCGCGAGCATTACACCTATGCCAAGATGGAGAACAAAATCACCCGCGACAGCAACCTCGTCACCATGCTCATCACCACCGAGTCCTTTGCCGCTTATGCCGCCCACGGCCTCTATACCACCGAATATGTAGTGATGGATCTCGACACCAAGAATATTGTCCACCTCAACGACCTTGTCGACACCGCCCAGCTTGGCGAGGTGATTATCCGCGCCATTGAGGATTTGGAGGTGAACAAGGATACCCGCGACTGCATGTTCGACGAGTACCGCACTGCCGGTCGCGTAGCCGTGCCGCGTGACTTCTATATCGACAGCACCCGCAGCGTCATCTATCTCGTTTTCCAGCAATACGACATCACGCCCTACGCCTGTGGCATCCAGCACGTGGCGCTGCCTATCTTCTGGCTTTCCAAGCACATCCCGCTGACGCCCTATTGCAAAGAGCTCTTCGGCCCCGGCTGCTCCCTCGACTAATCCCGAGCCCTTGCCCTTTGGGTCAGACCTCTTTGCAGCCTAACGGTGTCAAGGCTTTGAGTATGGAGTCGGCAATATCGGTCTTAAGGCATTTTTTCTTGGCCGTAATAAGCGACCGCGTATCTGTGATGTCGCATCGAACTCCGCGTTTGTAACAATACACGCTGTTTTGTAGTACCATACAGTACTGTCCCCTCGGTGCCGAAATAAGAGGCGGGCATTTGAATGTATGTGTTGTCACACCGCTGCCGCCCGTGCCATTCTTCTCCACCAAAGGGTATTCCATCTTGCCCATCATCATGCAAATCCAAAAGGTCAAGGTGCTGTATGACGAATAGAAAGGTACTTTGTCTTTGAGCGGGCTGTAGTGCTTGAATTCGATGGTGACGCCCAGCAACTTCATATAGTCGTCCAAAGCCTCGTGCGGCAAGTGGTTGTTTTTCACCATCAAATTCAGCATGCCTTTCCATGCATCCAATCCTCTTTCCTTGCCCTGTTCCGTCAGCCGGAACGTCAAAATGGGCTCGTCTCCCTCGGTTGCAACAGCCTTTGGGGATACCGTTTCAGACCACCTTGTGGCGACATCGGTTTGAGGTTGTTCCAAGGTAGTGGGCATCTCCGTCTCTTGTTCCAACTGTTTGTCGACCCTTTTCTGATATGCCTCCAAGGCTTCGCAGAAATTCAAATTGCATACATGCTTCCTGTACTCCTTCAGCAGCTTTTTTTGGTCGTACAGGTCTAAATCGTGTGTGTCGCAGTATTCTGTAAATTCATCAACGGTTTTCATGTGCCGCATCATTTTTCCATGCACAGAAATGTCTTCCAACGGGTCAGGCCCATCGAAACAGGTGCACGCACAAGGACTATGGATGTCGACGTAATCCATTGATGGTTATTGTTTTGGAAGTGATTTTGGTTAGCGAAGTTACAACTTTATTCAATTACAAAAGTAGCTATTATTTCCCAAATTGTGAATTTTTAATAATATAAAAATATTTAAAAACGACCTGTAGATGACCTCAACCAGGTTGACCTTTGCCTATCGACAGACTCGAAACAGAGGTAGACTAAAAGGTGGGTTTTCCCTGAACAAAAGCGTGTAATTTCGCATCCGGATTCGAAACAAAAAGCAAATTATGAATTATCTACAACAAACCAAAAGCAAAGACATGCTGTCGCCTGCCCCTTTCCGGACAGGCCGTCGCCAGTTCAAGGTTCGCTCGTTAGCCGTCAGTTCTCCCATCGTTCTCCCATCGTTCTTCCTCCAACAAAGGATAAATGATGGGGGAATGATGGGTAAAGGGACCTGCAACGAACGGAGGTTGGGATGTCCAAGGGCGAAGAATGATGTACGATGCGGACATGTTGGGACGGAATGGGATGTGTGGAGCGGCGAAAGACCTGAAGTGGTTGGCAGCAGCAGTCCTTATTGTATTTTTGCAGCCGGAAAACAGAAAAACAATTTGAATCATGGGAAAATTAAAACCGAATTTGAAGCCGCTGAACGGCCGGGTGGGCGAGGTGACGTTCTATTGGCGACAGGGCTCTTTGGTAGCCCGGACAAGACACAATGGAAGCAAGCCCGCCATGCCGACGGAACGGCAAATGGAGTCGCAGATGCGATGGAAGAATCTGATAAACTTGTGGAATGCCTTTCCGCCACATCATCGTCCCCAGTACGAAAATTCAAGGTATGGTATGACGAACTACAATATCTTCATATCGTATGGCATGCAGGCAGAGCCTGTCTATCTGACCCGTTACGAGGCTGTAAACAGAGCCTGTGTGTTGAATACGGTGATGCTGTCGGTCGGCACATTGCCCGAGATTGCCGTCACTCACGACGGCACGGCTCCGGCCACCGACATAGTGCTGGGCGGGCTGACGGTGGACGGCAATACCACGGTCGGACAGATGTCGGAGGCAATCGTGCAGCACAACGGGAACTACAGTCATGGCGATGTGATAGTTTTTTACGTAGGCTATCAGACCACCGATGCGCTGCTGAATGTCCCCAAGGTGGAGGTGTATTGCCGGAGTATAGTGCTGACAATACAGGATGGGCGACGTTTGTGGAGCGACGGGGTGTTTCAGCAGGGCTTTACGGAACGCGGCGGCGTGTTGTCGGCAGCGAGTCAGGTGGATGGAGGCATGGCGTGGGTGCATGTCCGCCAATCGGGAAGTCATTGCCTGCGGTCAACCCAGCGTTTGGTGTGCCATAACGCACTGGTCCAGCACTATGCGGGCAGGGAGGCTTTCGAGGCGGCATGCCGGTCGTATGGGAATTGAGGATTGAGCGTTGGGAACAGAGAACCGGAAATTAAGAAATGAGAGTTGAGGGATGGGAGTTGAGTATTAATAATTTTATAAACAATAGATTATGGTTGTAATTATTGAACGTAGGCAGATGAGCCTGTTTTTGAAGGATGACGCAGGCATGTACCGTAGGATAGTGTTTGCCGAGATGGCCGACAGCAAGGCACGGCAGTTGGTAAAGGAGTATGGATATAAGCCTGAATGGGTGTATGCCATACTGCACGAGGTGGTTGGCTATAGGTATGCTGTTGACGACAGTCTGGTGCAGGCGGCGATGAGCCGGAGGCCTTACAAGGAGCGTTACAGCGCCGACGAGTGGCTTGCAGCGGTGCGCACCATTGTGCCGCAAGCTGCGCGGATAGTGCGACTGCGCGGAATGATAAGGAAATAGTTTGTATCTTAGAATATTAAATATTGACAAAGCAATGGAAAAAGAATTTGTTATCAGGCCGTATGGCAAGAGTGAGCTGGCAATGCTCTACACCAAAAAGAAGATGACGCAGCGGGCTGCGTTGAATTGGTTGAACTATGAGATAGCGTCGTTTCCGGGACTGAAAGAGCAGTTGGAGATGCTGGGCTATCACAGCCGACAAAGAATCATAACGATAGCGCAGCTGCGTGTTATCACGGAGGCGATAGGGACGCCTTGATGCGGGGATTGTGCAGTGTCAGAATGCCCGATGGTAGAGTTCGACGATGGCACGGCAGTGCTGGCGTGTTTCGGCGGGCAGGTCGTCGAAGGGGGCGATATCCTTGAGTGTGCGGCGCAGGTTGGCGTGGCGTTTGTTGAGGATGGCGGCTTCCTGGCGGGTCTGCTCGTCGTCGCATACCAGGGCTTGGTTCAGCAGGTCGCGCTGGTTGAAGGGCAGGGGAGCGTAGTCGTCGAGAAGCATTTCCATGTTCCAGCGGTTGTGTTCAATGCGGGCAAGCATGTCGATAAGGGCGTTGTTGTCGACGGGGCTTTCGGCATTTGCCGAGTGGCACTTGGTGTTGCGCATTAAGCTGTCGAGGATGCAGGCGGCATGGATGTATTGTTGTTTCTGGGCCAAGGAGAGTTGCTGCCAGAGGTTGTTGAGCGACTGGGGTTCGGAGGGTATGGAGGTGATGGTCTTGCCGTTGTCGATTTTGTGGTGGATGTAGTTGACCCGCTTGGCGGTGAGGATGAGGGCGGACTCGAAGGGGTCGAGGGTGCCGTCGGTCATGCCGAAGGGGACGATGTTGTGGTAGCGTGGCACTTCGTTCTGAGCCGACTGGGCAAGGGTGCCTATGCCGGGTTGGTAGATGAAGATGACGGGAGTGATGGCAGCGGGGTCGTCGGGGTCGTTGATTGGGTAGAACTGGGGCGGCAGACAGAGGGCGTCGGAGAGGTTGCGCGAGGGGTCGTCGCCGCAGAAAGCAAGCGACATGACTTGCTGTTCGTCGCGGGCGATGGAGAGCAACTGTTGGCGTATCCAGGGTTGACAGACAGTGCCTTTCAGGAATGCCCATTCCACATCGAGGAAGTCGCCATAGGCGGGGTCGGGACGGGAGGACTGCCAGCCGTTGGCATCGGTGCGGAAGGTGATGTGGGAGAGCTGGAAGAGGTTGTTGTAGCGGGCTTTGAAGAGGTCTATTTTCTCGTCGGCCTGAGGGTCGATGAAGGTGATGCGGGTGCGTAGCGGACGGGGGGCGTGGGGGGAGAAGTTGGGGTAGTGGCATAGTTGGGCGGCGGTGGCGGCGAAGGCAAGGCCCATGGGTGTCATGCCGACAACGACGAGGTGGACATATCGCGCGCTGTCGGGGGTGAGGAGGTAGCGGTCGAGGGTGAGGTGGGCGGCATCGGCCGAAGTGCTGATGAGGGTTTGACGGGCGATGGATTCGTAGCGGTTGATGACAGTGGTTTCGAGGCTGGTGTGCGATTCCTGCGGCAGGGTGCGGAGCATTTGTCCAGAGACGAAGTGGTCGATGTAGAGGTAGCACTGGGCCATGTGGGTGGCATTGCTGCGCAGATGGCGCAGGGCGTTCCATGAGGCTATGTTGCGTTGGTCGTTTTCGGGTTCGTTGTCTTCGCCGGTGATGAGTATGACGGAGGCCAGTTCAATCTGGCAGGAGCGTAGGGTGGCAGGGTTGGTGGGGTCGCCGTGATAGATGACGAAGGGGAGGTCGCGGGTGTTGTCGGGAAGGGAGGTGTTGACAAGGCTGCGCAGGCTTTGGGCGTCGCCCGAGGTGAGGAAGACCCACGTTTTGCCTTGCAGCTCGGGATGTTCGGGGAGCTGTTTGAGGAGGTGGATGAAAGTATGGCTGCCGCCGAGGACAAGGATATGGTCGGCGAAGTGGTAGCGGGAAAGTCCGTCACGGTAGTTGTCGCGGCGGTTGAGGAGGATGGTGGTGAGGGTAGCGACAAGGAAGGCAGTGAGGAGGGCAGAGCCGACGACGACAATGAGGAATTGGAAAAGCAGAGGGAGACGAGAGCGAAGGGGGAAGTTGCCGGCATCGAAGAAGAGACCGGTGGTTTCGGCCCAGCGGGGTACGCCGCCAGCAGTGGAGAGGGTGAGCGGGGAAGAAGGCCATAGGAGGCCGAGGAGCCAGAAGAGCAGTAGCAGGAATGCCCCCAGACCGAGAGGCCAAAGGAGGGTTTTCCATGCCTGATGGGTATGGAGAGAACGGTCGAAGTGCCATAGGAGGCGTTTCCAGTTGCTGGCTATCTGCATGGTGGTATGATGAGTGGGTTAAAAAAATCGGACTTGCAGTGGAGGGGGTTAGTCGGGGTATTGAGGGATGTCGAGCATGTGTGTGGGTTCGGCAAGGAAGAGCGTGGCGGTGTTTCTGGGGTAGTTAAGGGTCAGGGTGAAGAGGTCGGGGTGTTCGGCCCGGATGGGGGAGAGGTGCTGTTCGATTTGTTCGGCAACAGGCATCTGTTCGGAAAGCCGGATTTGGAGGGCCTGCAACACGGTGTTGCGCATGATGGGGGCAATCTCGGAGTAGTATTTGATGAGAATTTTGTTGCGTTCTTTGTCGGAAGCTTTGTTTAGCTGTTGGGCGTAGCGGTGGTAGATTTGTTTGCATTGTTCGTCAGTGGTGTTGTACAGGTCGTCAATGCGGCTATTGAAAGATTCCCATTGGTCGATGAGTGGTTGGATGGGTTTGAGGTATTCGCTTGCTTCGGTGGCTTGCTGGATGAGGGCTGCTTGAGCGGTGCCCTCTTTGTAGTGGGCTTGGAGATAGGCTTGCTGTTGGTCGTCGGGAAGGGTGGCAAGGTGGTCGAGCTCTTCGCGGGAGAGGCCAGTGGACATTTCAGCTTGGCGGTAGGCTGCTTCGGTCAGCTCGGTTGAATCGGTCAGGGAAAGTATTTTCATGGAGAGGCTGAGGATGTTGGACTGGAAAGAGGCGACGGGGCTTACCATCATTTTAAGGGTCTGTTCGTTGAGCTCAGCTTCTTTGTATTTGGTGTATTGCTCGGCAGTGGGTAACTCGGGCATCTGTGTCGTGAGCAAGAGGCTGATGCTGGTGGGCTGCTCGTTGGCATTTTCGTCGGCAGGGGTCTGTTTCTTGTTTTGCTCCAGTTTGCTTTCAAGAGACTTGGCGGCGGCATCGGCTGCTTTGTCGGTTATTTTTTCGGTAGCTTTTTGGGCTGCTTTCTTTGCGGCTTTGTTCAATATGTCACCGAGCTGTGCATTGGCGGTAAAGGCTGTGAGGATGAGACTGGCCAGAAGAAGTAATGTTTTCTTTTTCATAATAAAGTGGTTTTGTTTTAATGAGTTTTGTTACTTTAATTTTTGAGGGCGCATGTTTTCGACATGCTGGTTTGATAATCCCCGCATTGTGGGTTGGGGTTATTGAGAGTTTTCCTCATTGAGGCAATATGGAGAAGTCCTTTTTTTGATATAACGGGAGATTGTTTGTATTATTGTGATAAATATATTTGATGTTGTGTCTGTTGTCAAATACCCATTTTTTTATGGAGAGGGTGCAGAGGGATGAGGTGCGGTGGGGAAGATGGGAAAAGGTGTGGAGAAGAAGGCAAAAGGGGTTAGAATTTGAGACCAAGGGTAAGGAAGTAGGTGCCGGTCTCTTCGAGGAAGGAAAGTTTTTGCATGCCGATACGGTAGCCGGCATCAAGACTGAGGAAGTTGAGAAGGTCGAGACCCGCACCGCAGGCGAGACTGTATTGGCCCAAGATATTGAATTGTTTGTTGAGGAGAGAGAATTGCATGAGGGGTCCGAAATAGGCACGGGCGGCGAAGAGTTTGACGGGTTCCCATCGGAAGCCGAAGAAGAGGGGTACGTCGAAGTAGCTGAATTGGCGGTTGTTGAAGGCGTTGGCCATTTTTGAGAAGAAATTGTTTTTGTGTGCGGCTTCTTCCCAGTTGGTGGCTATGCCGTAGTGTACTTCGGGCTGGATGTAGAGTGAGCGCCAGACGGGGATGCGGAGGGAGAGGCCGACGGTGGAATGGCTGAAGATGCCGAAGGCTCCATCGTTGAGATTGCGTGAGAGGGCATTGATGAAGTCGTAGGAGGGCGTGAAGTAGTTCATCTTAAGGGAGAGTGCTGCCTTTTGTTTTTTGGGTTTCGAGCCGGACGGGGTTTCGGCATAGGCAGAGGCCATTGAAAAGAATGCCACAAGAAGGGCGAAGAGAGTGATTTTAGATATGCGCTTCATGGTGTGCAATTGTGTTTGTTTGGCAAGAGCGAGGGCTGATGCCATTGGTTTGTTTTTCCTCTTTGAGGAAAAGAAACGCTAAAAGGAGTTTTTTATTGCACGGAGGGATGAAAAAAGGTGGCAGAGACGTATGTGCCTGTCACCTTGTTTTGGAAACCAATTCTTTCCCGGGCTTGAAGACGGGAGTACAGTGTGCTTGAATGACAGTGTAGGAGTCGTTGTTTATGTTGTAGGCACGTTTGGCATTATGGTGCCGTACGATGAATGTGCCGAAACCACGCAGGTAGATATTGTGTCCGTTGGTCATGTTGGACTTGATGGTGTCGATGAGTTCGTCGACGATGAGGGCGCAAGTTTGGTTGCGGATGCCTGTGCGGGAATGGATTTCTTTTACTATATCAGATTTAGTCATTGGAAAGGATGTGTGAATAGTTTATTATTAGTAGTTGGTTATCCTGCGGATTAATTGGAATGTAAGGGGATAAAAAAACAGCCGTGAGGGCTTGGGAAATTGAAAAGAAATAAGGGTTGAACCGACAGTGGAATGTCTGTGCCTTTTACTAATTTTGTTATGGATTTGTTAATCATTTCCACTCTATCTATTCCTTTTAATTGTTTTTTATATTGTTTGATATTTTGAAAAGATTTAGTGCAAATTTACATGATTTTTTGGATATAAACAAAAAAAGATTTGTTAATTCCGTCTTTTTGTCTTTTTGAGAAAAAGTGGGAGGGGAGAGGGTCGGTTGAGGGAATAAAAAAAGACCCCTGACCGTAGACAGGGGTGTCTTTTTCTGAAGAAGGGTAGCGCCGAAGACGGCGTTTATTGTTGGCGAGCGATTTCGCCGAATTCTTTAGCTGAGACTTTCACAGCCTCGGGGTTGACTTTTTCCTTGAAGAGGACGTAGGTTTTGTCGACGGTGAGTTTGTCGACGATCTGGCGGACGTTGTTGCGGTCTTGGGCAATGGAACGGGCAGATTGTTCGAGGCGCTCTTCGTATTTGGCATCGTCCTCGTCTTCGTGTTTGGAGCCGGAGTTGCGGAGGATGTCTTTAACGTAGTCGACGATTTCGTTTTGGGTGGGTTCGATAGACTGAATCTTGTTGAGAGAGTTGTCGAGGAGTTCCCATTTGAGCGAAGGAAGATAGGTGTCGGCCCATTCATTCTCAATGGTCTCGGCGGTGACGTTTTTGTCGGAGTTGCGGGAAAGAATCCAGCGCTTGAGAAATGCCTCGGGCATGGTGGCGTTGAAGTTGTCGAGGAGCTGCTTACGGACTTGGTTGACGAAAAGAATCTGGCACTGCTCGTCGTTGGCTTTCTCGATTTGGGAAGATACAGCTTTGCGGAATTTGTCGAGTTCTTTGATGCCCTGACCGGGGAAGACTTTTTCGAAGAGTTCCTCGTTGAGTTCGGCAGGGGTGATGTGGGAGCAGCCGCTGATTTCGATGCGGATGTCGCTCTTGAATTTTTTGGCTTCGGCAGATTCGAGACGGAGGGTCTTCTCGATGACAGTGGGGGTGAATGCCTTGGCAGCGTTGATAACAACGGATTCTTTGGCTTTCTTGCCGATGAAGAGAGCGGAGATTTCGGGATCCTTGATGTCGGAGAGTTTGAAGGAGCAGAATGTGGAGACACCGCCTTCTTTGTCGGTGCCCTCTTTGGTCAGTTCGATAGCTTTGCCGTAGACCTGGGCATTCTCGACGATGGCTTCGGGGGATTCGAATTTGCCAAAACGTTCGGTGATGTCGTTGACTTGGGAGTCAATATCCTTGGCGGTAACTTTGATGGAGTAGAGTTTGGCGTCGACTTTGTCCCATTCGATATTGATGTCGGGGAAGAGGGCAGCGTCGAAATAGAAAGTGAAGTCCTTGCCGTTGGCAAAGTCTGGGGTGCCGGTCTTCTCTTCGTTGGAGAGAGGAGATCCGATGATGTCGAGTTTCTCGTCGTCGATGTATTTGTAGAGAGATTCTCCCAGAAGGTCTTGAACTGCGTCGGCAACAATGGTGGGTTTGTAGATACGTTGGATCAAGGCCATTGGGGCCATACCTTTGCGGAAGCCGGGGACGGTGGCTTTGTGTTGATATTCTTTTAACTGTTTTGCAACCTTCTCGGCATAGTCATTTTCTGCAATGTCAACCTTGATGCAGAGGTCCAATTCCCCTAAGTTTTCTCTGGTGATATTCATCTTTTTTATCTAATTTATTGATTTCTTGTTGTTTTATTATTTTCAAACGAAATGCAAAGATACGAACTTTTTTTGATATATATAAATTTTAGTCGAACGTTGTTGAAAAATGTGAAAAGGGATGGGAAGTAAAGGGTTGTCACGGGACACTCTTTTACAATAAAAGGCAGTTTGAAGAAAAGAAAAGATGCAGTGTCAAGAAAAATGTGTATCTTTGCAACGTGGAATCAAAACAGAAATAGTATGTAATAGAATAGGATAATAAGACATAAATAACTGAGCTTGACGCTCTTGTTCTCTCGAATTGAAGTCTGGTAAACTGCAAAAGCCGAGAATAAGAAAGCGTAAGGTTCACGTCCAAGTGGCGTGGATTTTCGTATTACTTATTTGGCTAAGGGTTTTTACCAGACACCCAATTCGAAAATAGGTAGTTTAATCGAAAAGACTCACGCCTTTTTTATACTCCTTATTATTGGGAATGACGGCTTTCCAGCTCGGGCAGGGAAGCCGAAAACTGTTTTAATAGAGTAGGCACAAACAAATCCAAAACAATTAAACAAAATGGCAGACAACAAGAAACGGGAGTATGACTCTCCCATAGTTGAAGTGCTTGCAGCCCGCGTGGAACGTGGCTTCCAGGCCAGTGGTGAGTTGCTCACCACGGGCAGCAACGAAAACTTGGTCAGCAGCGGCGAAGTACACGGCGGTAGCGACTTCGACTAACAGAAGGACGGATGCTCTCCAATGGACGGAGAACCTCCGGGGAATATTAAAAAAGAGTTCTTTGAAAGGTTTGTTTTTTTACATACCCCCGACCCCTCTGAAGAGGGGAGGTGGCGGTGGCGTGTTGGGTGTACCCAATGGTTTCTAATGGGATACATTGACTGCGTCAGCCCTCCCATTTTGAAAGGGGTCGGGGGTATGAAAAAACAGAACACCTTTCAAGGAACCAAGCAAAACAACCAAAACAAAAACAATTAAACAAAAACAATTAAAAAAATGAAGAGAACATTAGTAAGTTTGTTGAGCCTGTTGGCTCTATCAACCCTATTCACCCTGTCCTCCTGCAAGAAGGAGACCACAGGCAACGGCACGCAGTTCCGCGCCACGATGGAGGTATGCACCTCGAAGGATGGCAAGACCGCCCTCAACGGCACCGCGCTCAACTGGGTGGAAGGCGATCAGATTGTGGTGTACGGCACTGAGGGCAACGGCTTTTATCGTGCCACCCCGCAGACTCCTGCCACTGTGGCAGTGTTCAACAATGTGAGCGGTACGACGGGCAATGCACCTTTCCGCGCCTATTATCCTTCTACGCTGACCACCGACGGCGTGAACATCACCCTGCCCGCCGAACAGACTTACGTAGAGGGTTCCATTTACAAATTCCCTATGTATGCTGTGAGTGACAACTACCAGCTTGGTTTCAAGAACCTCTGCAGTGTGCTGAAACTGCACCTCACCAAGGCCAACACCAACATCACTACTATCTACGTCACGGCCAATGCCGAGATTAATGGTACCTACAGCGTGGACAACACAAGCGGTCTCCCCGTGCTGGCATACGTTTCGGGCGGCACCAATACCACCACGCTCACCTGCACCACCACTCAGGCTATAGACAACGGCAAGGACTTCTACATCTACCTGCCCGCCACCTTCGACTCGTTGAAGAGCATCGAGTTGAACACCGACGACGGCCGTTACTGCATCAAGACGGTCAAGAGCAACGTCCGCATCAGCGTGGAGCGCAACACTGTGACGGAGGTTTCGTTGGGCGAGAATGATCTGGAGTTTGTCGAGCCGTTGCCACAGGGTGTGTTGCCCGGCCTTTTTTCGGTGAGTGCAACGCAGCAGGTACGTTTCTCACAAGGTAATTTGCAGTACCGCGCCAGTGATAACACATGGCGTTTTGCAGAACACCAGTACGACTATGTTGGCAACGGCGATACTCATGGTAATGTGTACGAAAATGGAGTTAAATGTCACAATTCCCTTATCAGTCCCACCTATACAGGTTGGATAGACCTTTTCGGCTTTGGCACGGGCAGCAACCCCACGCTTAAATCCACCAATCACAATGATTACCAGACCTTCGTTGACTGGGGTGTGAACGCCATCAGCAACGGCGGTAACCAGCCTAACACGTGGCGCACACTTTCCAATAGCGAGTGGGAATATCTCCTCAACACACGTGCCAACGCTTCCGCCAAGAAAGGCACAGGCAGCATTAACGGCGTGCATGGGTTGATACTCCTGCCCGATAGTTGGACACTGCCCGATGGCGCAACATTCATCCCATTACCATCACCTTTACATTCATCAAACACTTATTCTCTCAACACCTATACCTTTTCGCAGTGGGCTGCTATGGAAGATGCTGGTGCTATATTCCTGCCTGCGGCGGGCAACCGCGGTTGGACGAGTATCTACAACGAGGGCGACCAAGGCCACTATTGGTCGTCCACACCCTACAATGACAATGAGCGATATGCGTACAGCGTGTCCTTCCGCGGCAATTCAGCCTACACGACCTACTCAGGCCGTTCCTCCGGTTACTCGGTACGCCTGGTCCGTGATGATAATTAAAATATTAAAACATTGTTGTGGGCGGTCTTGGCCCCCTGTTGTGGCGGATTTGTAGTCCGCCACAACAGATTATAAGGATTTGCAATCCGCTTTAAATTAAAATACAATACGTTACGGATTGCAAATCCGTAACAACAGCATGTTTCAAAAAGTCCGAAGGACTGGAAGATAATAGACGGGGGCAAAGCCCCCGTACTTGTGGACGATAAAACAAAGCCCTGAAGGGGCGACAGGCAGTCTGCTACATGCTGTGTGTCACCCCTTCGGGGTTCTGTTTTTTTACTACCATTTGTACGGGGGGTTGCACCCCTGCCTGTGGTCTGTCGTCCCCGTAGGGGACTGTTGAGACACCCTTGTCAAGACCATGTACATAATCGAAATAGATAGGAAAGAACATGTCAAACTTTAATAGTTAAACATAGTTGCGGTCTCCGCCGCCCGCAACTCCAAAAGAGGCTCCCTGCCACGACGGCAGGGAGTTTTTTGTTGGTGATACAATAAAAGGGGTCGGGAGCCGTTATGGATAGCGTTATTGACGAAATAATTTACATTGATATGAAAAGATACTTTATGATTGCGTTGTCGGCGTTGGTGCTGACGGTGGGCTGCAAACAGACCCCTAAAAACTCTATGACTTACCGCCCGTTGGGCAACACTGGGCTGGAAGTGAGCGAGCTGAGCATTGGCTGCGGGGGCTTTGAGAAGCTGGATACGGCAGGCTCGATAGCACTGATGGACATGGCGTTGGACAGCGGCATGAACTATATCGACATCTACGATGCCAACCCGAAGACACGCTCGAACATCGGGGCTGCGCTGAAAGGCCGTCGTGACAAGATGATTATTCAGGGCCATATAGGCACGATATTCAAAGAGGGGCAGCACAGCCGCACCCGCGACGTGGAGGAGACCAAGCAGGGCTTTGAGGACCTGCTGGAGCGGCTGGGCACCGACCATATAGAGGTGGGCATGATACATATCACCGACAGCCCCGACGAGTGGAACGAGCTGGAGGGGAGCCCATTCTTAGACTATGTGTTCCAGCTGAAGAAAGAGGGCAAGATACAGCATATCGGTGTGAGCAGCCACAACGCCGAGGTGGCACTAATGGCCGCCAAGAGCGGCTGGATAGAGGTGATCATGTTCTCGCTGAACCCCGCCTTCGACCGGCTGCGTGGCGGTGCCATCCCCTGGGAGGAGGGTGCCATGGAGAACCTGCAAGGAGGCATCGACCCGGTGCGGGTGGAGCTGTATGACTATTGCGCGACGCATCATATCGGCATCACCGTGATGAAGACTTTCGGAGGCGGCGGCCGACTGCTTGACCAGAAGACCTCACCGCTGGGCGTGGCCTTCACACCGGAGCAGTGCATAGCCTATTGCTTAGCCAAGCCCTGCATCTCGACCTGCATACTGGGCGTGGACAATCTGGAGGAGTTGAAGGCGGATTTGCACTATCTGCAAGCCACGGAAGCAGAGAAAGACTATACAGCGGTGATGCAACCCGCCAAGGCCGACAAGGGAGGGCAGTGCACCTATTGCAACCACTGCTCGCCCTGCCCGCAAGGGATTCCCATCGCCAAGGTGAACGAAATGCTCGACAAGGCCCAGAACGAGGGGATGACGCCGGAATTGCAGGCAAAGTATGATGCACTGCCACACCATGCGTCGGAGTGTACCCATTGCGGCAGCTGCATGGAACGCTGCCCGTTTGGGGTGGATGTGCCTCAGAAAATGGATGAGGCCGCAAAGGTGTTTGGCAAATAATAAAAAGGGATTGGTGCCGAATGGATGTTATCCTCGTGAATATTAATTCTTTTAAATATGGATGTAAAAGAGATGTTTGCCTTGTTTGAGAGGCAGATTATTGATTATCATAAAACCGACTCGGTGAATGTGCCGACAAGCAACCCTTATAGAGAAGGGACTTTTGAGCATTTGCTGTGGGAGAAAAGCCATATTGACACAGTACAATGGCATTTGGAAGATTTGATTCGTCCGAGTGATGTGGATCCTGTGGAGGCGTTGCGGCTGAAGCGATGGATAGACCACTCGAATCAGCAGCGGACAGATACTGTGGAGAGGATAGATGACCACTATATGCAGGAGTTTGCGGCGGCTCCAGTCCGTCCAGATGCCAAGATAAATACGGAGACCCCGGCATGGGCTATCGACAGGCTTTCGATATTGGCATTGAAGATATATCACTTCGGCATAGAGGTGGCGCGAACGGATGTGAGCCCTGAACATCATGCGCGATGCGAGGCCAAATACAATACGCTGTTGGAACAGAAGGGGGACCTGATGCAGGCTATTGACGATTTGCTGCAGGAGTTGGCTTCTGGGCAGAAGAAAATGAAGTTGTACCGTCAGATGAAGATGTACAACGACCCGTCGTTGAACCCTATGTTGTATAACAAGAAGTGAGCGAACAGAAATATGACAGGCGTGTGTTGGTTGTCAGGCTGTCGGCGTTAGGCGACGTGGCAATCTTGGAGCCTGTGTTGAGGCAGAGGGCAGAAGCGAACCCCGATGTGCTTTTCTTGATGGTGGGACCGCCAAGATTGGCACCGTTGTTCAGGGGTATGTCGAATGTGCAGTATATTCCTACGGAACGTAGGCAGAAGCCCCAAGAGTTGTATCGTTTGCTTTCTGTGATGAAACCGGATATGGTAGCGGATATGCACCATGTGCTGCGGACCATCGGGATGGACTGGCTGTTTAGGATACATGGTGTTCCTGTGCATAGTATCAGGAAACGTGATGTACGAGGAATGGCAACATGGAGGCGTTATGACCGAGTGTTTGATCAATGTGGCTTGAAAGGCGGAGCAGTTGTTGATGGATGCTGGAGTGTGAAACCTGCTGACGGGCATCAGCGAGTGGTGGGGGTGGCTCCTTTTGCTCAACACAAGGGGAAGATATGGCCGTTGGAGAAGATGGAACGGTTGGTAAGAATGCTTTCAGAGAAAGGTTATAGGGTTGTTTTGTTTGGCAGTCCGTTGGAGGCTTCTGTGTTGGAGTCGTGGGCGGAGAAGTATGAGGGAGTGGAATCGTTGGCTGGACGTTTCGGATTTGAAGAAGAGTTGAAGCGGATTGCTGCGTTGGATGTGATGGTGAGTATGGATTCGGCCAATATGCACTTTGCATCGTGTATGGGTGTGCCGGTGGTGAGTATATGGGGGGCCACGCATCCATGCCGTGGTTTTTACGGCTGGAAGCAGGATCCTGCATGGGCAGTGCAGAAAGAGATGGACTGCCGTCCCTGCTCGAAGTATGGGAAGAAGCCATGCCAGAAGGGGGATTATCCTTGTCTGAATGGGATAGAACCGATAGAGGTGCTGGAGAGGATAGATGTGGTTCTATCTGGAGAGTCATGATTTTTTGGCAAAGAGGGGATTGCTAACTAATAGTATGATGACATGGTAAAGGGCTGTATTTTGGCGTTGTTTATGCTGTTTTTAAGCCTGCTTGCAAGTTGTGCGGGGGATATGCCGGATGGTGGAGTGCCGTTTTCGGTCGGTGAGGACAAACAGGTGGTGTTTGCACCGGGAAATCTTTCGGAGGATGGACGCAGTTTTGTTGAGCACCAGTGGGAATATGGCGGATTGTTCGGCTGGGGCACAGGCGACAGACCTTCGGATACCACAGACAAATGGGAGGACTATGTCCTTTTTGTCGATTGGGGAAACTTTGTTGCAGGAGGTTGGCGCACGCTTACTGCCGACGAGTGGTACTATCTATTGTTTGAACGCCCCGGTGCCGATGAAAAAAAAGCGGTGGGTACAGTAAGTGGTATGCATGGGTTATTGTTGCTGCCTGACGAATGTGCAATGCCGCCGGAAATCTCTATTGATTGCAGGGCTATAAATTGGGATGTCAATAGTTATTCTGTAGACCAATGGAAGCAGTTGGAGAATGCCGGGGCAATATTTCTGCCGGCGGCAGGATTTCGTTGGGGAGAGGTGCCTTACGCTTTTGGCTGCGAGGGCTTGTATTGGTCATCTACGACAAAAGAGGAAGGTTGCCCGTATACAATGCACTTTGATGGAAATGTTCTGGCGGTTGATTGGGACAATACTCCTCAATTCGGCCAGTCGGTGCGTTTGGTGCGGGATTGCAAGTGAGGTTTATTCCAGCGGAAGTGAGATTGTGAAAGTAGAGCCTTGGCCAAGTTCGCTGGTGAGGGAGATGTGTCCTTTGTGAAGAGCGACGACTTGGGCGACATAATTGAGACCGATGCCAAAGCCTTTCACATTATGAACATTGCCGGTGGAGACACGGTAGAATTTCTCAAAGATGTGCTTTTGGTCTTCTTTGGCTATACCGATACCGTTGTCGGTTATCTCCAAAATGGCATTGTTGTTCTCTGTTCGTGTGGAGATAGTGATGTGGGGAGCCTGCTCTGAGTATTTTATTGCATTGTCTATGAGGTTGTGAATCGTGTTGGTGATGTGGAGGTCGTCGGCAAAGAGCGTGCCGTTGATGGCACCAAGGTGTGACTCGATTATTCCCTGCCGGGTTTCGACAGTCAACTGGAAATTGTGTATGCAGGTCTGGACGATGCTGTTGAGGTCTATTTCTTTTGGATTGATAGAGAATTTTTTGCCCGACATTTTGGCACTTTGGAGAAGTGTTTCGATGAGAATGCGCATGCGTCGGTTTTCGTTACTAATGATATTAATAAAATTGAGGCGTGTGGCAGGGTCGTTGGTGACAGAATCGTCTTCGAGCATTTCGCATGCCAGGCTGATGGTGGCGATGGGCGTTTTTATTTCGTGGGTCATGTTGTTGATGAAATCCGTTTTCATCTCATCTAATTTGCGTTGGGATAGAATGGTGCGCACAGAGAAGAAGAAAAGCGCTGAAATCAGAACAATCATGCAGATGCTAAGGATTGTGTATAAGTTGGTGTCGCTGCTGAGGATGATGGGTGTGGAAGGGAAAGAGAGCACCACGTAGAGGCTTTCGTTCGAGATGATGCCGTGGGGATGAAATGTGTATTTGAAAGCAGTGTTTCTCAGGTCGTCCAGATTGGCGTTTTGACTATAGTAGATGAGGGAATCGGCATCGGCCATCAGTACACCAATATAAGGATTTATGTCCACACCGTTGATGATTAATTCCTCCCGGATAAGTGAATCAAGTAGCGGGAAGTTGAATTTGGAGGCGTCGATGACATTGTTGATGTCTAATGGGTTGGTCTTGTTCGATTGGAAGGAACCTATGGTTGCCAACATCCTGTTGCGGGCGTTGAGCATGGTGTTGTATTGCGTCAGGATATGCTCCTCGTCAGGATTGAGGTGGGCATTGGGTTTGGGATAGGCACTGTCCTGTGACGAGACCCCGAACTCGACTTTTTTTTCGTCGTAGAATAGCTCGTTATTGTTGCGGATGATGTCCTGCATCTTTTCGTTCATGTCGTCGATACGACGGTAACGCAACAAACGGTAACGCTCTTTTTCCGATACATAGTCCTCCACCTTCATTTGATCCAGTTGGTTGAAGACCTCGTCAATGGCGTTGTTGACACTGATGTTGAACAGATTGTCGCTCATCTTGGCAGAGCGTTTGGTCTGTGAAATCTGGATAATTACCAAACTAATGGCCGCCAAGGCAAATAGAGTGGAGAGCAATATCAGGAAATGACGCTTCATTGTAAAATATATGTTAGTTATATATAACGCTGTGCAGTGAGAAAAATTTTGCGTCTTCTCAATAATTGTAAAAAAAATATTATCTTTGCAGCCGTTAAGGCGAAAGGGGTACCTTTATGTGTAGCCACAGCCTCAATGCGATAATGTAATAAAATAGTCATGAAGATAGGAATTATTATTGCCATGGATGTCGAGTATCGCAAGATGCTTGAAGTGTTGGGCGGCCAACCTCAAGGGAGAATCGGCGGCAACGACATCGTGTTGTGGCAATGTGGCATTGGCAAGGTGAATGCGTCGGTGGGCACGATGCGCCTGTTGCAGGAACATCATCCCGACTGCATTCTTAGCACCGGTCTTGCCGGAGGCATAGACCCCGCTTTAAACGTAATGGATGTAGTGGTGGGAAGTCAAACGGTCTATCATGATGTATGGTGCGGTATGGGCAATCAGTACGGCCAGGTGCAGGGGCTTCCTGCTCGTTTCGATGCCGATCCCATGCTGTTGCGTTGTGCCTCAGCCATAGCCGAAAGCCATGAACTCGCTGTCAAGGAGGGCTTGATTTGCACTGGAGACCAATTTATCACGGACAAGAGTGCGCTTCAGCAAATCAAATCCCGGTTTCCTGATGGCCTTGCATGCGAGATGGAGTCCGCGGCCATAGCTCACACTTGTTACCTTCAACAGGTTCCCTTCATTAGCATCCGCGTTATCAGCGATACTCCCGGCAACACCGACAACCACCAGCAACAGTGGGATACATTTCTCGCTTCCATGAGTGAGCGTTCTTTCCTCTTTATGCAGCGTTTCCTCGCCGAAATACCGTCTAACCAATAAGCAAAATTATTAAAGTGAAAACAATACCCAGTTTTACCATCGACCACATTCGTCTTCTGCGTGGTATTTACGTATCGCGCAAGGATCAGATAGGATGCGAAGTGGTTACCACCTTCGATATCCGCATGAAAGAACCCAACCGTGAACCTGCCCTTGGTCAAGGGGCAATTCACACCATCGAACACCTTGCGGCCACCTACCTCCGCAACAATCCTCGGTGGGCTGACCGTATTGTGTATTGGGGACCTATGGGTTGCCTGACGGGGAATTACCTTCTGATGCGTGGCGATCTTCAACCCGAAGACATTCTTGACCTCATGCGTGAAACTTTCCGTTTTGTGGCCGAATACGAAGGAGAGATTCCGGGAGCAGCCCCCAAAGACTGCGGCAATTACCTGCTCCACGACCTACCGATGGCTAAGTGGGAGTCGGCAAAATACCTCCATGAAGTTCTTGAACAGATGACACCTGACAATATGCATTATCCTGTCTGATAGTGTCTTTAACCTGACAGGATAAAAAATTGATAAAAAAACATCAATTGTACACAATAATTGAATGAAAATATAGTTATCCGTTGTGTTTTCATGATCGACAGGCCCCGTAGTTCAGCTGAATAGAACGTCGGATTCCGGTTCCGAAAGTCGTGGGTTTGAATCCCGCCGGGGTCACAAATGATTTCTCAACATGAAAAATATATCCATGTTCTTTAAGAACTCGAAGCCCTTTCACCAGTTGTTAGGGCTTCTTTTCTTGTTTGTTTTGGGAGCCATTCTGTCAGGAGGCTTCCTTTTGCTTATCCCAACTTCAGGAGACTCCCCTACAGGAATCCGGATGCAACTTGTCAGGCAGATGCTATCCCAATTGCTCATCTTTCTGTTGCCTGCATGCCTGTTTGCCCTGCTTTACTATTCCCAACCGCGCCAATACCTCAAAATCAATATCCATGGGCGGCAATGGTTTCTGGCATTCGTTGCCGTCGTCATGGCTTTATTGCTCATTCCTCTTAATAATCTTCTGACAAGCTGGAATGGTAGTTGGAATCTGGGACCGCTTGAATCTTCGATGCGACTTATGTCGGATAAAGCCAATCAGATGGTAGAGCAAATGCTTTCCCTGACCAGTTATCCTGACCTCTTGCTTCAATTGTTTGTGGTGGCTTTAGTCCCTGCTGTCTGCGAAGAGATTTTTTTCAGAGGCGGCCTCCAACAGGTGTTCCATAAATGGTTCGGAAACATCCATGTGGCCATATTTGTTACAGCTCTGGTATTTTCTATAGCTCATGGCGATTTGTATGGCCTTGTTCCCCGCTTTCTGTTAGGTCTGGTTTTGGGTTATTTGTTCTTCTTCTCAGGTACTATCTGGGTCAGTGCTGCTGCCCATTTTCTCAACAATGCGTCTGTCGTTGTACTATACAATCTCTATCATCGCGGTATTGTCGCCATTAACCCTGCCGATCCGTTATCCATACCTTGGCATATTGTAGTAATGTGTACCCTTGGAGCCCTGTTTCTATTCCTCCTCTATTTCTTCAAAAAACAGCCTCAAAACGGCTCGCCAAGACAAAATATGACCCGTTATTAATCAGATTTTTATTGTCGTCTGAAAGAAAAAATGATTTTTATAAAGTATTGAATATTAATACATTTATTCTAAAAAGTTGAAATTAAGTCTGAAAGGGATAAAAAAAACTTTTGTAATCCAAATTTTTTTGGTATTTTTGCATCCTGTTTCGCCCTCAGCGAGCGGACATAAATGAACAATTAATAATAAAGTACAATACAATATGACAAAGGCAGAAATTGTTGCACAAATTGCACAAAAAACCGGTATCGAAAAAGTCGCCATTCAGGCTACTGTTGAGGAGTTTATGAATGTCGTTAAAGAATCTCTTGCCGAAGGTGAGAATGTTTATCTCCGTGGCTTTGGTAGTTTCATCATCAAAAAACGCGCCGAGAAGACTGGCCGTAACATCTCGAAGAACACTACTATCATTATCCCCGCTCACAATATTCCGTCCTTCAAGCCTGCTAAGACTTTCGTCAACGACGTGAAAAAGAGTGTAAAATAACTTTTAATTTGTTATAAGATGCCTAACGGAAAAAAACACAAAAGACACAAGATGTCTACTCACAAGCGTAAAAAACGCTTGCGCAAGAATAGACATAAGAAGAAGTAAAGTACGCTTCGCTGTCTAAAACAATCAATCTAACATCTAAAACAAATTACACACCGATGGTAACCCATCGTGTTGTGTAATTTGTTTTTGTTTTAAAATGTAATGAACAAAGAACTAATAATATCTGCCACCGACAGCGAAATCCAATTGGCTTTGCTTGAAGACAAGCAATTGGTTGAGCTGCATAAAGATAAAACTGGCAACAAAATCCATGTCGGCGACATTTTTGTCGGCAAGGTGAGAAAGATTATGCCAGGGCTTAATGCGGCATTTATTGATGTGGGAGAGGATAAAGACGGATTTGTCCATTATCTTGACTTGGGTCCCAACTACAACTCGTTGGCCAAGTACATGAAACTGGCCATGAATGGCGACTCTTCTGTCCGAAATCTCAATACCTTCAAAGTCGAGCCAGTGCTTGAGAAAGTGGGAAACCTGTCAACCGTTTTGAAGGTCGGACAACTGGTTATAGGCCAAGTGGCCAAGGAACCCATCTCTACCAAAGGCCCCAAACTATCGGGCGACCTATCTTTTGCAGGCCGCTATCTGGTGTTGAATCCTTTTATTAACCGTATCTCCATATCGCAGAAAATCAAGGGTTCAGAAGAACGTGGCCGTCTTCGCCGCCTTATGCAGAGCATCAAACCGGCCAACTTCGGTGTAATTGTCCGCACCATTGCCGAGGGTAAAGATGTTGCCGAACTTGATGCAGATTTGCGCCATCTGATGGATCAATGGGCTTCTCTCACGGAAAGCCTCAAACACATTACAGGTCCACAAAAGGTGCTCTCCGAACTCAGCGCCACCTCCGCATTGCTACGCGATGTGCTTACCGACGACTTCAACACTATCTATGTAGACAATGAGACCATCTACAACGAAGTGCGGAAATACATCGTCTCTGTCGCTCCCGATAAGGAGGACATAGTAAAACACTATAAACTCGAGACACCCATTTTTGAACAATTCGGTGTACTCCGTGATATACGCCGTGCTTTCGGCCGCATCGTCACCATTCGGTCAGGAGTATACCTTTACATTGAGCATACCGAGGCCATGCATGTCATTGACGTGAACAGTGGCAACCACATAAAAGCCGGAGCTGGACAGGAGGATACGGCACTTCAAGTCAACATCGAATCGGCCAAGGAGATAGCCCGTCAGCTCCGTCTTCGAGATATGGGTGGTATAGTCATCGTCGACTTTATCGACATGCAGAAAGCCGACAACCGCAAAACACTCTATGATGTGATGTGTGCTGAGATGTCGCGCGACAAAGCCCGCCACACCATCCTGCCCCTCAGCAAATTCGGACTCATGCAAATTACCCGCCAGCGTGTGCGTCCGGCTATCGAGGTTGACGTGCAGGAGAAGTGTCCCTTCTGCGAGGGTACAGGCACTATCAAATCAAGCCTTGTCGTGGTAGACGAAATCGAATCCAACCTGCGTTATCTCGCCTCCTCGCAAAACGAGAAACGTCTCACCGTCATTGTCCATCCCTACGTGTATGCCTACCTCACCAAAGGTCTCAAAAGTGTGCGTCTGCAGTGGATGCTCAAATACAAAATATGGCTCAAAATCAAGTCATCAGAGTCTTATGGACTGTTGAGTTTCAAGTTTTTCAATGCCGCTGGCGATGAAATTGAACTTTAACCTTGGTCGCTTTTGGCCGGCACTTATCGTCCTTGCGCTCGTGCAGCTGTTTGTCCCTGTGGCACAGGCGCAAGGTATCGATGTGTCAAAATACCAAGGTAAAATCAATTGGACAAAAGTTGCCAAGAGCAAAAAAGTCAAATTCGTATATATCCGAGCCACCGAAGGCTCCACCATACGCGACGATTACTACAAAACCAATGTCGCGGCCGCCCGCAAAGCCGGCATCCTTGTAGGCAGTTATCATGTCTACAGCAGCAAAACCACAGCCTACCAGCAGTTCGCCAACTTCAAATCGCTCGTGGCCAAGAAACATCAGGATCTCATACCCGTACTTGATATCGAGGGACACCATAGCGGTCGTCTATATATGGCCAGAGTGGATAAAATACTCGAACTGATGGAAAAGGAATATGGGGTCAAACCCATGATTTACACAAGCGAAAAGGTTTACCGCGAACATTTTGCAACCAAGAAATATGCCAAATACCATATTTTTGTGGCCAAATATGAAGGCTATCCCGAAATCCGTTTCACACTTTGGCAGTATAGCAAGACCGGTCGGGTGAAGGGTATTTCGGGCGCTGTGGATCTTGATAAGTTCCATTCCAAACATGGTCTCGGCGACATTCGCATGCCCCGCCCGCGCAAAAAGAAATCCACAGCGGAAGCCATCCCAGTCGATTCGGTTGCAGCCGATTCGCTCGGCACAGCCTGATTGTTTGAACGATAGTCGCAAATCGTCTGTTCATGCTACGTTGCCATCATGTTTGACAAGCGATACTATGTGGCATAGGATAATCTGACAAGTCAATCAGTTCAACCGGCAAAAATCTTCCAAGCAGTTTCAAGAAAACACCTTGTTCACACCAAAGTCAGGTGCAGGTTCGCTAATTGTACCTCAGTTATTCCTCAGTTCTCCTACATTTCTCCTTTATTTGAGGAATAACTGAGGAATAACTGAGGGATAACGAGCGATAGCACATCTGGGCATCCGTGTCGGTGATATGAGTGAGAGAGGTGTTATGGGCAGGCCTGTCGCGAATGGTGGATTGAGGAGGTAAGGGAGTGCGTTAGCGGTGGGATGGAAGGGGTGTTTGGGGATGGCGGATTAGAGGATGGTTTGAGAATGACAAGGGGCGGAATGGGGCTGTCCGTAGACGAGCGTGAGGGCTGGGTTGGCAATGGGTGTGCGACAATGAGAGAAGGGGTTGTATATGAGTGTTTAGCAGGGTTAATGGATGTCTTTTTTTATTTTTTTATTTATAAAAAGTCTTAGATTGCAAAAAAATCATTAACTTTGCAAGTCTGAAAATATATGCCACTATCACTTGTGAAAATGGGTGTTGGTCGGCGTTAATGGTTGAATAATAAAAAATTAGTAATTGAAAATAGACGATTATGCAGCAAAGTAAAGTAGGACTTGATTTTGAAAAAGTCGAGCATGCAAGGGGTGTGGCGCGTAAAATTGCCGACCAAGTGCAGGATTTTGTGGGCAACTATACCACCGTCGCGGTTGAGCGTACTATCTGCCGACTGCTGGGTATAGACGGCATTGATGCCAACGAGGTGCCGTTGCCCAATGTTGTGGTGGACGATTTGAAGAGTAAGGGTCTTTTGGGGCAGGGCGTGTGCTTCTTTATGGGCAATGCCGTGCTTGAGACAGGCAAGACTCCGCAGGAGATTGCCGAGGCCATCAGTGAAGGCAAGTTAGACATAACACAGTTGCCTCTACACAAAGCAGAGGATATCAAGGGTGCGTTGCAGCCTTATATCGATGCCAATGTGGCACGCATCCGTGCGCGTCGCCAACGCCGAGAACATTACATTGAGACTATCGGCGAAGGCAGCAAGCCGTATCTGTATATCATCGTTGCCACGGGTAATATCTATGAAGATGTGGTTCAGGCACAGGCAGGTGCCCGCCAAGGAGCCGATATCATCGCTGTTATCCGCACCACTGGCCAGAGTCTGCTGGACTATGTGCCTTACGGTGCCACGACCGAGGGCTTCGGAGGTACTTTCGCCACCCAGGAGAATTTCCGCATTATGCGCAAGGCACTGGATGAGGTAGGCGAGGAGGTGGGGCGTTATATCCGCCTGTGTAACTACTGCTCGGGTTTGTGTATGCCCGAAATCGCTGCCATGGGTGCCTTGGAGGGACTGGATGTAATGCTGAACGATGCGTTGTATGGTATCCTTTTCCGCGACATCAATATGCAACGTACTTTGATTGACCAATATTTCAGCCGTATAATCAATGGTTTTGCAGGCGTCATCATCAATACGGGTGAGGACAACTACTTGACCACTGCTGATGCTTTTGAGGAGGCTCACACTGTGCTGGCTTCGGATTTCATTAACGAGCAGTTGGCCTTGTTGGCTGGTCTGCCCGAGGAACAGCAGGGCTTGGGTCATGCTTTTGAGATGGATCCCATGCTGGAGAACGGATTCCTGTATGAGCTGGCTCAGGCTCAGATGTTGAGGGAGATTTTCCCCAAGGCTCCGTTGAAATATATGCCTCCCACGAAATTCATGACCGGTAACATTTTCCGCGGTCATATCCAGGATGCCCTGTTCAATATCATTGGACAGTGGACCCATCAGGGACTGCAGTTGCTGGGTATGCCCACCGAGGCTATTCACACGCCTTTCATGAGCGACCGTTACTTGAGTATTGAGAATGCCAAATATATCTTCAACAACATGAAGGATATCGGTGAAGAGGTGGAATTCAAAGAGAACGGTATTGTGCGTAACCGTGCCAAGAAGGTCTTGGACGATGCCACGAAGCTCTTGGAGGCTATGGAGAGTGAAGGATTGTTCACGGCTCTTGAGAAAGGTATCTTCGCTGATGTGAAGCGTCCCAAGAACGGCGGTAAAGGTCTGGACGGAGTCACCCTCAAGGCGGATAATTATTTCAATCCGTTTGTCGAAATAATGAAAGGTAAGAAGTAAAACCCTAAAAAACACACAACAATGAGTGAAGGATTGTATTCGATGGAGGCTAAGGATTACGACAAAACCTTAGACCTTACCAAAATAAAGCCTTATGGCGACACAATGAATGATGGAAAAACCCAGTTGAGTTTCACCCTTCCGGTTCCGGCAGGCGATGAGGCTATCGAAGCTGCCAAACAACTGATGAAAAAGATGGGTTTTGAAAACCCACTGGTGGTGTACAGCAAGGAGCTGACCGAAGGTTTCACTTTCTTCAACTGCTATGGCAGCTGTACCCATACGGTGGATTATTCGACCATCCATGTTCCCAAGGTGGAGTCGACCACGATGGACATGCACGAGTGCGATGAATATATCCGCGAGCATATCGGTCGTAAGATTGTCGTTGTGGGAGCCAGCACCGGTACCGACGCCCATACTGTGGGTATCGATGCCATCATGAACATGAAGGGCTATGCCGGACACTACGGGCTTGAGCGCTATGATATGATTGAGGCTTACAATCTGGGCAGCCAGGTGCCCAACGAGGATTTTATTGCCAAGGGTATAGAACTGCATGCCGATGCCTTGATTGTGTCGCAGACAGTGACACAGAAGGACATCCACATCAAGAATCTGACGGAATTGGTAGAGATGCTTGAAGCCGAGGGTCTGCGCGACAAGATTATCCTGATTTGTGGCGGTCCCCGTATCAGCCACGAGTTGGCCAAGGAGTTGGGTTACGACGCTGGTTTCGGTATGAACACCTATGCTGACGACGAAGCTTCGTTTATAGCCCAGGAAATGGTGAAACGCGGCATGAAATAAACCTTAATAAAAATGAATTAAACAACAATATAAATAATCATCACTATGGAAAAAGAACAAATTAAACCCTTTATCGCCCGTCGTGCTGCCAAGGAGCTGAAAGACGGTGATGTCGTCAATCTCGGTATCGGACTTCCGACACTTATCCCCAACTATTTGCCCGAAGGCGTGCATGTCATTCTCCAGTCCGAGAACGGTATGATTGGTATGGGACCCACTCCTGCAGAGGGAAAGGAAGACCCCTGGCTGATTAACGCTGGCGGTGGATACATCACCTATACCGATGAAGCCAGCACTTTCGACAGTGCTACGTCGTTCGGCATTATCCGTGGCGGACATGTCAATGTCTCGGTGCTCGGTGCCATGCAGGTTGATGAGGAAGGCGACCTTGCCAACTGGATGATTCCTGGCAAGAAGACCCCCGGCATGGGCGGAGCCATGGATTTGTTGGTGGGTGCCAAGAAGGTCATTCTGGCCATGGAACACACTGCTAAGGGCAATCCCAAGATTTTGAAGAAATGCACTCTCCCGCTCACAGCCAAAGGCCAGGTGAACATGATTATTACCGAGATGGGTGTCATGGAAATCACCCCCAAAGGCATTGTGCTGACCGAGATTAATCCCGAGTTTACTGTCGAGCAAGTTCAGGCTGCCACTGAGGCAACCCTTATCATCTCGCCCGATTTGAAAAAGATGGAATAAATTACACTCCAAAAGACAACATATTATGAAAAAAGCAATATTGTTGTTGGCCGCAGTTGTCACCATGATGACGGCACAGGCCCAGCAGAAACACATCGAGCCTTATTGGCATGGGTTCTATACCGTTGCGGGCTACGACTTCGCCACCAACCTCAATAAGACTGCTTTTTCGGATAAGGTAACCTTCCACGGATTCTATGCCGTGGGAGGTTGGCAAATCCGTAAAGAGTCGGGCATTGGTCTGGGTGTCGAGTTTTTGAAAGACCCCACCGGTGCATTCAACCAGTTGCCTGTTTTTATTGAACTCCGTACCCACTATCTTCGTAGCCAGTTGACTCCGTTCTCCACTGTTTATGTCGGTTATTCCTTTCCTTTGGGTTCTACCAGCGGTGGTGAGAATGCCATCAAAATCAACGAAGGCGGTGTTATATGGGGATTGAACGCGGGTGTCCGCTATGCTTTCAATAGAAATCTGGCTGTCAATGCCTATGTTGGTTATATGGGCATGCATCTTGACAGGATAGATCGTTGGGAGAATGGCGAGTTGACCACGGCTCGTCCGCTTCTGCTTCAAAACATCAAAGCCGGCGTAAGCGTCAGTTACTTTTTCAAACATTAATGCATCTTGCTTGGCTCTAATGCTGAGCGAATTATTATGAAGAGATACTTTCTGTTTGCGGGTCTGCTGCTGTGCCTCCTGTCGGTAACGGCGCAGCAGCCGGTGAGTATGGAGGAATTGCGGGTGCCACCGCGAGCCAACATTATCAGCTATGATGATGAGGATGCCATTGAGCATTTGCGCTACGATGATTCGCCCTATTATATCTCTGTTATGGAAGAGTGGGATGAGGATGCGAGCAATCTTCCTCCCGAATACACTCAGACCTACGAGTTCCCCAGAGATTGGCGTGCTTACCGCATATTTTTCCGTTTCAAGGCTTCCTCGGGTTATGGTTTGTATATTGACGATAAGTTGGTAGGCTACAGCCGCGATGCCGGTGCGGTGACGGAGTTCGACATCACCGACATCATCCGTTTCGGTAAGAGCAACCGCCTCCGTCTCAGTTTTAATCAGGAAGAGAGTGAACCCTATCTTGATGCGGTGGATTTCGGTTTGACAGGCGATTGCGCCATTGTGCTGAAACCCCTGCTCAATGTGCAGGACTATACCCTGAAAACAGACTACGAGTCGGCAAGTTCGGTGGGTTTATACACTCTCGAAGCAGACCTTTATAACCATCGCCGCAAAGGAAAGTGTTATCTTGAATTAGAGATATGGGACACCAAAGGCCAACGGGTAGAGAAACTGGGCAAATGGTGTTTCTTTGACAATCGGAACGAGACATCTCAGTCTATTAGTTCTTCGCTGCCCAATGTTCTGCCTTGGACAGCCGAAACGCCTCGGCTCTACACTGCTGTCATCCGTCTATATAACGAGAAGATGGAACTGCAGGATGTTGTAGGGACCCGCTTTGGTTTCCGTTCTGTTGCCTATAAAAACGGCCTTATGGTCAATGGCAAGGTTGTAACACTCAAGGGCATAATGACGATAGACGATTTTGACTTGCTGACACCCGATAGAATCAAAGTCCTCCGTTCGCAGATGGTACAAATGAAATGCAACAACATCAATGCCATCCGTACTTATGGTTCCATCTCCGATGCCTCCAAATTCTATGAGCTATGCGACGAATTTGGTTTCTATGTCATTGCCGACGCCAATATCTTTACAAGGAATGAGTCAACAAATGTGTGGGCAACCAACAATGATTACGAAGAACTCTTTGTTAATCGGGTGCGCAATCTTTATGGGCAGTACAAGAACCATACCTCCATCATAGCTTGGTCGTTGGGCGAATCGCCCGACAATGGTGTTTGTATGTACTCTGCTTATAAAGCATTGCGTCAGACCGACCCTGCACGACCTGTGTTGTACGCTGCTGCACAGTATGCCGAAAATACCGACCTCATCTGTCCATTGCATTGCAATACCGAGCTCCTGCGACAGTATTTGGCCAAGACACAGTCGCGTTCTTTGGTCATGCTCTCCTATGGCGGTATGGATGGCAACACATTCGGCGGAATGTCACCGTTGTGGCAAATGGTGCAAGACCATGTATCCATTCAGGGTGGCTTTTTCGAGAGCCGCTCATGGGATGCACTGTCCACCAGACCGTACCTTGCTGAGTTGAAACAGATCTATCGTCCCTTCGATGTGCGCATGACCTCTGTCAGTGCCGATGCTGCCGAGTTTGACATCACCAACTTATGTGACTTCCGCAGTCTGTCCGACTACAGAATGGATTACGTCATTTGTTCCAATCTCAAACCCAATATCGTCGCAGGCGATATCACGCTCTCTCTCAAGCCCGGCGAGACGAAAGACTTCAAGCTTAAAATCCCCAAACTAACCCTCTATTCAGGAGAAGAACTCTTTATCCAGTTCACTCTCAGGCAGCGCAATAACACTGCTGCCGTTCCCAAGAACACCGTGCTTTACACCGCCCAGTTCCCCCTGCCGTCGGAGAATACTCCTCAGCAGGAACTTCTACTAACGGGCTGTCAGCCTCTCAGCATCGAGAAAGACACACTCCACCAGACAAAGATTCTCAACAACAATTTCTCCCTCCTGTTCAACGACAGTCTGGGCACAGTCACCTCGCTTTCATTCCACGACCAACCTATACTTTCCGGTCCTGTGCAGCTTAATTTCATGCGCACACCTTCGCCGAACGACAACCTTGATCCCAACGGTCTCCGTCAGTGGCAACGTATAGGTCTCGACCGAATGAAGCCCCAGGTGTTGGCGACCAACATACGCAAGATAGACAACTTTACTGTGGGTATCGACGTTCTTTTCCGCTACGACACAGAGAAAGACAATGGCATTTTCGATGTACGCCAAACCTATCTTGTCCTTGCCTCGGGCGATGTACTGCTTAGCAACGACATCACCGTCTCCGAGCAAGTGAAGACCCTCGCCCGTGTAGGTTTAAGCCTCCCTTATAGCCACACTCTTGACACTGTCGAATGGTTCGGGTGCAATATCGAAAGCTATATCGACCGTCGCTCGGCCGCCCGGATTTCCCAGCAGGCTTTGCCTGCGAGTGAGATAAACTACAGCTATCCTGACGAGGAATTCCCGCACCAACACTCCGGCAATCGTACCGATGTGCGTTGGCTCTCTCTCCGCAATGGTGGTATGGGTCTCTATGTCGACATCATCGACACGCTCTGCCAGTTCTCTGTCACCGACAGCCTGCTTGCTGTGGACTACCGCAATACAGGTGTAGGTGGTGCCACAGCCAATATGAATCTCGACGAATCCATGCTGGTCAAAGACCATCGTTATCGTTTTGTATTACACATGCGTCCATACGATTGCATGGAATACAACGCGCAGGACTTCCGCCGTATCGTCTACCCCAAGGTGGTGTCCGCCATTATCGAGATGCCCGTTATCAGCAAGAGTCGCGAACGTTTCGACAGCCCCATGCAGATAACCATCAAATGCCCCACTCCCAAAACAGAGATACGCTATACCCTTGACGGCAGCGTCCCCACGGAAAAGTCAACACTCTATACCAAGCCGTTTACGATACAGAATAGTGTGGTTATCCGCGCACGTGCCTTCAAGAAAGGCGAATCGCCCTCGTTTGTGGCAACACAGCAATTCACTTTCGACTATGTGGTTTCATGCACCTTTGCCCACAAACCCAACACACCGTATAATAAAAACGCAACCCGTGCCCTGTACGACGGTGAGAAGGGCGATGTCAACGACCTTTCCCATGGTTGGCTTGGATTCTCCGGTCACGACCTGCAGGCGGATATCGAACTTGGCAAAAATGTCAATGTCAGCAATGTTGTGCTGCGTTTCGCCCACGTTCCCGATGCGTGGGTTTTCGCTCCTCAACAAGTGGAAGTGCGGGTCTCGGCCGATGGCAAGACATTCTCAGATCCCATTCCCGCTACCATATCTTACAACCCTGCCGACCAGACCATGAACACCACCCAGCTGCAAGTGGTCACGATTCCTGTCAACAGATCCGATGTCAGGTTTATCCAAATCATTGCCCACCCCTTGTCACGCATACCGGAATGGCATCGTGCCAAAGGGCTCAATCCTTGGATAATGACCGACGAGGTGGAAATAGAAGAAGAAATCAGCAAGCCATGACCTCTTTCAGCTCCCGCACCCAGTTGCTTGTTGGCTCTGAAGGCATTGCGCGTCTGCAGGCGTCGCATGTCTTGGTGGTCGGACTGGGTGGGGTAGGAGGCTATGCTGCCGAACAACTATGCAGGGTCGGGGTAGGTCACATGACCATTGTGGATGGCGACACGGTAGGAGAGACCAATCTCAACCGCCAGCTCATCGCTTTGCGTTCCTCCATAGGACAACCCAAGGCAATGCTTTTTCGCGATCGTTTTCGCGACATCAACCCCGACTGCGAGGTCGAAGCCTTGCAGGAGTTTCTGCGCGACGACCGCATGCTTGAAGTGCTGCAGGCTCATCGCTACGACTGTGTAGTCGACTGCATTGACACCCTCTCTCCCAAGGTCTTTCTCCTTTATCATGCCCACAGCCTCGGCTTGCCTGTAGTCAGCAGCATGGGCAGCGGCGGCAAAATGAACCCTGAGATGGTCTGTGCAGCCGACATCTCCAAGAGCCACACCTGCCGTTTGGCCGCCATGGTGCGCAAACGGCTCCATCGCATGGGGGTCACCACGGGCATCCGTGTGGTCTTCTCAGCCGAAAAGGTACCGTCCGAGGCCATGACCGAAGACCCCTCTGCCAACCACCTCACCACTGTCGGCACCATTTCATATATGCCGCCCCTTTTCGGCTGCCATATTGCTGCCGAGGTAATCAGAATACTCTTAGATAAGACAGAAAAATAGTAATAAACATGCGGAAACACCGCCTCATAACATCACCGACAATGAAAAAAACATTCCCCGTCTTTGCTTTATTGCTGCTTGCCTTCACCTCGTGCAAGGTCGACTTCAGCCCCAATGCACCGTGGCGTGAAGTACCATCTGTTTACTGTGTCATCGACCCCGATGAAGATACCGTCTGGGCTCGTGTGCAGAAATGCTATCTTGGCGAAGACAACCTATACAACTATTCCTCCATTGTAGACTCAAATTATTATCTGTCGAACCAGATTGCCGTCCATCTTTTGGCTTGGAAGGGGAATCCTGACGATGAAAACATCCGGAGCATCTTAGTCGACCGTTGGGTACTCAACTATACCGAGATACAAGGCAAACCCGAAGGCAATTTCCCCGCGGGGCTTCAACCCATATACTATTGTGTGCCCGGGCGCAAGCTTAAGGACGATACCGCCTGTTTCTTCCAGCTGCTTGTGCTTCGCAATCCTTCGGGCGACACCCTTGCCCGCGCCACCACCAAACTGGTCGGTTTCCGTGACCCTACCATCCATCTTCGTGACACCGTCGAAGAGGTACTTGAAGAACCCAATTCCTTGAAAGGACACAATTTCCGTATAGAAAGAGGAGACATCAAAGCCACATGGAAACCCGTTCCCGGCGGGCGGCGGTATCAACCTATCGTCACATTCTACTATAAACGCAACCACGACACCTGTAGTCTTGTCATTCCGGGAAAAACTTTTCCGCAAGCAGGTTCGGCGAAAGCCTATCTCTCCGAGTCCCGTTTTTTGTCGATCATCAAAAACCATCTCAAAGACAATACCGACACCCTCACCACAGTCAATAATGTCGATATCACCATTGCCGTGTGCAACGAAGACCTCACCGCTTATATCAACTCGCACGACCGCTCCATTATGGGCGGGCAGGAGACACAGACATACACCAACATTCAGGGGGGAGTCGGCGTCTTTGCCTCCCGTCGAACCCATATCACTGTCAATGTCCCCAGTGATTCATTAGGCAACACCAACAACCTTCCCCAAAAACTTGTCGACCTCGGCGTCGGTTTCTACGGCCATTTTTAAACGCTTTTGCCAGCCACAGCCTACTATTTGGGATTCCTTAACCCTCCTGCTGTCGCAGGAAGAGGTATCTTGTTGCCCAGTATAGCGTAGGTCCGGCAAAGGTACTGGTGTCGGGGTCAGTCCATTTTTTAGTTCCTTTCGCACTGCCCTTGGCTCGCTCGGCCATCCACCCTTCTTCCTCCGTTATACCTCAGTTCTCCTTTTGTAATAGGAGAACGATGGGAGAACGATGGGAGAACTGAGGAATAATGAGTGACGGAAGAGCAACCAAGCCTACATCGGTCACCGAGACGGAAAATAGGATAAAACGGTTATTATCAGCCTTTTCGTTTCACATGTCTCCTCGTTGTTCTTGAACGGCTTCAGCCAGAGGCCTATTTAGCCTAATGACCGATCTGGGTTGAGCAACCGTCGAACAACCCAAGGATGCACGATGGTATAGGTATGGCGAAGAAAAAGTGTCTCTCCCACCGTGCTTTCATGTTTGAGAGCACGTACCTTTGGCATACTGGATGATTATGGGAATTGTTGTTGAAAAGGTTTTGCCGTTTGGGATATTCTTTGTATATTTGCAGTGGTGAAGTGTGATGTAGTAAAAGTGAAAGTGATTGTGAATAAAAGTACTATGTGAAAGAGAAATGTATGAGCTATGATATTTTTCTGAGCTATCGGCGCAAGGATTCCAGTGGGCATTCGAATGTGGGTAATTCCCGCACTATAAAGTATGCGTTTGAGAGGCATGGATATGAAGTGTTTTTTGACTTTAATGATTGTACAGACGGCTATTTTGCTGAAAAGATACTGCCTGCTATACGGACATGTCGATATTTTGTCTTGGTTTTGTCTAAGGGATGTTTAGAAAGGTGTAGGGAGACGGGGGATTGGCTTCGCCGGGAGATAGAAGAGGCTTTGAAGTATGGTAGGACGATAATACCGGTATCGCCAGACGGAGAGTTTGAAGGATGGCCTACGGACTTGCCAGAATCTATTAAGGCTTTGTCGGCAAACGATGGTTTGCAAATAACCACTATCCACATGGATGGTATCTTTGAAGCCAATATGGATCAGCTTATCAAAGAGAGGGGAATGACCCCGCCACAAAGGCGTAAAGACGATGGGTTGGAGAACTGTGCAAAACTGAAGGTGATGAGTAATTTGGAGTGTGTGATGTATGTGGATGAGGAAGAGTGTGCCAATATTGTGGCAAACAAGTTGAAAAAGATTCCGCTAAAGCCAGGTGAGTATATGCTAAAGTTTGAGAGTGTAGAGAATGCGGCAGATTGTGTGGAGGAGGATGAGTTTATTATGCCGGACAAGGATAAGTTGTATAAGGTGGATTTGTTGAGCAAGAAACAGGAAAGATTAGAGAGAGAACGAAGAGAGCGGGAGGAAAAAGAAAGACAGAAGCGGGAGAGATTAGAGAGAGAACGAAGAGAACGAAGAGAACGGGAGGCGCAGGGTGAGTTTGAGGTGAAGGGAGTGAAGTTCAAGATGGTGAAGGTGGAGGGAGGAACGTTTATGATGGGTGCGACAGAAGAGCAAGGGACGGATGCATTTGATAGAGAGAAGCCAGTACATCAGGTGACGTTGAGTGATTATTATATTGGTGAGACAGTAGTGACGCAGGAGTTGTGGAAGGCGGTGATGGGAAACAATCCATCAAAATTCACTGGGGACAACGAGCGGTCGGTCGAGATGGTGTCGTGGGAGGAAGCGCAAGAGTTTATCGAAAAGCTGAATCGTGAGACAGGTCGAGAGTTCCGCCTGCCGACGGAGGCGGAATGGGAGTATGCGGCACGCGGAGGAAATAAAAGTCAGGGGTACAAGTACAGCGGAAGCGACAATTTAGATGAGGTAGCATGGTATAGAGTCAACAGCGGCGACAAGACACACCCTGTGAAAGAAAAGAAGTCCAATGAGATTGGTCTGTATGATATGAGCGGAAATGTGTGGGAGTGGTGTCAGGATTGGTTTGGGAAATACAGCAGAGATGCACAGTTGAACCCGCAGGGATCTTCCAAAGGTGCTTACCGTGTGGCTCGTGGCGGGAGTTGGTTCCATGATGCGAGGTTCTGCCGTGTGTCGTATCGTGGTGACTGCGCACAGATGCTTCACTACTTTAACCTTGGTTTCCGCTTGGTGATGAGCCTGTAGTTTACCAGGCATGCTAAGCTGAGGGGGCAGCGGAACAGGAACCCGTCGGGGAAAGATAGGATAGATTTGATAGCGGGATAGGTTTGATTGCGGGGATAGATTGATAGAGGGGGTAGAGGTTATTGATTGTTTAACATTTTTAAATAGTTTTGTTATGTTAGAGAATAATAATGATTCTAAGACTAAGCTTCGGTATGGAGAAGAGAGGGCTGTTGAGGATTTGAAGATGGATTTTCTTCAGTATAGGAAGCCTTGTATGTGTGGCTATAATTGTGCCATTGTTGCTGTGGCGTTGGTGTTTGTTGCCACTTGTGCGTTGGCATTTGGCGCTTGTATCAGGGATTTCTATTCTTGGGGCAGTGTTGTTTTGTCGTTGGCGATAATTGTTGTGTTGGCGGTTTTAGCGTTCTATTTGGAGAAGGCGTTGTTTGCTGCCCGGAGGGAGCGTTTGGCTTTGTACGGGGAGTTTGAGAGGAAGCGGGTGGAGGTTTATGGAAAGGTGCTGGATGCTTGGCTGGTTGGCGAGCAGAAGAAGATTAAGGATGAGTATGGGATAAGGTAGATTAGACAGAAGGATGGATATTATTGATTTGATAGAAATTAGTTTGTATTATGAATATGAATAAGTATTGGAGGCGTTTTTTGTTGCGGTTTGACCGGTTGTTTAGCTCTAACCGGGTGTGGAAACCGTTGTTGCTGGTTGTGGGTTTTTGTGTGGTGTGGACGTTGTTTTTGTGGGTTGTTTGGTTGATTTTTAGGCCGTGTCTCGTGGGAGGGAGCAATGTGGACGGGGATTTGAACAATGTGATTCGGTTGATGTTCGGGGCGACGAATTATCCCATAGGAGATGGCTGGGGTATGCCGCATTGGTATCAGTTGTTGATTGCTCTTGTGGGGACAATGTTTTTCACGGCGTTCTTGATTTCCACGCTGAGCAATATTTTGACGAACCGCGCAGCCAGCCATAGAAAGGGGTATCTGCACTATTATTTTTCAGACCATGTGCTGATACTGGGCGGAAGCAAGGTGACGGTGGGGATACTGAAGTCGATTGCCGCCGACGAACAATTGCGGAAGAAGGAGGTGGTGATATTGACGAACCAGGATGCCGAGGAGTTGTGGGTGCATACTGTGCCGTTGCTGACGGAGGAGGAACGGAAAGTGAAGCTGCTCATTTACCATGGCGAGCGGAATATGGACAAAGCGTTGCGCTTCAGCCAAGCAGAGTTGGCCTCGGTGATATACATCATCGGTGAGGACATGGAGAAGGAACATGATTCCATCAATGTGGACTGCTGGAAGCGGGTGAGGGATTTGCGGGATGCGAAGTCGAAAACAATGGCGCAATGCTATATGTTGTTGGAACGGAATGCGTCGACGTATGTGTTCAGTGCCTTGCCTAAAGAGGACACGCGGACAATGGAGACGACGATAGTGAACAGGTTGGAGTCAGTAGCCCAGCAGGTGCTCATAGGCGACGACAAGCGGTGGAGGGATTATACGTTAGACAGAGGTGCAGTTGTGACAGGGAGCAAGAAGTATGTCCACTTGGTGGTGTCGGGGATGACTCAGATGGGTTATGCCATGGCGAGCACGGCAGCACATTTGTGCCATTATCCTAACTTTGACGAGGAAGGAACCCCTCCCATCAGGACGAAGATTACCTTTATAGACCCGAATGCAGAGGAGGAGATGAAGATGTTCAAGGGAAGGTATCCGGGATTGTTTGAACTGTCGCACAGCTGCTACCGTGAGGATGGGATGAAGGAAGAGGAAAAAGACCCGCTGCCGGGATATGGAGACTTTTTGGATGTGGAGTGGGAGTTTATCAAGGGCTCGGTGGTGGATGAATGGGTGAGGAAGAAGTTAGAGAAGTGGAAAAATGATGAGAATCAAGTATTGACATTGGCGTTCTGTGGAGAGGAGGCAGAGCGTAATATGGCACAGGCATTGTATCTGCCGGGAGATTATTTCCGCTATGTGGAAAAAGGGGAGACGTTGACGGAGAGAGACCCAGTGATATGGGTGTATCAGATGGAGAACAGCGCTATGGTGGAAACAGCACACGAGCAGGTGGGTCGCTATGCCAATGTGTTCCCATTCGGGACAATGACGGATAGTTTTGACAGCAGAATGGGCAAGCGGTTGACAGCGGCCAAGCGCATCAATTATTTGTATCAGAAACAGAATAAAGGCGAAGTGTACGGCACGATGGCAGGACAGGAGGAATTAGACAGGATGTGGCAAGGACTGTCGTATGCGGAGAAGATGTCGAATATCTATGCAGCAAACTCGATATACAGTAAGTTCCGTAGCATGGGAATAGATGAGAGAGGTGTGATTGGCCCTTTTACCGACGAGAACATGATAAGACAGTTGGCGGAGATGGAGCATGCCCGCTGGAATATGGAGAAATTGCTGGTTGGATTCCGGCCTTTGCCTGAGGAAGTGCGCGATAATTTTAATGCCGATATAAATAATCCGGAGGTGAAAAAGCGGATAAAGGAACTAAAGAGTCAGAAATTCGTGCATAAAGATATCAACAAGTATAAGAAGCTGTCAGACGAATCGAAGAATTACGATATAACCATAGTCCGGAATCTGGCAGATGTGATTAAGGGTTTATAAACAGAGAAGACTATTGTTATGAAGAAAAAGACATATACACCAAGACCGGCAGACACGAAGGGTGTAGAGCTATCGGGAGAATTGATAGAGTTGACAGAAAAAATGGCAAAGAATGTGCATGACGTGTGGGCTGAAGGTCGTATCGCCGAAGGCTGGACATGGGGGCCGAATCGCGACGATGCCAAGAAGGAGAATCCCTGTCTGGTCCCCTATGAGGAGCTGCCGGATAACGAAAAGGAATATGACCGAAACACAGCGATAGAGACATTGAAATTGATACTCTCGTTGGGTTACAGGATTGAGCGGTGAAAGGCCGACGAGAGGCACAGGATGGGTCGGTGTACTTTTTTCTTGAAAGAATAGTTGATATTTAACGAAAAAAATGTATATTTGCAATATAATGTTGAATTGGCCGAGCCTTGGGTAAAGTTGTGTAGGATAGATTAGTAAACGAGATTACAGACAAGCAGTATATGGGATGAATGGGATAATTCGCACGATTTAATCGTTAGTTAGAGGAAAAACGATATAAGGGGCTGGGTGTTAATAATGTGATGAAAAAAAGATATAGATATGCGTTATAATAACTATATGAGCAAGATAGTGGCTGTTGTATTGATTATGACGGTTGCGGTGAACGGTATGAGAGCGCAAGCGCAGGAAGAGGGTGTTAATGACGGATGTATTTCGGTTGAGACGCTCCAAAAGATGATACATCTTCCAGTGGTGGAGGCAATGGATATATTGGAAGAGAAGGGATACCATTTGGGTAGTATTTCCGATACGATTGTGGATACGGTGGATTATTTCCCTTTGCGGTATCAGCGCACGGGTTTTTATAATTATGACGTACCCGGAGCAGAGATATTGATTATGGAATCGTTGGACGGGTTGAGCAACTATGTGCAGTATTCGTTGGGTAGAAGAGGAGAGTGTAATTTGATGCAGGAGTTGGGGGGAAGTGATTATGTGTTCAATAAGCAGAAATCGACATTCACGGGCACAATTCTGGTGGACGGCAAGATTGAACGGTATGAATTTGTTATCTATCAAGACTCTTCGTTGTGGGTGAGTTGCAAGTATATTGATGAAATAGATGGATTTGTGACACCGAAGAAGAACGCTGCAATAGAGAAGGTAAGGAATGCGATAAGCCGTGCCGTAGAAAAGCAAAATGCAGGATTGTTTGATGAATCGTTGTCACTATTGGATTCGGTTATGGGTTATTATCCACCAATGGATGATTCTGTTAGAGCGTGTATGGATATGGTGAAGCGGAACAGGATAAATCATTATACGGCTCTTTTAGATATGGCTCTTTCGCAGAATGAGATGGATCAATCGCTGATGGGTTTGCCCTACTGCGATACGATATTGTCGATTGACCCGGATAACGAGAGGGTGAAACGTGTAAAAGAATTGCTTGAAGCATGGAAGTCGAATAGTACGGTGTCGTATAAGACAATGTGTCCCAATACATATGAAATGCTATGTAAGGCGTTGCAAGATATTGTCAATATGGAAATAAGGGACAATGTGGGGAAGAAGAAACAGGAGATGAAGTTGAATTTCAATATTCGAACAGACTATGATAATGAAACAACTGGGGAGATAGTATTGGCAACCATTGACCCGAAATATGGGACACTGATTCCAAACGCTCCCCGGACACTCCGTTTGCAGTCGGAGATAGACAGTGTGGCGAAGTCGCCATTGCTTGAGCCTGTGCGAGAAAAGAATGTATTTATTCGGACAAGTGACACGGTTTCCGCCTTGGTAAGATGGTATTATTCTTCATTGTCGGTGGATGGCCATAATATTAAAGACAGTGTGTTGCAGCAAATGGTTGATTCGATAGAGAGTCAATACATGTATGAGACACTTGTCTCCAAAACAGAATTGGAACCGGATGGCTCATTTAAACAGGTGAAGGTTCCGAGGCTCCCAACAAAGCGGATATACTCGTTTGGGTGGGTGAATAAAGAGCTGGACAGACAAGGGTATATTGAGCAGTACAGGGATATTTATTTAATGGACTTCCATACAGCAAGAGGCCTTTCGTGGGCACCGTCGTTGATTGTTCCGGGACTTGGAACATTTAATCAGGATGCCCGCGATGATGTGATATCAAGAGCGTTGCCGTTTTTCCTTTTTGGCGGCATAGGCGTTTTTGGATTGCTGTGGGAAACCAAAATCAGTCATCCGCGACAAGAGATTACCGATGTGAATATGAACCCATTGTATTTGAAGAATGTCGGTTATTATATAGCTGGAGTGGGGTTGGGAATATCCGCGGCCATTTATATCAATGAGTTGGTGGAAAGCATTGGAAATAGTTTTAAGAATGCCAAGCGTTCAAAGGCGATACGCAAGCAACTTGCCAAAGGACCGTTGCTGATAGATGCCCAGGATGTAATAATCAGGTAGAGCGGTCAAAAATAAGGGACAATGATTAAGTAAAAGGAGTATGGGAGAATACGATATTTTTTTTAGCTATAGGCGCAAAGATAACGACGGGCATTCGAATGTGGATGTCGCTCGTGCTTTCTGTTATGAATTTGAGAGACGAGGGTATAAGGTTTTCTTTGATTACAACGAATGCACAGACGGCTATTTTTCTGAAAAGATACTGCCTGCAGTCCGTACCTGTGATTTTTTTATTTTGTTATTGACGAAGGATACACTTGAGCGGTGCAAGAATGAGGGAGATTGGGTTAGAAGGGAGATAGAAGAGGCTATCAAGTCCGGGAGGAAGATTGTCCCTGTGACCCCGGATGGAATAGTGAAGTATTGGCCAAAAGATTTGCCAGAGACATTGAAACCCCTTTCGGCCAATGATGGTATTCAGATTACGTCGATACACAGAGAGAGTACATTCCGTTCGGATATAGGTCTGTTGATTGAACAGCGGATGGCACGGAAGAAGCCCCATAAGGTGGTGGAGAAACGTTTTATGTATATCGGCATACTTGTTGTGATTGCAATTCTGTGCATATTGTTTTTTGTTTTTTGGGGGGGACGTGACGGAGAGGATGTAAGTAGTGTAGTGGATTCAGTTGATGTGGTGAAGGTGGACTCAAGTATTCAGCAGGAAGAGGTACCGACGATACTGCCAAATGAGTCTCAGAATAGAGTAGAAAAAATTAAGAAGGATACAGAATCCAAGAAGAAAGAAAAAGTCAAGGAGGAACAAAAACAATTGACTGTTAGTGATAAAAAAAACAATCAAGAGGAGACTCTGCCATCTAAAACGGAAGAAACTGTAGAAAAGAATGTAGAGAATGTGGTGAACGAGGTTTCACACCAGGTAGAACCTGAAGTTAAGAAGGTGGAAGATTCTAAAACTGTTAAAGACAATGTAGAAGAGGTTTCGAAAACTAATAGGGATTTCGCCAAGGCAAAACGTCTGTATTCTGCACACAGGTATAAAGATGCTTTGGAGATTTTTGAGCGGTTGAAAAGAGAAGGCGCTACAGAGAGCGGACTTGATGTGTATATAGATTTATGCCGTAACAAAATTGGTGGTTGAGACTGCATCACAATTCTCAACCACCAAATGCCATAATTTGTTTTATGCTTACTGTGCACCGAATTGCATAAGGTAGGCTTTGATGAAGTTGTCGATTTTGCCGTCCATTACGCCTGTGACATCGGCGGTTTGGTAGTTGGTGCGATGGTCTTTGACTCGGCGGTCGTCCATGACGTAGCTACGAATCTGTGACCCCCATTCGATTTTCTTTTGGCTGGCCTTGATTTTGGCCTGTTCTTCCATGCGGTGGCGTAGTTCGCGCTCGTAGAGTTGTGAGCGGAGCAGGCGCATGGCATTTTCTTTGTTTTTGGGTTGGTCGCGGGTCTCGGTGTTTTCAATGAGGATTTCTTCTTCCTCGCCAGTGTAGGGATCTTTGTATTGGTAGCGCAGCCGTACGCCGCTTTCTACTTTGTTGACGTTCTGTCCACCGGCACCGCCGCTGCGGAAAGTGTCCCAGCTGAGTTTGGACATGTCGACAACTACTTCGATGGTGTCGTCGACCAGGGGGGTGACACTGACCGAAGCAAAAGAGGTCATGCGTTTGCCTTGGGCGTTGAAGGGGCTGACACGTACCAGACGGTGGACACCGGTCTCGCTTTTAAGATAGCCAAAAGCATATTCTCCTTCGATTTGTAGGGTGGCACTCTTTATTCCTGCGCCTTCACCGTCGAGGATGTTGGAGATGGCCACACGGTAGTTATGTGTTTCGGCATAGCGGATGTACATTCGCATGAGCATTTCGGCCCAGTCTTGGGCTTCTACACCGCCTGCGCCGGCGTTGATGGATAGTACAGCATCAAAGTGGTCGCTTTCTCCTTGGAGCATGTTTTTGAGTTCGAGGGCTTCGACCAGCGGCTGAGTGATGGCTATTTGGTCGAGGACTTCTTGTTCGGTGGCATCGCCGCTCTCAAAGAACTCACCCATAACGGTAAGGTCGCCACAGCTGTTTTCAACTTCTTTATATGCGGTTACCCAAGCCTTTTTCGACTGGATGGTTTTCATGATACGTTGAGCCTGCTTGGGGTCGTCCCAGAAATCGGGGGCTTCGGTTTTCTTTTCCTCTTCGGCCACTTGGGCGGTGAGGGAATCTATGTTGAGGAAGCGGCGCAGAGCCTCTGTGCGGGACTGAAGGTCTTTTATGGTTTCGGTGGTGGTCATGCTGGAAATTGAAAATTGAAAGTTGGAAATTGAATTTTAGAATAATGGGTAGATTTCGGGACAGCCCGGGGTGAAGTATGCTGCAGCGAAGGCTAAAAGGATGAGCAAGAGTTTTGTGAGAGTAAAAGTATTGTGGTCGTGGTCGAACAGAATGTTTACAGAGACGTGGAGCAAAATGCCAACAACGACACCCATGATAAGGCTTTGGAGCGTTTCGTTTGGGGGTAGGAGGAAGAGATTGCATAAAGAGCCGAGAGGGGTCATGACGGCAAAGAGTGCAAGGAGACAGAAGGAACGCCAGAAACTGTAACGATTGCTTATGAATAGGCTAACGAGAACAAGGGTAATGGGGATGTTGTGAAGGACAATGCCATAAAGAAGGCCTTGGTGTATGTCGCCGTCGATGTCTACGAGCGGCATGCCTTCGAGGAAGGCATGGATGCAAAGTCCGATGATAAGACCTGTGACGGGATGGACAGCACCTGTGTGGCAATGTCCGGGGTGGGGATGATGGGCGTGGTGATGTTCAGTGGCTTCGCGTTCTTCTTCACAGCAAGGACAATGGTTATGGCCGTGTTCAGCGCCACGTGTGAGTTGCTCGAGGAGTAGTTGGATTAAGAATCCCACCATGACAGAGGCGGCAATCTTGAAGTGGATTCCAGGGGTGACAAATTGATAAGGGGCTTCGCCGAGGAATATGTGGGGTACAAGGTTGATGAAGCAGGATGCAAACAGAAACGCTCCTCCGAAAATAGTGATATAAGAGGTGAATTTTGATCCGACACGTTTTCCGCCCGGGACAAGGACTACCCACCCGATGATGCCGGCAATGATGAGTATGTAGGCTAATATTATTGTTGTTGACATAGGCACATGAAAAAAGGGTAAGCTGTTTATATCGCACCGCTACAACCAAACACCCTTGCTGTATTCCTACCCTGGGGGATTCAATGGGAGCTGGTCGTATCAGACTTACCCATTTGCAAGAGTACTACT
>JAEEGF010178698.1_pt1 | contig 63801 bp, 56 predicted proteins | sample 9134171 | NCBI WGS metagenome assembly JAEEGF01 (sample SAMN16246542, study PRJNA631951) | gut metagenome | biome: gut microbiome; feature: rumen; material: AP-attached | host: Bos | place: Iran: Karaj | collected 2018-10 | reverse complement strand
ACCAGCATTTTCATTTTTAAGTATTTTTCTATATTTTTCTTCTATATTCTTCTTTGTATCTTCAAATATAATCTTGCCATTATTAATAAATATTATATCATCTGCCACTTTCTCTAAATCACTAATTATGTGCGTTGAAAAAAATATACTACATTTTTCTTTAGCAACTATTTCTTTTAGAAAATCCATTAACTGTGCTCTAACCAATGGATCTAGTCCACTTGTTGGTTCGTCCATTATTATTAATTCCGCATTATGAGCTAGAGCTAAGGCAATAGAAAATTTCATCTTCATTCCCTTAGATAAGGTTTTTAATTTCTGATTATTATTAAGTTTAAACTTTAAAATTAGTTTTTTATACTTATCTTCATCCCAATTACTATAAGATGCAGCAACTATTTTTTTCATTTCTTCTAATTTCAATGTTTCATAAAAATATCCATCATCTAATACTACTGCCAATCTATTCTTTGTATCTTTTGATAATTTTTTTCCAAAAAATTCTATCTTATCATTGTCGCTTTTTATCAAAGATAAGATTGACTTAATTGTAGTAGATTTTCCTGAACCATTAGTTCCTATAAACCCCACTATATGTCCTTTTTTTATTTTAAAAGATACCTTATCCAAGCGGAAATCATCATATTTTTTTGATAGGTTAGAAACTTCTAAAACTGTGTCCATATGTCCTCCTTAGCATTAAAGTAAATCATAAAAATAGTCATCTTCAATCTCATTTCATATATATTGTCTTCATTGACATAGAAAAATATAACACGCCAAAACTTTCCCCTTAAAAATTTTTCATAAACGACATATATTTATCACAAACAACCTAATTAGATGTACTATCAATAAAAAAGAGCCTGATAAACTCAGGCTCTATAATAATAACTCTGTATAAAAATACTTTTCTTTAACCGAATAGCTAATTTTACCATTATACTTTTTTACAATTTCTTCTACATTTTTCAATCCATATCCATGTCTTTTTTTATCATTTTTACTTGTTTTTAGTTTAGTCACTTTTTCTATGTTATGAGTAATTCCGCAAGAATTTTTTTGTTTAAAATAAAACTTACTATCTATTTGTTCCATCGAAATAATTATTTTTCTATTATTTACGTCCAATTTTTCGCAAGCCTCAATAGCATTTAATAATAGATTATAAATGCAAATAGCTATATCAAAATTTTTCTCATGATTAATAATATCTATATTAAAATCTAATTTAAATTCTATTTTATCCTCGTCTAGGCGGTTAGTAAAATCATTTATTATAGCATTTATAACTGAGTTAGATGTCTTACCCTTAGATTCCATACTTGTATTATTCTTGATTTTATTTATATAGTTATTTGCTTCTTCTATGTCTTTTTTATTCAATAAATCTTCTAGAATAATAAGGTGAGCATTTAAATCATGTCTAAATTTTCTAACATCTTCATCTCTCTTTATAACCAGATTCAAATACTCTTCTTGCTTTTTTAAAAGATAATTATATTCTTCTTTTTCTTTAGTGAGTATTTTGTTTTTTCTTCTAATATTGCGAAAACTTGTCAAAACAAACATAAATGCTAAAACGAAAGCCATTATATTAATAATCATCTCAAAAAAATTTCCATTAAATATCATGTCTAAGCCTCATACTTTCTAGTATAAAATCTTCATAAGATTCCTTAAATTTTTTCTTATATAATCTGCCAATAGTAAGTTTTTCATTTATAGGGCTCACGATTACTACGTTTCCTTCAACCTTAGCATACATTAGATTGACCATGTAAGATTTATGTATTCTACAAATATGGTAATCTAATAATTTCTTTTCCCAATCACCAATCTTACCAGATATTATAAAACTACCTTTTGCCGTAAATAATTTTATATAACTTCCTTCAGCCTCTATATAATAAAGCTCACTAAGTTTTACATATGTGGAATCATCATTTTCTTTGAACTTAATCAGAAAATCTTTCCTAAGCTCTGACAAAACTATTTTTATATACTTTGCAATTTCCTCTTCTACAATCGGTTTTCTACAAAAGCCTAAAGTCTTCATACTAAAACTATTCCAAACTTCTTCCTCATAAGAAGATACAAAAACAATTCGCCATACTTTATTACTATGTAAAACTTTATTCATTATTTCTATACCATTCATACCAGAAAGCTGTATATCTAAGAATAATAAATCAATAGTTTCCCCTTTATATTCTAACAATTCTTCTCCGCTGTGCATTAATAGGCATTCATAATTATCATATTTTTCTTCTAAATAACTATCTATAGCAAACTTTATTTGTTGTATAAAATAATCCTCATCATCACAAATTCCAATATATAATTTTTCTCTATCCATAAAACTAGTTTCCTCTATATATTTTTAATAATTATACACAAAACGCAGATAAATAAAAAGTTTTAAAGCAAAAAAGACTGCAATATGCAGTCTTTTTTGTTTGGTTATATAAAGTATGAAATAGTGAAAATATCTTATTCGTAGGCTGTTACCTCTGTATAAAACTTAGAGTAATCAGTTCTCTTCTCAGCTGTAAAAGCAATAGCTGCTCTAGGATGCTGATTGGCCTGTCCTGTAATAATATATTGAATATCAGAGCCCCATGTAACACCACTCTTTTTAAGTGGAACCATGTGTGTCTCAATAAATTTGAAAATATTAGCAATCTTATACTTAGGATTTCTAAGGAATCCAAGTAATAATTCTGTACAGCAGTTACCAGCGCCTCTTCCCATACCATTAACAGTTGCATCTAAGTAGCTAATACCGATGCTTGCTGTCTGAATAGTGTTAGCAAAAGCAAGCTGCTGATTATTGTGAGCATGAATACCAATTGCCTTGTTGTACTTTTCCCCAACTGCTAAGTACTTCTCAGCTAATCTGCACATCTGCTCTGGGAATAATGAACCATAGCTATCAACTAAGTAAATTACATTAGCTGAGCTCTTACCTAAAAGTTCAAGAGCTAAATCAAGTTCTGTCTCAGAAGCTGTTGAAATAGCCATAATATTTACAGTTACTTCATAACCCTTCTTAGCAAAATCCTCAATCATCTCAATAGCTGCTGGTATCTGGTAGATATAAGTAGCGACTCTAATGAGATCAACCACGCTCTCTGACTTTGGTGGGATATCATTAAGATCTGTTCTACCTACATCTGCCATAACTGCGATCTTAAGATCTGTATTATTCTCGCCAACAATAGCGCGAATATCTTCTTCATTACAAAACTTCCACTTACCGAAGTCCTTTGGATCAAAAACCTCTTTAGAAGCCTTATAACCAAATTCCATATAATCTATTCCAGCTGCTACATTTGTCTTATATAAATCACGGACGAAGTCATCTGAGAACTCAAAATTATTAACGAGTCCTCCATCACGTAATGTACAGTCAACTACTTTAATGTCTGGTCTAAACGACGTTAAATCACCTTTTTGTTCCAACATTTCACTTTCCTCCTAATAAGAATCCTTATGAAAATGCATCACATCTCACATTTACTACATATCCTAATTTTGTGTTGTTACTTATATTGTCTACAAACTTTTTTGCATTTTCTTTATTCGCTTTAAAGCGTTACGCTTTAAAGTACTAAACTGAATTATAATCATTTTTATTCTTTATGTCAACCTAATTTGTGAAAAAAAAGTGGTAAAGTTTTATACCTTACCACTTTTAAGATTTATTGAATTTTCTATACTTCAAGCTTCATATCGCCCTCTTTAACCCAACCAATTTTTCTAATAATTAGGTCAAAAATCAAGGCAAATACTGCTGGTAAAACTATGCAAATTAGTACTAAACCAATCCAATCAAAGGCTGTAATCGAAGTCTTTAAGCCCTTAGTAATATCAGATAGCCAACCAGTATAAACTCCTAGAGGACCTACCATTCCACAAGTTCCCATACCTGAAGAAATTGCTGCACCATTCATCTCTAAATGGAAGATGCAAGTTGCAATAGGTCCTGTAATAGCTGATGCAAGAATTGGCGCAAGCCAGATTTTAGGATTCTTTACAATATTTCCCATCTGAAGCATAGATGTTCCAATACCTTGTGAAACTAGACCACCCCATCTATTTTCTCTAAAGGAAATAACCGCAAAGCCTACCATCTGAGCACAACATCCTGCCACTGCTGCACCACCTGCAAGACCAACTAAGCCAAGAGCCGCACAGATTGCAGCAGAAGATACTGGAAGGGTTAGGAAAATGCCCATAAAGACGGACACCACAATTCCCATTAGGAATGGCTGCAAATCCGTAGCCCACATAATAATATTTCCAAGCCAAAGAGCTGCCTTACCTATTGGTGGCGCAATTAGACTTGAGACAATAATTCCCACAACTACAGTAACAATCGGTGTTACAAGAATATCTATCTTTGTTTCCTTTGATACTAACTTTCCTGCCTCAGCAGCAATAATAGATATAAAATATACTGCTAAAGGACCCCCAGCTCCACCTAGGGCATTGGCAGCAAAGCCTACTGATACCATAGAGAAAAGCACAAGTGGAGGACACTTTAGGGCATAACCTATTGCAAGTGCCATAGCTGGACCACTCATAGCTGATGCTAAACCACCGATTGTATAATCAGTTCCACTAATAGTTGCTATTGTCTTTGTTAATAAGCCAATGGAAAACTGTGTTCCAATGGCATTAAGTATTGTTCCTATTAAAAGGGAACAAAAGAGACCTTGGGCCATGGCTCCTAAGGCATCTACACCGTATCTTTTTACAGATATTTCGATGTCTTTTTTCTTCAAAAAGTCTTTAACTTTTCCCATAAATCCTCCGCACTTTTAATTCATAAGTGTAATTAAATCCACTCTTTAAGTCTATTTTTTTACAACATTTTCCAAGAAATCATCCATTAAGCTATTAAGTCCATTTAGATATTCCCTGGCATTGCCAAACTTTCTTTTTGTAACCTTCCATCTAAAGTTAGCATCCCTAACACTAAAGGCTAGAGCCCCGCCAAATCTAGCTAAAAATTCATCAAGGGCTTCCACATCAATTTCTGATTTTGGTGAAATGGACATGTTAGTAAACCACTGAGAATTGCCGCTTTCGCCTATGGCATTGTGAAGGCCACCCTTAATTTCAATAAAGCCAATCTTGTGAGCCTTGGCTTTAATAAGAGCAATCATAGTTAGATTATGGGCTGCCGCTGGGAGCTCTCCATATCTATCTACTAATTCATCTTCCATATCATTTAGCTCTTCCATAGTTTCGATGTTTGCAATTCGCTTATAGGCATCAAGCTTTTGATACTCACTTCTAATATAAGTAGAAGGAATAAAGGCATCTACGTCTAAGTCGATTGTTGTCTCGAAATCGTATTCATTTTTAATACCCTTAAGCTTATTAACGGCCTGATTTAACATTTTACAATAAAGGTCGTAACCTACTGCTGCCATGTGTCCATGCTGGCTTCGGCCAAGTACCGAACCCGCACCTCTAATTTCTAGATCCTTCATGGCAATCTTAAAGCCGCTACCAAAGCCTGCAAATTCCTTGATTGCCGACAATCTCTTCTCTGCAATTTCAGAAATCATTCTGTCTCTTTTATACAAAAGGAAGGCAAAGGCAGTTCTGTTGCTTCGACCAACTCTACCTCTTAACTGATAAAGAGTAGATAGACCGAAGTTATCTGCATCCTCAATAATCATTGTGTTACAGTTAGAAATATCCATACCTGTCTCAATAATTGTTGTACATACCAGTACATCAATTTCATGATTAATAAAGTCTGTCATGATTCGCTCAAGCTGGCGTTTGTCCATCTGACCATGAGCTATTGCTACATTTGCATCAGGAACAAGGGACTCCACGTGAGCCGCCATATCCTCAATGCCCTTAACCTTGTTATATACATAGAAAACCTGACCATCTCTTGCAAGCTCACGATTAATAGCCTCTCGAATCATCTCATCGTTATGCTCTGTAACGAAAGTCTGAATAGGAATTCTATCCACCGGTGGCTCCTCTAAAACGCTCATATCTCTAATTCCCACTAAACTCATGTGAAGAGTTCTAGGAATTGGAGTTGCTGAAAGTGTAAGTACGTCAATATTTTCCTTAAGCTTTTTTATCTTTTCCTTATGAGTTACGCCAAAGCGCTGTTCCTCATCAATAATAAGTAGGCCTAAATCCTTAAACTCCACATCCTTTGAAAGAAGTCTGTGAGTTCCTATTACAATGTCTACAGTGCCCTTCTTTAGCTTAGCCACCGTCTCCTTATTTTGAGCGGAGGTCTTAAAGCTTGATAACTGCTCCACTGTAACTGGGAAGTCCTTTAGTCTTTCCTTGAAGTTGTTAAAATGCTGATTACAAAGCACGGTAGTTGGCACAAGATAAGCCACCTGCTTGCTATCCTGAACTGCCTTAAAGGCCGCTCTAATAGCAACTTCTGTCTTACCATAACCTACATCCCCGCAAATCAGTCTATCCATAACTCTAGGACTTTCCATGTCCTTTTTAGTATCATCAATGGCATTTAACTGATCTAGAGTCTCCTCGTATGGGAACATTTCCTCAAATTCCTGCTGCCAAACAGTATCCGCTGTAAACTCGTAGCCCTTAATCTTTGAACGTGTGGCATAAAGCTCAACTAAATCCTTTGCCACCTCTTCAACCGCAGACTTAACCTTACTCTTAGTCTTTGACCATTCCACAGAGTTAAGTTTATTAAGCTTAGGCTTTTTCTCTACGTCTGCCGCGGCATATTTTTGCAATCTATCTAACTGAGTGGCAAGAAGGAATAAATTACTATTACCATCATAGGCAATCTTTACGTAATCCTTCTCCACGTCATTAACCACAATCTTTTCAATACCCTTATAGATACCAAGACCGTGAGTCTCGTGAACCACGTAATCCCCTACGTTTAAGTCGTTAAAGCTAGCGATAGAGTTACCATTTTTCTTGGCCTCCTTCTTACGCTTAAGTCTCTTCTTTTCCCTATCTGTGAAAATGTCACTCTCAGATATACATACAAACTTTAGTAAAGGATATTCAAAGCCCGCATGTAAACTACCATAAGTCACCATAATAGTGCCCTGCTTTATAGGCTTTGTAAAATCATCACTATAATAACTCTCAATCTCAAGACCTGCTAAATCATCCACGATTCTCTTAGCTCTAGTCCTTGAACTAGAAACCAAAACCACGCTGTATTTATTCTTCTTATACTTGGCAAGATCATTGGCAAGCATCTCAAAACTATTATTATAAGAACTAATAGTTCTTGTTTCTAGATTCATTGAAAAGTCGATTTTATTCAATTTATAAGTATAGTCAAGAGCAGACAGTGTCAGCTTTTTAAAGTCCTTAAGTCCTGCCATAATTTCATCCATAGGACGAATCAAACTAGTCTGACAAGGAAGCACCATACCACAAGAAAGTCTGTGCTTCATGCTTTCCTCATACTCATAGCTTACTAAATCAGACTTTTCCTTTAATCTATGTAATTCATCAAGAACGATTAAAGTTTTACCCTTTGGCAAATAGTCTGCAAAGCCCACAGTTTCACTTGAGAAAGCCTTAATAAACCTAGAATAATCCCCGGTTCTTTTAGCATCTGCCACAAGTTTTCTAATGGCATTACCTGCATCAATATCTTCCTTACTACGTCTCTTTTTTTCAATATTAAAGACCTGTAACTGTGCTTTAGCTTCCTTTTCAATAAGTTCTAATCCTTCTTCAATTTCCTCTTCTGTGAAAATGTATTCCGTCGCCGGAAATACTCTTATTTCCTTTACTTTCTCAATAGAGCGCTGACTGTCTACATCAAAGTATCTAATAGAATCAATCTCATCATCCCAAAGCTCAATTCTTACTGGAGTCTCACTGGTGAATGGGAAAATGTCAATAATACCACCACGTATAGAAAACTGGCCTCTTCCCTCAACCATAGGCATTCTCTCATAACCTATAGCCACAAGTTTTGACTTAATCTTATCTAAATCTAAGACGTCATCTGTCTTAAAAACTAAAGTATTATCAATGTATTTTTCAATTGGAATTAAAGTATCTGAAAGTGCATCAATTGTGGTAACAATAGTTAACTTGTCCTCATTGATAATCTTATTTATAACTTCAATTCTCTGTCCTACAATTTGCTTTCCGGAAATGTCTGCATTGTAAAAAATCGCATCCTTAGCTGGATAATACGATACATTTTCATTAAAAAATGCCGCATCCTCAGCTATCTTTCTAGCCTTCACTTCGTCAGAGCTTACAATAAGTAGGAAATTATAATCGCTAGCAATTGCAGAGGCTAAATGCACCTTTTGCGTATCTATGCAGCCTGATATAGATACAAGTTTTCCGCCTTTGCCATCTAGAACTGTATTTAATTCCTTAATGCCTTCTAGCTTACGTATTGGATCGTAAAATGTATCCATAAGTTTCTCCTTTTAACCTAGCCTGTTTAACTATCTACTAATTAAACTTGTTCATGGCAAATTCAGTACCTTCCGCCATAATTGTTTCAATAGCCTCGCAAGCTCTCTTCTTTGCATCTTCTAAAGTCTTTTCATCTTCTTTGTTAAATCTACCAAGTACCCAATCTGCAAGGTCCCAGCCAGAAGGCTTGTTGCCTACACCAAACTTAACCCTCTTAAAGCCGTCTGAACCTAAATGAGCGATGATACTCTTAATTCCGTTGTGACCGCCAGCACTTCCCTTAGGTCGAATTCTTAATTTGCCTACATCTAAACTAATATCATCAAAAACCACAATGAAATCCTCAATATCAGCCTTGTAATAATCCATTACCGCTCTTATGCATTCGCCGGAATTATTCATATAAGTAAGAGGTTTTACAAGTACTACCTTCTCACCGTTAATTACACCTTTACCAAGCATTCCCTTAAACTTTGAATTATCAATGTCAATATTATGCTTACTTGCTAATTCATCTATAACTGCAAAACCTGCATTATGTCTTGTTTTTTCATATTCTTTTCCTGGGTTTCCTAAACCTGCTATTATATACATATTTTACCTCACAATAATCCTTTATAAAATGTTTTTATATGTCTAAATCTTATCACCAAAAGCAAAAGTCAACAAGAATAAAAAACTACTATAAATTATATAAATATTATGATATAATTTTTTTACATTTGAAAACATCAAACTATATATAGGCTATAAACTAATGACAAAGCCGGATGTTTTCCAAAAGGAGGAACATATGCTAGTATTGCAAAACATTAACAAACAATACTCAAATATTACAGCCGCATTCAATCAGTGTATTTCCCTTGAAGCTGGAAATGTATATGCCTTACTTGGTCCTAATGGTAGTGGTAAATCTACATTTATGAAAATGATTGCGGGTCTTGTAAAGCCCGACAGCGGACAAATTTTTTATAAGGGACAGCCACTTTCTTGTGAAGCTAAGTCAGACATTTCATATATGCCAACAGAAAGTTATTTCTATTCATATATGACACCAAAGGATATCAGCAATTACTTTAGCGATTTCTTTGCTGATTTTAATAAGGATAAGTTCTATTCATTCTTAAATGATATGCAGCTTCCTGATAATTTAAAAGCTTATAAAATGTCTACAGGTATGTTAGCAAAATTAAAAATTGCTGTTTCACTTTCACGAAGCTCTGGTCTTATGATGCTTGATGAACCTCTAAACGGCATTGATATTATTTCTAGAGAACGTATGGTAGCAACTATTGCAGCCAACTCAGGTCCAGGAAGAATCATGATTGTTTCTTCTCACTTAGTTGATGAGCTTGAAGCAGTTTCAACTCACGCTATTTTCATTAAGCAGGGGAACATCGTATCTGCTGGTTCTATTGAAGAATTACGTAATCAGACTGGATTAAATCTTGTAGATCAGTACAAGAGAATCTATGCTTAAGGAGGATGACATGTTTAAATTATTAAAATATGAAATTAGAAAAAATATAGCACCACTTTTGATTTTCTTTTTAGCATTAGCTTTTTTAGAAGGTTATTTTTTAATTTGTTATAGCAATGTAGACTATAGCGGACTCGAATTAGCAATTGTACTTTTAGTATTTGCTACTGCTATTTCTTACTTTATTGTATTTGCCCTTGCCATTAGTTCTTATAGTAAGGAGCTTAAAAATAAGACTATATATCTTATTTTCATGACACCAAATTCAACAATTTCAATTATTCTTTCAAAGCTTATACATGCAATTTTAACAGCTTTTGTTGTTGCTCTTGTATTCGCAGCTATTGGATTTTGGGATATTAAACTATATGCTAGTCTTTTTGATACAGCAAATTTTTCAGCACTAGATATTTTAGACATTGTTCTAGTAAGTTTAGATACAAATCTTTCAACATTTATTCTATCAATTGTATTTACAATTATTAGTGTTGTAATTGTATTCTTAACTTATGTTGTAATGGGATATTTATCAATAACAATATCAGCTACAATTCTTTCAAATAGCAAAGCTAGAGGATTTCTTTCAGTTGCACTCTTTATTGCATTTGTCATTGTATATGCAGTTATTATAAACCACCTGCCAAAGCTTAACTCAAGCCCTGAAAATATTGGAGAATACTTATTCTCTATTTTACCACAGATTATTATATCTTTGATTTCTATGTTTTTTATGATCTGGGGTACCGCATATTTATTAGATAAGAAGATTAGTTTATAGTCTTTGAAAATGTATCTCTAAATAAAAATAAAAATGCTTGCAATCAATAACTCCTTATTCCACTTGGAATAAATTGGAATTAATGATTGCAAGCTTATTTTTTATGTCAGTTTAAAGCTAAGTATTAATTCATTAACTGCTTTTACTAACCTTGTTTTATTCTTCCTCTTCCTTTTTTCTAGCTGCTACTGCACCAGCTGCAATTGCTGCTGAAACGCTTGCTAGAGCAAGTCCGATTACGAAATTATTTCTATCTGCTGTAACAGTTGTATCTGCTGCAACTTCTGTTGTATTGCTAGCCGCTGTAGAAGCTTCTGTAGCACTTGCTGTTGTTGTTTCAGCTGCTACTACGTCTGTATCTGCTGCTACTTCGCCAGTTGTATTTTCTGTTGAAGGTTCCTCTGTTGAAGGCTCCTCTGTTGAAGGCTCTTCTGTTGAAGGCTCTTCTGTTGCTGGTTCTTCTGTTGAAGGCTCTTCTGTTGCTGGTTCCTCTGTTGAAGGCTCAGCTGTTGAAGGCTCTTCTGTTGAAGGCTCAGCTGCAAGTAATGTAAATACTGTAGATGCTGCGCCATCTGTTGAAAGAATTGTAACAGTATGTGAACCTTCACCAAGTGATGCTAAGTAATCAGCTGAAAGTTCAATAATTGTTGAACCTTCTGTTACTGTGTAATTAGAAGGATCAACTATTTCACCATCAACTGTAACTCTTCCGAATTTACTAATATCTGCTGCAGATCTTACTATTAATCCTTCACCTACAGTTACTGTTGAATTTGCACCATCTAATACTTCATAATTAATGCAATTTAAGCCACCATCTTCAATGATATCTAATATAAAATCTTTACCAACGAAGTTTACAAAGCTAATTTCTGTACCATCATTTAATTTAGCTTCTGTAAGTAATGTTGACCATGAAACTCTGCTAGATGTATCAACTGCATTACCATTTTCATCTACTGAACCATATTCATAGCTTAATGTAGACTTTCCACCAAGTGATGAATTCCATCCCTCATCGCAGATGAGAAGCTTTGATTCACCATCATAGAAATCTGTTGTTTCAATTGTTGTATTGTAGAATACTACTTCAGCTGTATTAGCCTGCCATGGTCTACCAAAGTAACCCTGCTTAGACTGCTTTGTTGAAGCTGTATCAACACCTGGTGTTGTTGATGTAACTGTACACTCATACATTAAGTAACCTCTACCAGAAGACTGCTGAGCTGCTGTAATGTAGAAAGTATCGTTTGCATCCTCACTTGTGTTAGCTACTAAATCACACTGATAGAAAATAGCTTCCATACCACCGAAGATGTAATCTGTTCCACCATAAATCTGGCACTGATCAAATACTACTGTAGAATCAGTTCCACCATAGAGTGTATCCTGTCTACCGATGAACTTACAATTATCAAAATATGTATCTGAAACATTGCTTACGATTGCAAGAGCTGCTGCTCTTTCTACATAAGCCTTTGCCTGAACTGCTGTTGAACCAACTTCGTAGTCATTTCTTGCACCCTTTGATTCACCCTTAGCACTGCTAAGTGCAACGATTGTATCGTTAGCTGCAAGCTCTGACTGATACTGGTTAAATGAGTTCTCAAAAATAATTCCATCTGCGCTAAAGCCATCTGCATATACAACTACTGTTGCATTCCAGTAGCTTCCGTTTGTTGTACCAGAACCTGGATTCTGGAATGAATAATAACCATTGTATGTATTAACATCTAATAAATCTGCATTATACTTACAATTCTTATCCATACTATAGTATGCATAACCATGTCCATAGTATGATGTAATTCTAACTGCTGTATCTACGATATCAACACCTGAATTTGTAAGATCTGTACTTGCTGCATCTCCTGCTGCATTTACTAAATTAACATTGTCAACGTCAATAACAAGCATTTCCTGATATGTACCTGGATCAATTACAATTGTAACTTCCTGGTCATCTGTTCTTTGCATTGTTCTTGCTGCATCTAATGCATCATTAATTGTCTGGTAATCCTTATCTGCACCTACTGTAATAACGCTCTTATACTCTGTTGGAGTTACAACGCTAATCTCTGTGAAGTATGTCTGACCACCGTTTGACTTAATTGTCATTGTGCCATCCTGGCTTGCAACAACCTCTGTCTGTTCAATTAAACTTGTTGAACCTGACTTATTAGCTACTGTTACATCACCTGCTGTAAAGTAAGCGCTATAGCAGTATGATAATGTTACGATATCGCCAGCCTTAACTGGTACTTCAATTGTACCATTTACTGTATTACCTTCAGCATCTGCTGATTCGTTAAGAAGAAGGTATGTCTTGTTCTCTAATACATTTTCATTAAGAGCTAAACCATAGTAGTAATTGCTACCATTAATTGTCTCGATACCATTTCCATCATATGCCTTATTGTAAACTGAGAAATTCCAATCTGTAACATCATAGAACTTAACTTCTACGCTATTACCTGTCTTATCAGCTGTGTTATCATATGAACCAAGCTTTAAATCATATGTTGGAGCCTGCTCGTATGCATAGTTACCAATACCTGTAACCTTAATTGAATACTGACCTTCTCTTAAGGAAATATTATCGCCATAGTTATATGTATAAACATAGCTTGTACCATCTTCGTAAGTATCATTAATATTAGTTAATGTAATTACTGCATTCTTAGCATCTTCACTTGAGATACCTGCAAGTGTAATTGTTGCATCATATGTATCCTTAGCTGCAAATTCAATATTCTTTACAGCATCTCCATCTGTTTCAATAGATGTTGTTAATAATGTGTAATCAGCAGCATCTGTTGCTACTACTTCATATGTAACACCAGCTTCAACCTTTAATGTGAAAGATAAATCACTATTAATTGTTAATTCTGGAACATAAATCTTATCTGCTTTAAATGCTAATTGTACCTTTGCAGCCGCATCTGCACTAATACCTGTAATATTACCTGTAATTGTTACAAGCTCTACTGGATTGATTACAAAATCAAGGCTAAGTGACTCTACATCTGATGAAACACTTAACTTATCCTGGCTTGCAATAACATAACCATTAGCATTCTTTAATGATACTTCATAATCAAATGACTGATAAAGGAAAGCTTTATATGAGCCATCTGCTGCTACTTCAGCAACTGTTTCTCCACCTGTCTGCTTATTAGTAAATACTAAGCTGTAACCTGATGGAGCTGCTGTTCCAAGACCATTAGGATCTGCATATGTAGATGTACCTGTAATCTTAACTGGAACTGTGTGAACTCTTGTTGCTCTTGCAATTACTAACTTTTCGTTAGTACAGTATAACTTATATGTGCCTGATTCAGCAGCATAGAATGTTGCTTCTTCAAGACCAGCCTTGTTTTTAAAATTAAATGTCTGAATATTTCCACTTGGAGATACTAAATAATATGTAGCATCACCACCGTTTGAACCAAGCATTAATGTTAAAATATCATTTTCAACTAATGTAAAGTTCATATATACGCTATCTGTTGATTGATTGTTAGAATAAATGTAACCCTTGTATTCATTACCATCTGCATCCTTCTTACTCTTTTCATCATATCTAGTTAAGTTTGTATTAGTTGTTCTATATCTGTTGTTTGTCTTACCGCCAGCACAGAAATAAATGAATTCGTTACCTTCTGTATCATAAATAGTAAAGTCACCAATATTTACACCAGGAGTACCAGCTGCAACACTTGAACCGTAAAATGCTGTCTGAATGCTTTCTGTAAGTAAATTATTGTAAACACTACTATCTAACTGCTCTGCACCAAAGTCAACTACGTCGATTTTTCCATTTCCTGCCTGTGTTGGGTCTGTTGATCTAGCCTCAGTCAATGAAATCTCCTTAATATATGTATTAGAATCGATTGAAAGTACAATTGATTCTGTTTCTTCATCAGTAGTTCCCGTTACTGAATAGTTGTTCCATGAAATTGCTTCAGTTGTTGTAAGTGTAGCACCATCTACACTCATTGTTGCGCCATTATAAGCTACTACATTAAGTGTGTAGTTTGAATATGAGCCAACAGGAATTGTAATTGTTGTACCTGCATTAGCCTGTGCATCTGAATCTCTTGCTGCTAACTTACCATTTGTAGCATCAATCTCTAAGCCTTCAAATGTACCTGTACCATTATTAGCTCCCTGAAGTGCTAATGAATATGCACTTGAATAGTTTGCATTAGACTTATTGAAATTCCATGTTGTTGTTGTAGCAACATATGGATTAGGTGTTACTGTAATTTCATGAATCCATGTTGTACCATCAACTGCACTAAATGTAACCTCTCCAGCTCCACCAGTGTATTCGTAAGTTAAAGTATCGCCATCAGTTCCAACTTTTGCCTTTTGACCCTGTTCTCCATTCATATAAAGAATTGTCGATTCATTAGCATAAAAACATGATGAAACTGTAATTGTACAAGGTCCTGCTACCTTTACAGTAATCTCAGCACCATCGTTCATAGTCAAACCATGTGCGCCATTGTTAGCTGTGTTCTTTACAAATGTTACTAAGCCTAAGCTTGTACCTGGAGTATGTTTGTAATCGCTTCCATCTAATCCAGCAAAAGTCATTTTGTAAGTTTCACCCTTTACGGCTTCTGTTGCAGTTAAACCATTGCTTAACTCATCAGCCTTTACACTTACCAAGCTTCCAGAAAATGGAATTGAAGCGATAACTAGCGCAAATGCTAATACCCCTACAAGCACTCTCTTAAAGTTTTTAAACTTCATTGTGTTGTCCTCCCGTTATTAAATTGTATATATACTTCATGCCCGTCTACGAACCCTTGCGGTGGTCCCTTTGTCTGCTGTGGAAATTATACATAAAAATTAGTCATTCCCCAAGATGTAATATTGTACTTTTTATGTTTTATCATTGGTTATTTATTAAAAGACCCTTTATTAATTCAGTAATAAAGGGTCTTTTGTTTAATTTAAACCTTAAGAAAAAATCTTGTATTCGACTATCTATTAAGCGTTCTTTCTCTTCTTATTAGTAACAAATGCTACTGCTGCTAATGCCATGAGACTTACATAAACAACTGGCATTGCGCTATCGCCTGTCTTCTTATCAGTTGTTGAAACTTCGCTTGAATCTGCTGCTACAGTAGCTGAATCTGCTGCTACTACTGTAGCTGTATCTGCTGCAACTTCACCTGTTGTAGCGCTTGCTACTGTAATTGTTGCTGTTGCCACTCCATCTTCTGAAACAATTTCTACAGTATGAGTACCTGTAGCAAGTGTTGCTGAGTAAGCTGCATTAAATGTAACGATTGTTGAACCTTCTGTTACTACATAGTTACTTGGATCAACTTCAACGCCGTCAACTAATACCTTAACAAACTTAGCAAAATCTGCTGCTGATCTTACTACAAAGCTTTCGCCCTGAGTAACAACTACACCATCACCATCAAGTACTGCATATGTTACATCTTCATCAGCTGCAACTTCTGATATTAAACCTGTTGTTACATTTTCTGAAACAGTAATTTCCTTAGATGCTGTAAGTGTACTTGCGTTAAGTGTTGCACCTGTTCCCTCTGCAGCCTTATCTGTTAAGACTAAGAGACCGTTCATATTAATTGTTCCATCTTCATTACGAGTTACAGGTAATTCGCTGTAAACATGTGTTGTATAATCCATACCTGTATCTACTGATTCAAACCAATCACTTGTTACTGTTGTTGAAGCATCCTTTGATTCTCCTGATGCTGACTTCCAGAAGTAGTTTGTTGACTGGTAAACCTTTGTTGAATCCTGACTACCTACAAGCTTAATATTTTCAGCATTATCAGTATTCTGTGTTCTGAATGAAAGAATACCTGATGCAGAATAATCTGTGTTTGCTGCTGTATTTGTATAAAGTGCTACGTTGTTAGCTTCATTATTAAATGATGTAGACATACTAATCTGAATATCTGGGCAAGAGTTTGAATCAATACCCTTTGACTTGTTATCAAATGCTACACAGTTATAAAGGATATGATAGCCTGTCATTGAATCGCCACCCATCTTAAATCCGTTACCGTTACCAGCATTTGTACCATCAAGTAAGTATCCATTTGCATATGCTACTGAATTCTTAATTGTTACTACACCAATTGCACCTGACTGAACCTTAGCGAAAAGATCCCAACCATCATCGGCATTATTATGTGCAATACAACCATCAAATACGTTTCCATCGCCACATGTTAACTTAGCTGCAAAACCATCAGCATCTTCATAACCCTTATCGTGGTTATTGTAAGATGTACAGTTAAGAATTAAGTTGTATGAAGGCCATGTTGACTTATCTGCATCATTAGCAGAAAGTCTTGAAATCTGAAGACCTGTGTTACCATTTTCATAAGTCTCTACATTATCAACTGTGTTATAGCTACCACTTAAGTGAATACCATCTTTACCATCAGCTGACTCTGTAACGTCAATACCCTGGATATACCAGTAGTTACCTGCGATTTCCATTGCATGTCCACTTGCATTTGCACCACTAATAACTGGTCTTGTGCTTGCATCTGGATCTGCGATTAAGTAAATAAGTGCATCTTCTGTACCGTTTGTTCCTCTTGGAATTGTTACAGTACTTGTGTACTTATATGTACCTTCCATCATTACGATTGTCTGACCTGGCTGAGCATACTTAATTGCTGTCTGTAAGTCAGCTGGATCTTCCTTGCTACCTGTACCATTAGCGTTTGGAGATACATAAATTGTTTCACCATTATATGCATTGTATGTTACTGTCTGACTAATTGTGATTTCATCATAATTACTCATTACCTTATATTCACCAGGAACATAATTATCATTTGCATCATACTTAACTGTAAATGTATTGCTACCTAAGTTAAGTGTTGTTTCTACTTTAACCTGCTCATTAGCTGTTACAGCTACTTCCTTAATAGCTTCGCCATTCTGGTAAACTGTTGCTACACCATCTGCGTTAGCTGTGAACTGTAATTCGTAAGTAGACTTATTTGTTGTAGCTGCTGAATCAATTGTTGCTACTGTTTCAATTGTTTCAACTGGCTGCTCTTCTGCAGGAGCATCATTTTCAGGACTAACAGTTGTAAATGTTACATCTGAGAATGTTGCCTGAGCATATCTTGATACGAAGAAACCTACATAAACTGAATCTGCATCAATCTGTGAAAGAGCTTCTGTATCATAGTACTTCTTTGTTACTGAATATGAACCATCTACTGATTCGTAAGTTACAAAATAACCTGTGTTATTCTTCTGAATTGTTAAATACATTTCTGTAATATTCTGATCAGAACTTGTATTAACACTATTTCCGATTACATTTGATGAATCAGAATATCTCTGCTCTAAAGGATAAGCTGATGATGAGAAATTGTTATTAATTGTATTTGTATCATTAGCTTCCATTAAAGAAATATTTTCTGCTGTTACACCTGTCTTTTCAAGTGATTCAATACCGATTTTCTGTGTAACCTTTGTTGCTGTTGTATCTGTTGTTACATTTCCATCAGCATCTACATAATATTCTGTCTTTGTTACTGCTGCGTAATATGCATTGTTCCAACCAGAACCGCCAAGCTGATCTGCTGCCATAAGACCAAATGCTTCCTGACCATTTGATAAATACCACTGATCAACTGTTACCTTTGCTCTTAATGTAAAGTTCATGTTAGATGGAACTTCTGTATAGTAGAATGAAAGACCATCATATGAAGCTGGTACAAACTTACCATCATTACCTGAACCTGTAAGCTTACCGTTTGTTAACTTACCTGCTGTTAACTGAACATAACCATCAGCGTTTAAATCACCTACTTTAGTAAAGTTAGATGAATTAGCACCATTACCATAAGTAATTGTACCCCAAACTGTCTGAGCTTCTTTAGTTGCCTCTACCTCATCGCTTACTGTACCATTTGTTGTTGTAGCTGGTAAAAGTCTTACTGCCTGCACCTTAAATTTATAAGTAGTGCCAACTGTTAAACCTGTTACTGTATATTCTGTATCAGTAATTGCATCTGCAGCAACAACATAATTTTCCCCATCTGTGCTATAAGAAACGATATAAGAATCAGCCTCTGTTACTGACTGCCATCCAATATATACGCTTCCATTACCTGTACTTGCTGTTGTATTAATTGTAACTTCACTTAATGGAAGTACGAAATTTACAGAAACTGCATCACTAGTCTTATCATCTTCACCTTCACGATAAATGCTAACTGTTGCAGTATATGTTCCTGATGAACTAACTGTAAATGTCTTTGAACCTGTGCTACCTTCCTTTGAATACTTACTTGTCTGAGATTCTCCAGTAGTATCTGTAAGTGTTACAACAGCTCCATCTGCTCCATCTGTTCCGATTAAAGCATTGAAATCTACTGTTACTGTACCATCTCCATTATCTACTACATTTGTTACTGTAGGATTAGCAACTTCTGACCAATCTGCTCTTTGAACTTCTTCTGCCTCACCTGAAGTTTCAGTAACTTCAATCTTAAAAATGTAATTATTGTTTTCTAAACCACCTAATGCATATGTTCCTGCTTCACTTAATGTAAGTGTTGATATGCACGCTGCATTCTTAGTTAATGTCTCTGATGTCTGTGCTGCAACTTCTCCAGTTGATAGGTTGTAGATTACCATGCTTCTATTATCTTCTCCGCCTTCTACCCACCAAATCTTTACTGTTGCACTTGCACTTGTTTTAAAGCTTACATAGTTCTTTCCTGCGTCTATATCTGCCTTTGCACCAAAGCTTAATCTCTGTCCTGATGTATATTCATCGTCAAATGTCTTTGAACTTGAGTCAATCTTTGTCTTTGAACTTGCAACTATTGTGAAATAGTCATCATATGTAATTTCTTGTCCATCTGTATAAGTACCTGCAGCTGTTGCTGTAAGTGTTGATGTTTCAAATACATGAGTATTTGAACTATCCTCATTGGCTCTTACATTCACAACTGAAAAATCAGTTGGCATAAGACCAACAACCATGAGAATTGCCATTGCGATTGACATAATTCTCGCTCTCATTTTAGTCTTCATAGACCGTTCCTCCCATAAAAATATATAATCACTAAACTCCTTATCAGCAATTCATTGCGTCCCACAAATTACTTCTCCTGCTGACATTTGCCATTATATCTAAAATATGATTTTTACGTCAACACAAGGGCTTGTGAAATTTTCACTAAAAACTAGAGGATTTTATTGTCTATTTTGACAGATATGTCAAACGCTAGTACTGTAGTCCTATATAACTAGTACTTAAATGTAAAATTTTCATGAATAAATTGTTATCAAAAATTTTATATTTTCCTTTTAAATAAGTACTTATTTCCTATGACTATAGTACTAACGATATATTAGTTGATACTTACCTACTATTGGTAGGTTTTATTATCTTATTCTTAAAGATGCATAAAAATTATGTAATCTATACAATATTTCTGTAGTCTACTATATAGTATTGTATAATTTATACAAAAGTTTTTTAAAAGGTTCATATACCATTAGTTTATTTGTTATTTTATTCTTATGTAGTAATACATTTTCATAAACAAGAAAATGGCCTCCTAAAGAGGAAGCCATTTACAATTTCGTGTCTTACAGCGCAAGCAGCTGTCATACACTTTTAAGTTTTTACATTATACGTAATGTGTGCCAATTGCGGTTTAGCTACATTAGAATAATCACTAAAATTACTCTTCAGCTGGTGTGTCGTCTGCTTTTTCGTAAGCTTCGAGCACTAATTTCTGAAGGTTGTCCCTTGTGGCTGTATTGATAGGATGAGCGATATCTCTATATTCGCCATCAGTAGACTTTCTACTTGGCATAGCGATAAATAAACCCTTTTCGCCTTCAATAACCTTAATATCATGCACAACAAACTCGTCGTCGATTGTTACAGATACTACAGCCTTCATCTTGCCTTCCTTAGTAATCTTACGTACTCTTACGTCTGTAATATTCATAAGCACCCCTTCTGCCGCAACTTTTTTGCCGGCCAAACATATTAATATCCCTTCGTTACTAGTCAAGGAACTTTTTATATATCGTCTACCAGTCTATCCTTCTTACGGTTAATTCCTCCCAAAATTAACTATAAGTTAACTTGCTTTGATAAGACTGCAAACCGCACGATTAAAGTTTCCTGATATATTTACTAATTCGCGGGGTGCCTCATACGTTGTCTATTCTGTCCACGAACTTTAGTAACCAAATTAGTAATATAATGGGCTATCCTCTATGACGATCTGAGGACCTGCCTCGCCAACGTATCTTGCGTTAGCCTTAATAGTACTGTTGCTTTCTACGATGCAGTTCTCGATGTATGCATTATCACCGATATAGGCATTGTTTAAAATGATAGAGTTCTTAATTACAGCGTTATTTCCCACATAAATCTTCTTAAATAACACTGAATTCTCTACAGTACCATTTACTATGGAACCACTTGATACTAAACTGTTCTTTACATTTGCTCCAAAATTGTACTTTGCTGGAGGTAAATCTTCTACCTTAGAGTAAACATCTGGATACTGCTTAAAGAAGTAATCTCTAACATCCTTATTTAAGAAATCCATATTAGTCTTGTAATATGCATCTACAGTGGAAATGTTACTCCAATATGTATCGAGTTTATATCCATAAATCTTCTTAATATTCTTATATCTAACGAGGATATCTCTAACAAATTCATGTCTATCCTCTTCAGCCGCCTTTTCAAGTAATTCAATTAAAAGACGTCTTCTTATTACATAGATACCTGTTGATACTGTTGAAAGATTAGTCTCTAAAGGCTTCTCTTCAATCTCAGTAATTCTACCTTCATCAGTCATGGCAACAACGCCGTAACGGTTAATATCACTTCTGTCAGTTAACTTCTTAACTACCATTGTAATATCAGCCTTCTTCTCGATGTGATATTCAAGTATCTTATTATAATCCATTTTATATACGCCATCACCTGATGCAATTACTACATAAGGCTCATGGCTTGACTTTAGAAAATGTATATTCTGATATATAGAATCTGCTGTTCCTCTATACCAGTTACTACTTTCAGCAGTTATTGTAGGTGTAAACACATACAAACCGCCCTGCTTTCTACCAAAATCCCACCACTTAGATGAACTCAAATGTGAGTTAAGTGATCTTGCATTGTACTGTGTTATAACAGCAACCTTCTGAATGCGGGAATTTGACATATTACTAAGAGCAAAATCAATACCTCTGTAACTACCGGCAATAGGCATTGCAGCAATAGCTCTCTTATTAGTCAATTCTCTCATCATTCTGTTGTTTCCGCCGGCTAAAATAATTCCTATCGCCTTCATTACTCTTCACCTGCCTTAATTAAAAATCCACCACTTGCTAACTGATTATCAGTATAATCAGAAGCAGTTGTCACTCCTGAAATTGCACTGTTCTTGCCAACCTTAATGTTGTCAGGAATAACTGTACATTCTCCAATTGTTACCAGGCCAGAGTTATAAATCTTTGGAAGCTTGATATTCTCAGCTTCTTCCCCAACTCCAAGTTCAACATTGTCTCCGATTGTAACATCTTCAGCAATAATTGACTTATTAATGATTGTATTCTTACCAATCTTAGTATTATTCATAATAATTGAATCATGAACTTCTGCTCCCTCTTCAATTACTACGCCACTACCAATGACTGAGTTAAATACCTTACCATAGACTTCTGTACCATCTCCAATGATACTCTTCTCAATATAGGCATCTGATGCGATATACTGAGGAGGAATTGCATCATTACTTGTGTAGATCTTCCAGAATTCCTCATAAAGGTTAAAGATAGGAATAATATCGATAAGCTCCATATTAGCTTCCCAATAAGAACTAAGAGTTCCTACATCCTTCCAATAACCGTTATATTCATAAGCAAAGATTCTCTTATTACTATTAAAGCAATATGGAATAATGTGCTTTCCAAAATCGCACTCTTGCTGATCTTTCAACTTAATAAGTGCATCCTTTAAAATCTTCCAGCTGAAAATGTAAATACCCATGGATGCTAAATTGCTTTTAGGGTTAGCTGGCTTCTCCTCAAATTCTGTTATCTTGTTATCACCATCTGTTACAACGATACCGAATCTAGAAGCTTCCTCAATAGGAACCGGCATAGCTGCAATAGTAACATCAGCATTATTAGCCTTGTGATAATCAAGCATAATCTTATAATCCATCTTATAGATGTGGTCACCTGAAAGTATTAATACATACTCAGGATTAAATTGTTCCATATAGTCAAGGTTCTGGTAAATGGCATTGGCTGTACCTGTATACCATTCACTGTTAGTACTCTTTTCATATGGAGGAAGGACTGTAACGCCTCCAACATTACGATCCAAATCCCATGGAATACCAATTCCAATATGGGTATTAAGTCTTAGTGGTTGATACTGTGTCAACACACCAACTGTATCAATTCCTGAATTGATACAATTACTTAGTGGAAAATCAATAATACGATACTTTCCACCAAATGCCACAGCTGGCTTTGCGACCTTAGAAGTCAAAACACCCAGACGACTTCCCTGGCCACCAGCAAGTAGCATAGCTATCATCTCTTTCTTAATCATGCTATCACCTCTGATGTAAATAATTTCTACGGTTCTAGATACTAAAAGTATAGCACAATATAATATTTAAGTAAAAACTTTTTTCCTATTTTTTCTGGATATTTTGATATTTTTCGTATTATTACCATATTTTGTTATGAAAAAATTGAAATTTCCCATAAATAGTTATAATATATAATGAACTTGCTATTTTTGCAGGTCAAAAATTAGTTTCTTATTAGATAAGCAATCTATTACAAAATAAATTTATGAGAAAGAAGGCACATTTAATATGTACAAAATCGATTTTAAGAAGCCTATTTCAGTACATTTTATTGGAATTGGCGGAATCAGCATGAGCGGCCTTGCTCAGATTCTTGTTAAAGAAAATTTTAAAGTTTCCGGTTCAGACCAGGCTGCCTCTAAACTTACTAAGGAATTAGAGGACATGGGATGCAAGGTTTCATACCCACAGTCAGCAGCTAATATCACAGATGATATTGACCTTGTTGTCTATACTGCTGCTATACATCCAGACAATCCTGAGTTTGTAGCTGTTAAAGAAAAAAATATACCTATGCTTACACGTGCAGAACTTTTAGGTCAGATTATGAGCAATTATCGTTCTGCAATTAATGTAGCAGGAACTCACGGAAAGACTACAACAACATCTATGCTTACAGAAATCTTTATGGCAGCTAATGCTGACCCAACAATTTCTGTTGGCGGTATTCTTAATAGTATTAATGGAAATGTAAGAGTTGGTAAGTCAGATCTTTTCGTAACAGAAGCTTGCGAATACACTAACAGCTTCTTATCTTTTAATCCAACAACTAACATCATCTTAAATGTTAAGGCAGATCACCTTGACTTCTTTAAGGACTTAGATGATATCAGACACTCTTTCAAGCTCTTTGTTGAAAAGTTACCTGATAATGTTGGTACATTAATTATTAGCTCAGATATTGAAGACTACGAATATTTCTTTAAGGATAAGCATTGCCACGTAATTACATTTGGCGAGGATCCAAAGAAATCTAACTACAGCGCTACTAATATTAGTTATGATGCTTATGGCTGCTGCAGCTACACACTTATTAAAGAGGGCGCGGAAGTTACAACTATCGCTTTAAGCGTACCTGGACTTCACAACGTCTATAATTCACTAGCTGCAATTGCTGCTGCTGAAAATGAAGGCATTGACCTCGACTCTATCAAGGCTGGTTTAAAGAACTTCACAGGAACAGATAGACGTTTCCAGAAGAAGGGTGAATTTAACGGCGTAACAGTAATCGATGACTATGCTCATCACCCAGATGAAATCAAGGCAACTCTTGATTCTTGTAAGCATTATCCACATAAGACTGTATGGTGCGTTTTCCAGCCTCATACTTATACAAGAACTAAGTCTTTAATAGATGAGTTTGCAACAGCTCTTTCTCTTGCTGATAAGGTAGTTTTAGCTAAGATTTATCCTGCTAGAGAGACAGATAATCTAGGAATTAGCTCCGCTGACTTAGCCGATAAGATTAAAGCTTTAGGCAAGGAATGTTACTATATAGATACATTTGAAGAAATCGAAAAATTTTTAGAAAAAAATTGTGTCAACGGTGACTTGTTGATAACTATGGGTGCTGGTGACATCGTAAAAGTTGGGGAAAAATTAGTAAATAACGGAAAAAATTAACAGAAACATTTGTTTTCAACAAAGTTATCCACATTATCCACAGAGCTTATGGGATTTTCCACATAGGTTTCTGTGGATTTTTATGTTAACAAGTCCATTTAGGAAAGCTAGATATTTAGTGATTTAATGACATAGTTCAAATAATTATCCACATTATCCACATTATCCACAATGCAAATGTGCAGAACCTGTCTACATTTGCAAGAAGTTAAAGGTGTGATATAATCTGACTTGCAAAAGACTTTTAAGTCAGACTTACTATATGAAAGAGGGGCAACAATGCGTAATTTAGTACTTTCAACAGAAACTGCTAATGGTTATACAGCAGTTCCGGACATATTTATTGACCAGTTTATACCTAATACAAGTGGAGAATTCGTAAAGATTTATCTTTATCTTTTACGTCTTCTTTCTAATAAGAATAGCAATTTAAGCATCTCCTCTCTTGCAGATACTTTTAATCAGACAGAATCAGATGTAATCAGAGCCCTAAGATATTGGGATAAGTTAGGACTTTTAGAGCTTGAGTATAATTCTGACAATACAATTTGCGGAATCACTCTTAAGGACCTTAACAACAACACTAATAACTTGGTTTCAAGAGTTTCTGATACATCCGCTAATGGATATAACTTGAATATCAACTTAAAGAACGAAGACGAAGTTATAAATAACTTAGCTTCTAATAATCAGGCTAATAATCAAGCAAGCAAGGCTGCTAATTTTAATAACTCAGCTCTTGGCTCTAATGTAGTTAGTATTAACGCTAACATAGCAAGTCAGAGCTCAACAGTTTCTTCTATGCCACAGGCTACAGTTGAAGCTAACAAGCCATCCTTAGTTGAACCATCAGCAGCAAGAATGGATGAGTTAAATAATGAAGAAGACTTCTCCTTATTACTCTTTGGTATTCAGGCTTACTTAAGTAGACCTTTAACTCAAAAGGAATGCAACTTAATCGTTTACTTATACGATAACCTTAGTTTTTCTTCATCTTTAATTGATTATCTTTTCGCTTATTGCGTAGAAGCTAATCATAAAGATGTTAGATATATAGAAGCTACTGCTCTTAACTGGCATGAGAAAGGCATCACAAGTGTTGCTGCTGCCAAGGAGGAAGTAACTAATCATAGTAACGCTACAATTAGCGTATTAAAGGCTTTTGGCATCTCTAATAGAGAACTTGGTAGCTCAGAGAAGGACTACATCAACAGATGGAGCAAGGAATACCACTTTAGTCCTGAAATTATTGCTGAGGCTTGTAACCGTAGTTTAGCCAATACACATCAGGCAAGTTTTCAGTATGCCGACTCTATTATTAAGGGCTGGTATGAATCAGGAGTAAAGAACTTCGAGGACATCTCAAGAGCAGATGCAGACTTTAAGGCTAACAAGGCTGCTGGTTATACTAACACTACAACAGCAAGAGCTAATAACATGACTAATAAATCAGCTGCTAGAAATAAAACTAACAAGTTCAATAATTTCCAGCAAAGAGAGTATTCACAAGAATTCTACGATTCTTTATACGACAATATGTAATTAATGTTTCATTAATATTTTAAATTTGAGCTTATTCATAGTGGTTATATATTAGCATTTTATGGTAATATATAACTGCTATGATAATTTTATTTTTAATAAGAATAAAAGAGGGACTATATGGCTTTAACTAATACTCAATATGCTTCTGTTATGCGACATTACGATGACATAAGAAGCCTAAACAACAGAATACTTGATAGTCGTTATGAGGAGATTAAGAACTTATCTCCTAAGCTAGAAGAAATTGATAATAAAGTTATAGAGATTTCTTTAGAGGCGGCAAAGAGTCGAATCAATTCAACTAATGATTATGACAAGGATTTTGATTCTAAATTAAAGGCCCTTGAAGAAGAAAAGAAGCAATTACTTCTATCTCTTGGTAAACCAGCTAATTATCTCGATGATATTTATAGCTGTGAGAAGTGTCATGACACAGGCTTTATAGGCCAGGAGAAGTGTTCATGCTTTAAGAAATTTGCTATTGATCTTGTATATAGAGATTCTAATCTTAAGAACATTATTAAAGATGAGAATTTCAATACATTTTCATATAAATGGTACGATGATACAAAGATTAATCCACGTTTTGGCACTACTGCTAGACAGAACATGGAGAAGGTTTTTGCAATCGTTACTAAATTTGTTAAGAATTTCGATAAGGAATTCACTAACCTTTTAATTACCGGTAATACCGGTGTGGGCAAAACCTTCCTTACAAACTGTATTGCTAAGGAATTGCTCGATAGTTCACACAGTGTTATATATCTTACTGCTATCGAATTTTTTGAAAGTTTTGAGAGCAAGGATTTTAACAAAAATAAAGACAACGTAGTCGATACACAATATTTTCTTGATGCCGATCTTCTTATTATAGATGATTTAGGTACAGAGAACAGCAATTCATATACTAATTCTAGATTGTTTTATATTATCAATGAACGTAGTATAAGAAAGAAGCCTATGATAATTTCAGCCAATCTTGAAATTAATGAAATTGGAGAAAGATACTCTGAAAGAGTCTTCTCTAGACTGCTTAGTTCCTACAAACTTTTAGGTTTGTTCGGACAGGATATTCGAATTCTTAAAAGAAATAATCATTGACTTTATCTTGCTACTTGATTATATTAGTATAGGTTTTGCAAAACAAACCAGTCACTTTTTATTGTTATATTATTACGGAGGAGTTATATTATGCCACGAGACGAACGTCATATTGCAACTATTCCTTATGGTAAATTAGGAATTATTCCATTAAAGAGCTGCACAGCTATGGGAGATAAGGTTGATAAGTACCTTGTAGATTGGAGAGAAAAGCGTGACAACGAAACTGTTCTTAGTGTAGCAGGTTACAAGAAGGATTCTTATATCCTTGATGCTAAGACACCAAGATTTGGTTCAGGTGAAGGTAAGGGAACACTTAGTGATTCAGTTAGAGGTCATGATCTTTATATCATGGTTGACGTAGCTAATTACAGTCTCACATACTCACTTAACGGCGTACCTAATAGAATGTCTCCTGATGATCACTATGCTGATCTTAAGAGAGTTATTATGGCTGCAGGTGGTAAGGCAAGACGTATTTCAGTTATTATGCCTTTCCTTTATGAGTCAAGACAGCATAAGAGAACAGGTAGAGAATCCCTTGACTGTGCTTTCATGCTTCAGGAATTAACTAATATGGGTGTTGATAACATTATCACTTTCGATGCTCATGACCCTAGAGTACAGAACGCAATTCCACTTAATGGTTTTGAATCAGTTTCATGTACATATCAGTTTGTAAAGTACCTCTTACTTGGTGTTGATGATCTTCATATCGATTCAGATCATATGATGGTTATCTCTCCTGATGAAGGTGGTATGGGACGTGCTGTATATCTTGCCAACTTACTTGGTCTTGATATGGGTATGTTCTATAAGAGAAGAGATTATACTAAGATCGTTGATGGTCGTAACCCAATCGTTGCTCATGAGTTCCTTGGAACTAATGTTGAAGGCAAGGATGTTATTATCATTGATGATATGATTTCATCTGGTGAATCTATGATTGATGTTGCTTCAGAACTTAAGAGACGTAAGGCTAACAGAGTATTCTGTGCAACAACATTCGGTCTTTTCACTAACGGATTTAAGAAGTTTGATGAAGCTTATGAGAAGGGCATCATCGATAAGATTCTTACAACTAACCTTATCTACCAGCCAGAAGAGCTTTTATCTAAGCCTTGGTATATCAACGTAGATATGAGTAAGTACATGGCTCTTATCATCGATACACTTAACCATGATTCTTCAATCAGCAACTTATTAAACCCTGTTGAAAGAATCCAGAATAGAGTTAAGGAATACAACGAATTACACTACGGTAAGTAATTTGTATTTCATTTTGTAATAGTTCAGATATTTAGAAACTCCTAGGAATTTTTCCTAGGAGTTTTTTATTGCTTTTAATATGTTACAGCATCACTGTCGCCATCGGAGTTTGCACCGCCTCCGCCATCATCATCTAATTCCACATTACTATCATTATCATTATAAGAGCCTGCTGCCCCTGAACCGGCATTCCTATCTCCATCTGAATTTCCACCGGCATCTATTTCTACACCATTTTCATCCACTGCCTTTGTAGATGCATTTTCATTGGCATCCACATTCGTTGTGTTCTCACCTTGATTAGAATCCACACTTTCTGACTGTGCACTAGTGCTTGCCTCCGTTGTGGAATCTGTAGCCCCTTCTTCGTAGCTTTCAAAATTCTTCTTTTCAAGGCCAGAATGAATATATTCCATGTACTGCTTAAAAATCGCCTTAGTATTTACACTAGAAAGGGTCTGTGGATAATCATAACCTATCCAAACGGAAGTTGTGTAATAGGCGCTGTAACCTACAAACCAAGCATCCTTATTAGAATTTGTAGTACCAGTTTTTCCGGCAATCACTGCATTATAGCAAGAAGCCCCCACACCAGTACCGCTCTCCACAACAGTTTCTAGCATACTTGTCATCATTCTGCAGGCATTAGTTTCATAAATCCTCTCAGAAGCAATCTGACTGTGGTCCCAAACCAGCGTATTATCCACTGTTGTAATATTATTTATACAAGTGGCCTTTCTATAATAGCCATCGTTTTCAATCGTTGCATAGGCTGCTGCCATCTCCACAGTAGACACGCCATAAGTAAAACCACCAAGGGCTGCTGCGTTGTATTCCTTGTCCATCCAAACCTTATGGAAGTCCATGTTTAATAAAAATGAAATGCCACCGCTAGGAGTTATCTCTTGGAATATCTTCCACGCCACCGTATTTTTTGAAAGCTTAACAGCATCTCTTAAGGTCATCTCTCCCGCATAGTAACCATCTGCGTTTGCCGGTCCATTTTCAATATACTCATCTACCACAATAGAATCTGGTGTATGTCCGAGCTGCAAATATGGAAGATAACATATCAGCGGCTTTATTGAAGAACCGGGCTGTCTATAGCTTTGGTAGGCTCTATTAAGTGTAAGGCCTACTAAATCCTGACTTCTTGCACCAACGATTGCCACCACAAGACCCGTTTCATTATCTATACTTGTGGCTGCTCCCTGCAGGCTATAAACCCCGCCATCACCTGTTTCACTGCTCCAAGAAAGATTTTCATCCACAGATTCCTGAAGGGCGTTTTGCGCCGACATATCTATACTTGTATTAATTATGTAGCCACCGGAAATTAAAAGCTGCTGACAGTAGGTGTAGAAAGCCTCGTAGTCCTCGCAGTAGCCATCATAGTCCTCATCACTTGTAAAGTTAGACCTAAAGTCAAAACCGTAAAGGTCCATTAGAGCCTCTGTGGCACAGTGTCTTGCATAAGTTACTACAGAATTATTGGTAGTGGCTACGGATTTAGCGTTAAGGCTAACGACTTCATTTTCAGCCACCAAATAGTCAAGTTCCGAAATATAGCTATATTCGTAAAGCTCGTGCAATATGATATTGCGACGATACACGGTGTTGTCGTAATTAGTTAGAGGATTGTACTTTGTAGGATTGTTTGGAATGGCAGCAATAAAGGCCATCTCTGATAAATCTAGCTGGTCAATGGTCTTTTGAAAATATCCAAGACTTGCGGCCTGCACCCCGTAATAACCATTTCCAAAGTAAATGTTATTAAGATAGAACTCTAGAATCTGCTCTTTAGAGTATTTCGCCTCAAGCTCCTGAGCAAGGAAAATCTCCTCTACCTTTCGCTCCCAGCTAACTTCCTGACTTAAGTAAATGTTTCTTGCTAGCTGCTGTGTAATGGTACTTGCACCTTGAACAATGTCGTTGGCTTTTTGATTGGCTATAACCGCTCTTATAATAGCCTTATAGTCAACGCCCTGATGCTTGTAATAATCTCTATCCTCCATAACTACAAAGGCATTGACTAGATTTTCTGGGATATCCTCATAAGCCACGTAATACATATCTTTAGTATCACGCATACTGCCTATTTCATTGCCATCCTTGTCATTAATAATTGTAGTCTGGCTACCATTAAAATCATTAAGACTGCTTGTAGAGGCTATCTTGCAGGCGTCATCATATAGCTCTGTTATTCTTTGAATTTTTGGCCAAAATATAATTAAAGCCACTAATATTATTAGTATTAGTAGGCCAAGAATCACTTTTCCCACTGATCTTTTCTTTTTCTTTTTTCCCTTAGATTTAGAAGTGGCTGTGCTTCCCCCAGTTTTTGTAGTTGCCATAATATCCTCCATTAATAGCCCCGTAATTTGTGGCTATTTACTATCCTCATTACTCTTCTAATATTATAACAAGTTTTAAATATAATCTCTATTTTATTACGATAAATTTTATACAAAAATAACCGGCGCGAATTATCGCACCGGTTTAAATTCATTTTACTTATAATATGTCAAATAAACATTGCCTGCCTCTGTAAATATCTTACTTGCAGCAGTAATTGTCTTTGTTTCTGTTGCTGATGTTGCTAAATCAATGTATGTAATATTATCTGAATCGTAAGCTGTAATAATACAGTAACTATTATCTCCTGTCTTAGCAACTAGTGGATAGCCATCTGCCACATAATTTAATAACTTATCAACGCTTAAGCCGCTAATACTTAATGGCTGTAAATTATCAGCAGTTTTAAGGGCGTCAATGACTGATAGGCCAGAGGTCATAAGACTTGCAATATTAATATTCTCACCTGCGTAATTAGCTAGGGTCTGTGCCGCTGTGGCTATTGTTGAACTTGAACTTGTAATACTTAAGTTTGATAAAGAGCTCTGAGTACTCTTATATCTTCTATAAACTAAGTTAGCATTGTTATCAAGCACATAGCCGTAACTATCGTAAGCCTTACTAATGGCAGTATTTAAATTTTCATAACTTTGTAGGTATCTTCCATATGCATAAACATAATACTTACCTTCACCTGTTATAGTCTTGTCTAAATCCACCCATTTCTTCTCATTATAGACGATTTTTTCTGATGCTCTAAGAGAAACTCCACTTGTGGAAGAAGCCGCCTTAAAAAGCAAAATACGAGTTTCTGTAAGTCTTGCAGTTGTAGTGGCTGTAACCACACTAAGCTCGTCCTCAACTACATTTTCATCCTTATTAATAAGCTGGTCAATTGTTGAAGAAACATAGCTATCACCTGACTTTGTCACTCTTGTAAGAGTAACTCTCTTACCGTCAATCTCAGCATTACTAATATAAATGCCATCCTGCTCATATTCCTTAATTACGTTATATTCGCTATCCATAATGCAAACCTTATACATAGCAAAAATCTCGTTACCCATATCATCAGAACTAATATCTGACTTGTGAGCTATACCATAAGCGCAGTCCCCATCAATAAAGCCGATGACATTGAGGCTATCTCCCTCATCTGCCTTAATCTGATAATCAGAACTGTTGGCCATATTATAAATTCTAAGAGTATCTGTATTATTTAAATCTCCGCTTGTGCTATAACAAATTGTTGAACCGTCCTCAGATACTGCATAAGTGCCCTCAACTAAATCTGTTACAACCTCCATAATCTCTAAACTTGAAATATCAATAGAGTAAAGAGTGTCATCCACAAGGCAGTAGAATTTATTCTCATTAAGATAAGCAATACCGCCGGCATTCTCAGAAAGCACAGTATAGCTTGTGTTTAGCGGAATAAATACAACCTCGTTAACAATATTATCTGAGTAATCGTACTGGTAAAGGGAAATTCCCACTTCACCCTCATGCTCACCTCTGTTCATGTAACCCATGACCGCAAAAGTTGCATCGCCGTTACTATCTACATTTATAAGTTTAAAGTCATGGTCTAGATAATCCTCACGAACCGAGTCTGTATCCTCACTACTAAAGGAGAATACACTTGTGAAAATGTTATCTGAGACGCTATAGCACCAAAGAGATCCATTATTTACAAAATAGTTGTAAGCTCCATCCTCATCAGAAAGCATATTAACTTCTGTAGTGGATGTAATACCAAGATCAATTCTTGTTGTGGTTACTAAATCATTTTTCGCATCAAAAATCTGATTGGCATCGCGCTCGTAATTAAGCAGATAAAATCTCTGACTTGTCTTTCTAACTCTGTAATATTCATTAACCACGTACGTGTCGTAAGAACCGTAGCTATTCTCTGCACCCATTCTATATTCAAGGCAAATAACTGCAATCTCTGAATTTACATCCTTAACGCTAATTTGAATATCACTTTCAAGATATGGATCTAAATCTCCCCAGGTAATCATTGAACTACTTGAGTAAATGTCCACATGTCCGAAATTATCATTAGCACTTGAACTACTTGACTCCAAGTAATTTGCAATCTCATTAACTCTTGAGGAATCAAAAGTTACTTCGTTGAAATTTAAAACAAAATCAAGGTATTCCTGAATATCATAACTATCGCCCTTAATAATATTGGCATAATAATGAGCCTCTTTATCCCTTTCAAGATCTAACACAATTTCAAGAGAATATTTCACATCATCATCAATTAAATTCTTAAGAGTAAAAGAAACATCAATGTAATCAGAAACCACACTAAAATCCTTTACTTCATTGCTTTCATACAAATCCCCAGAATCTAAATCTCTTACCTTATAAGTAATGCCTTCAACCTCTGTACCATAAGTATTAATTGAAAGGCTTACGCTTCTATCTGTTCCAATAGGGGTAATGTCCTCGCAGTCCATAGTGGAATCAATTTCCTCTGTATAGCCATGAAGGGCATTGTAACTATTGCCAGCATCTGTCTTAAAGTACACAATCGGAAGGCTAGCCTGTGACATAGTAGTATATGAAGCCTCTTCCGCTTCTAATTCCATTGTTAAAAATGTAAGAACTCCCGTAACTACAAAAATAATTCCAAGAATCCAATGTTTCATCTTTAAATTCTTTTTTGTCTCCATAATAATCTCCCATCAATAATCTGAAATGTCTATTTCAAAATCTATAGTCAAGACTCGCTCGCGAGTCTTGCGCGCCGGATTCGGGTCTGCTTAAGCAGACAAATTCCTGTCCGAATCCGTGCGCATCCTCGCTTGTAGTTATTTGCGTAGCAAATCACTACTCGTGTGCGAGCCGCGGCAAAGCCGCATCTAATGCGAGCACTTCCTCGCGGAGCGTTTAACTCAGTCGGAGCTTGTACTCCGACTGAGTTAAATAAGTCTAGACAAGGTCAGATCTAAATTAAGTGCCTGATTCATTGTATCATTTTCAAGTCTCGCACCTTTATTTCCCTCTTTTTTAGAATTCTTAACCCCGCGAATCAAGAGATTCTTAGGTGTATGTTCCATATCAATAAACTCTAAAATCTGTGTGTCATAACCATTGGCCTCAAGCATCTTAGCTCTTGAAGCATCCGTTATAATAGCTGCCAATCTCTCCTTTAAAATTCCATAATCCATAACTGGCTTTAGAATTTCATTATCAATTGTCTTATTAGCTTCATGCTGGCAACAAGGTACCGACAAGATGACCTTAGCTCCCCACTTGACTGCATTTGCCAAGGCATAATCCGTTGCGGTATCGCAGGCGTGGAGGGTAACTACCATATCCACAGCATCCACATCCTTATATGAGGCAATATCTCCCACATAGAAATTTAGCTTATCATATCCATAATCCTTAGCAAGGGCATTACAGTTATTAATTACATCCTCTTTTAAATCAAGTCCAATAACACGAATGTCATAGCCCTTTAAAACCTTAAGATAATAGTACATGGCAAATGTTAAATAAGACTTACCACAACCAAAATCAATAATTGTCTGCTCTCTATCCTTAGATAGGGATGGTAAAATATCTTCAATAAACTCTAAGAATCTATTAATCTGCTTAAACTTATCATATCTAGAATTAACAATCTTGCCCTCCTTAGTCATAACCCCAAGGTCAACTAAGAATGGAACAAGGATTCCTTCTTCTAAAATGTATCTCTTTTTCTTATTGTGATTAAGGTCCCTCATAGCCTTCACTTCCTTAGCCTTCTTTAGCTTAATAGTGTAGTGCTGTTCCTGACCTTCCTTATATTTAGAAGCAAGAACAAGTCCTGTGGCATCAGTTAAGTTAAACTGAGCCTGACTAAATTCCTTTAAATATTCCTTAATTGCTTCTATTAGTTCTCCCTTTTCCAAGTTCTTATGAAAAGCCTGTCTTCCTACAAACTCCTCTGCCTGAAAAAGCAATTTATCATTAATCTTTACAGGTCTAATTTTAACCCTGTAAGCCTTCTTTTCATCTTTTTTTCGTCTAGCTGAAATTGTACAATCTATTAACTTCTCATTTAAATTCGACTCTAAAAATTCCTTTAATTCCATACTTAATCCAATCTTATCTCTTATATTCCTATTTAATTACAAAAAACTATCTTCTAAATTATACCTTTATTTTCCCCTCTTGTTAAGTAAAAAAAGGGGCGCAATTCCTGCGCCCCAAAATTTTTTATTTAGCTGCTCCAAGTCTTGCAAGTGATCTCTTTAATGCCATCTCTGCTCTAGCTACATCAAGGTTAGGATCTTTAGCTGAAAGACGTCTCTCAGCTCTAACTCTAGCCTCATTAGCTCTATTAACATCGATTTCATCTGGCCACTCTGCAACCTCTGCAAGGATTGTCACCTTATCCTTAAGAATTTCGATGATACCACCATGAATAGCAGCTTTTTCAACTTCATTACCATGATGAATCTTAAGTACACATGGTACAACTACTGATGTAAGAGGAATATGCTGTGGAAAAACACCAATCTCTCCCTCTGAAGTAGCAAGTTCAACCATAGTAACAGAATCGTCTTCATAAAAAACTCTATCTGGTGTATTAACCAGAAGCTTCATAGTCTCTGCCATGGTAATCCTCCTTTACATGCAAAAGCATCTCAAATATACAATCTAGTCAAGCAAATTTTACTTTACCTTAGCTAATACATCATCAATGCTACCGCAGTTAAGGAAGTAACTTTCTGGAATATCATCATGCTTACCTTCAAGGATTTCCTTGAAGCCCTGGATTGTATCCTGGATAGAAACATATCTACCCTCTAAGCCTGTAAACTGTCCAGCAACGTGGAATGGCTGAGATAAGAATCTCTGAACCTTTCTTGCTCTAGATACAACAAGCTTATCTTCTTCTGATAATTCATCCATACCAAGGATAGCAATGATATCCTGTAATTCCTTATATCTCTGTAAGATTTCCTGAACGGCACGAGCTGTCTTATAATGCTCCTCACCTACGACTCTAGGGTCAAGGATTCTTGATGTTGACTCAAGTGGATCTACAGCTGGGTAGATACCAAGTTCTACGATAGAACGTGAAAGAACTGTTGTAGCATCAAGATGGGCAAATGTTGTAGCTGGCGCTGGGTCAGTTAAATCATCCGCAGGTACATAAACGGCCTGAACTGAAGTGATAGAACCGTTCTTTGTTGATGTGATACGCTCCTGAAGAGCACCCATTTCAGTCTGAAGTGTTGGCTGGTAACCAACGGCTGATGGCATACGTCCAAGTAAGGCTGAAACCTCTGAACCTGCCTGAGTAAATCTGTAGATATTATCGATGAAAAGAAGTACATCCTTTCCACCCTTATCTCTGAAGTACTCAGCCATTGTAAGACCTGTTAAACCAACTCTCATTCTAGCTCCAGGTGGTTCGTTCATCTGACCAAATACCATTGTTGTTTTTTCGATAACGCCTGATTCCATCATTTCATGGTAAAGATCGTTACCCTCTCTTGTACGCTCACCTACACCTGTGAATACTGAATATCCACCGTGCTCAGTAGCGATATTTCTAATAAGTTCCTGAATAAGAACTGTCTTACCTACACCGGCACCACCGAATAGACCGATTTTACCACCCTTCTGGTAAGGGCAAAGTAAATCTACTACCTTGATACCTGTCTCTAACATCTCTGTGTTAGTAGCCTGTTCAGCAAATGTAGGAGCCTGTCTATGAATAGGCATGTACTCTTCTACATCTGGAGTTGGCTTGTTATCAATAGGATCACCTAATACGTTAAAGATACGTCCAAGTGTGTTTTCACCAACTGGAACAGAAATTGGCTTTCCTGTAGCTTCTGCTTCCATACCTCTAACCAAACCATCTGTAGGACCAAGGGCGATACATCTTACTGTATCGTCACCAAGATGCTGTGCAACCTCGACTACGAGCTTGCCGCCGTCATTAGTCTTTATGTTGATGGCTGAATTAATTTCTGGAAGATTACCCTCAGTGAACTTAATATCAATTACGGCACTGATGATCTGAGTAATCTTACCGATATTCTTATCTGCCATTACTAACCTCCATTATTAGTTAAATAAAAGATTTATTTTAAATCTAACAGTATAACTTAATTAAGCACTCTTAATTAGCCAGTAGCATTTGCACCGCCGATAATCTCTGTAATCTCCTGAGTAATAGCGCCCTGACGAGCTCTGTTGTACTGAAGAGATAACTTAGAAATAAGTTCCTCAGCGTTACTTGTAGCATTATCCATAGCCTGCATACGTGCACCATTTTCACTGGCAACAGATTCAATTAAGGCACCATAGATAAGTGAGCATACATACTTTGGTATGATCATATCAAGTGCTTCATCTTCCTCTGGCTCGTAGCTCATTGGAGTTGTATCTACCTTCTTATCACTTTCCTCAGACTTTAAGTCCTCAGTTGATACTGGTAATAACTTAATAAGCTTTGGAATATGCACTACTGTGTTCTTAAATGATGTATAGGCAAGATAAATCTCACCGATTTCACCTGCAGCAAATCTTTCAAGTAATTCGTCGCAGATTTCCTTTGCATCAGTGTAGAGAGGTTCGTTGATTACATCAGAATAATCCTTTGCAATGTTGTAACCTTTTCTCTTAAGGAAATCTCTTCCCTTAGTACCGATAGCAATAATATCTACATCATCCTTGTTAAAACCACTATTGATTATGAGTTTATCAATGTTCGAGTTATAACCACCCGCTAATCCTCTGTTACCTGTTATTGTAATAACTGCCTTCTTAGTAGATTCGCCAGCCACTAAATATCTATGATTGATATTTCCTGACTTAGCTAAAATGTTACTAACAGTTTCATACATAAGATCTGAGTATGGCTTTGTTGATTCAGCCTTACCCTTAGCTCTCTGTAACTTAACAGTGGAAACGAGCTTCATAGCTTTGGTAATCTGACCAGTGCTTTGTATACTGTCTCTACGTCTTTTTATGTCTCTCATTGAGGCCATAAAATTTACCTCCGTTTCCTAAAAGCTAGTAAATGTAGCGACTACATTTTACTAATTACTTAAAACTCTTCTTGAACTCTTCAATAGCATTAACAAGTGCTTTTTCGTTCTCCTCTGATAATTCCTTAGTAGACTTAATCTGCTCTGGAATTGTAGGATACTTTGTATTGATGAAGTCAAATAAACCTGTTTCAAAATCGCCAATCTTTTCTGTTGGGATATCAAGTACATACTTTCTTGTTACAGCAAAGATAATAATTACCTGATATTCAACTGGCATTGGCTTATACTGAGGCTGCTTAAGCATTTCTCTGATTCTTTCACCCTGTGCTAACTTCTCTCTTGTATCAGCATCTAAGTCTGAACCAAACTGAGCAAATGAAGCTAACTCTCTAAACTGAGCTAACTCAGTTCTGATAGGAGCAGAAATCTTCTTAATAGCCTTAATCTGAGCAGCACCACCAACTCGAGATACAGATAAACCGGCATTAATAGCTGGTCTGAAACCTGAGTTAAACATTTCTGTCTCAAGATAGATCTGACCATCTGTGATAGAAATTACGTTAGTTGGGATATATGCTGAAACATCGCCTGCCTGAGTTTCAATGATAGGAAGCGCTGTTAAAGAACCTCCACCATATTCCTCTGACATTCTTGCTGCTCTCTCTAATAATCTTGAATGTAAATAGAATACATCACCAGGGTAAGCTTCACGACCTGGAGCTCTCTTTAAAAGAAGTGATAATGTACGGTATGCAGCAGCATGCTTACTTAAATCATCGTATACTACTAATACATCTTCACCGTTTTCCATCCACTCTTCACCAATAGCACAACCTGAGTAAGGAGCGATATACTGTAATGGAGCAAGCTCTGAAGCAGTAGCTGCAACTACAGTTGTATATGCCATAGCACCATATTCTTCAAGTGTCTTTACGATTGTGGCAACTGTTGAAGCCTTCTGACCAATAGCTACATAAATACAATGTACGCCCTGGCCCTTCTGATTAATAATTGTATCAATTGCGATGGCTGTCTTACCTGTCTGACGGTCACCGATAATTAATTCTCTCTGTCCTCTACCAATTGGTACCATTGCATCAATAGCCTTAATACCTGTCTGGAGTGGTGTATCAACTGACTTTCTTGTGATAACACCTGAGGCAACTCTTTCAATCTGACGGAACTTAGTTGTGTTTAAAGGTCCCTTGCCATCGATAGGCTGGCCAAGGGCGTTAACAACTCTTCCTGTCAATGCATCACCAACTGGAACCTCAACAACTCGGCCAGTTGTCTTTACTGTATCACCTTCGTTAATGTTCTTGTTTGAACCAAGTAATACGGCACCTACGTTATCCTCTTCAAGGTTTAATACCATACCGTATACTTCGCCAGGGAATTCAAGAAGTTCACCTTGCATGGCCTTCTCTAATCCGTGAACACGGGCGATACCATCCGCAACCTGAATTACTGTACCAACATCTGATACTTCAAGTTCGGTAGAATATCTTTTAATCTGTTCTTTTATAACTGAACTGATTTCTTCCGGTCTTAAATTCATTGTTTAGAAACCCTTTCTTAAAGTTTATTTTAAAACTAAGCTAACTGAATACCACTAAGTTCATTAGCCATATTGGCGAGTTTAGTTTTTATGCTACTATCTACAACTCTATCCTTAATTCTAATAATCATACCAGCAATAAGACTTTCATCAATTGCATAGTTAATCTTGAATTCTTTATAGTCTGTTGTAGCAAGAAGCTTAGCTTCTACTGCCTTCTTCTGAGCATCTGTAAGCTCGCTAGCAGTAGTTACATAAGCAATGCCGATCTTCTTATATTCAAGTACCTTTTCAACAAAGTACTCCAATGTATCAACAATGTTTCCTTGTCTGTCCTTAGAAACCATGAGAGTTAATAAACCTGTCATGTCCTTTGAGACAAATTTTTCAAAAACATTCTTAATAACTGTTTCTTTCTCTTCTTTTTCAACCTTTGGGTGTGCGAGAAGCTTTTCTAAATCTGGATTAGCCTTAAAGCTATCGATTACAGCTACTGCCTCCTCGTATAAACTATCCATACTAGATTCAGAAACAGCTAATTCAAACAAAGCATCACCGTAGGTTGTTTCTACTAGCTTAGCCATGTTTTATCACCCATTTCGTTTAAAGTCTCTTCAATAAGAGCATTACTGTCGCTTTCATTAATTGACTTAGAAACTAACTTAGAAGCCATTGCTGCAGCAACAACAACGATCTGCTGCTTAACTTCATCAGCAACTTTCTGCTTTTCAAGCTCTGCTTCTTTATTAGCCTGCGCAATAATTCTAGCTGCTTCTTCTTTACCCTCGTCAATAAGTCTCTGCTTATTATGCTCGCCAGTCTTTCTAGCATCACTTAAAATGCTTTCTGCTTCTTTACTAGCAGCCTTAAGCTTAGCCTCGTATTCCTGCTTCATAGCAAGGGCATCTTCTTTATCCTTAGCAGCACCTTCAATATCACTTGTGATCTTATCCTGACGCTTCTTTAACATGTTACGTACTGGATTAAAAAGGATATATGAAAGTAATATAAATAGGATGAAGACATTAATTAATGTTATTGCAGCATCAAAAAGGAGCTGTGCATCCAAGCCAAATAATCGTCCTTCAAGGACAATTGCTGTATTTCCTAACAAATTCACTTGTTGGCCTCCTTTCTATTATCTTACTTCGATATGTCTTAATCTTACTTAAAAGGCTTAACGAACATTAAGATAATAGCTACGGCGAAACCGTAAAGACCTGTTGTTTCGGCAACGGCCTGACCAAGTAACATAGTTGACTGAATCTGTGACTGAGCACCTGGGTTACGACCTACTGCTGAAGCACCGTGACCTGCGGCAATACCCTGACCTACACCAGGTCCAACACCGGCGATCATTGCGATACCTGCACCAATTGCTGACATAGCATTAATAAATTCCTGTCCTGAAATATTCATGTTGAATTCCTCCATTAAATTAAAAATTTGTTTTTAGGTTTTTGCCTTAATCGGCAATCTTGTCGTTAACATAAACCATAGTTAACATACTAAATACATACGCCTGAATGCATCCTGAGAAGATATCAAAATATGCATGGAGTATTGATGGGTAAGCTACTGTGAATGGACCAAGTAAATCATAGATTAAGCCCATAAGTACTGTACCCGACATTACGTTACCAAATAGACGTAATGATAATGACAACGGAACTGCAAATTCACCAATTAAATTGATTGGGAATAAGAACCAAATTGGCTGGAACAATGCGCCAAAATGTCCTAACTTATTCTTCTTAATACCATTGAACTGTACTAAGACGAAAGTTATAAGACCAAGGCATAATGTTACGCCGTAGTCCGCTGTAGGCGGTCTCAGACCGAAAATTCCCGAAATATTTGATATGATAATAAAGATAAATAACGCAGAAATGTAATTCTTGAATCTGTAAGCATTGCTGCCCATGATTCCATCAACCATTCCGCCTAACATATCTACTATCATTTCGACAATATTCTGGAATGTTCCCGGTGTGTCCGTGGCATTAACTTTGTTGATCTTCACTCTAGCAATAATTGCCATAATGATGATGAAGACTGACACAATCAACATAGCTACGTGAGTTGAATCAATACCTAGTTCTACACCGCCTAGCTTAAAAGTGTAAAACGTCTGGATCATAAAGCTTGAATCACCAGCTACTGATGTGTTTAAACTTAAAGCGCCCACCTTCTCACCTTCCTTTTCTTTAAGATAGTAATTTATGAGTAAACGGCTCAATATAAGCCGCTACTTTCATTGAAAACATGCCAATAATGGCACAAACTGGGTTACCTGCGTGTAATAAAAAGAGTAGCAAAAAAACAGCTATCATTACCAGTAACCTAATAAGATAACCCAAGATATAAGATTTAGAGCCCTGTTCGTTGCCGTAAACTACTTTACGGATTACAAAACTCATATGAATGGATGAAAAAATAGCATAGAACACGCCAAAAGAAAGCCCAGAAACACAATATCCTTTGTTATCTGGAACTGCTATTAAGATGATGATTGCACCGATTACAAAATATAATCCTTCTACCAAAATCATTCCTGGTAGGCTTTCATTAACTTGCTTGATTCTTTCTAGCATCTATCTACCATCCTTACAATTTGTTTATTCGTCACGTTCATTCTTGTGTTCACGGTTGTAATTATCCAACTTCTCCTGAATAAGCGCTTCTTCATCTCTTTTCCGCTTAGCTTCTTCTTGCACTATCGTTGCTTTAACGAGAGCATAAGCGTTCCTTCCTCCTGCCGCTATACCTAGTATCGTTAATACTAGGGAAAAGAGATTCGTGTTAAATTTTCCATCTAGCCAAACACCCAGCGCGACGCACACGAAAAGTGGCACCATCACACAAATACTTATCTGGGATACTAGCACTATATTTCTTAATGCCTTACCTTTGTTCTCCATACCGTATATCCCTTCAAAACAGATAACAATATTTTACCATTTAATCAAGAAAATGTCTACATTTTGTTAATTTTGTATCAAATTTAATTCAATTATTCATTTGAATTTTGCATACATTATTGTTATAATTTGTTTAATATATAATTTATATCACATACATGGGGAGGTGATTAAATTGGCAACACTTTATAGAAAAAGACTTGTTCCTATGGAATGCGTAGAGCTTAAAGATGATGTTATTGTTTACCAGGATGCAGATAGAATCGTAACCGTATGGAATACGCTTAAGCCCAAGAAAGAATTCTCACATGGTATATCTTATTATGTAATGAACGAAGGCATTAAGGTCAGCAAGTTCTATAGAGATGATAATTCTCTTACCTATATATATGTGGATATAATCGACACAGAATATAATAAAGAAGAAGATAAGTTCATTTTTACTGATTTAATCGCAGATGTTATTGTTAATGAAGACGGTAATTATCGCGTAGTTGATTTAGACGAATTAGCAGATGCTTTCAAAAGCGACATAATTTCTAAGGACTATTTAGTAGCATCCCTGAATAGACTAAACAATCTACTGCTTTCAATATATAGCGGCAGCTTTAAGGAATATGTAAAATTTATTGAGCGTTTCGAGGCTAACATAAAAGTAATTTAAAAACAAAGGCTTTAATATCTCTAGAAATTCTAGGATACTAAAGCCTTTTATTATTATGATTATAATGTAAATGTAATCTCTCTCTGACTTTCGTGATACTTAACGATTTCAACACCTGCTGCCTTTAGCATTCTCTTTGATGCTATAACAGAAGCTGTATCTGCATACTTGTCGCAGTCGTAAACCACTGCCTTTATGCCAGATTGAATAATTGCCTTTGCACATTCATTACACGGAAAAAGTGTAACATATATCTTAGAACCATCTAAACTTCCACCGCGATAGTTAAGAATTGCATTTAACTCACTATGTGTTGTGTAAAGATACTTGTTCTCAAGAGGGTCGCCCTCTCTGCACCATGGAAATTCATCATCTGAACAACCAATTGGTAATCCGTTATATCCCATAGATAAAATCTTATTGTCCTGACTTACTATACAAGCTCCCACCTGAGTGTTAGGGTCCTTTGATCTAAAGGCCGATAGCTTAGCCACTCCCATAAAATATTCATCCCATGAAATATAGTCAGTTCTCTTCTGACTCATATAGTTACACCTCCCTTTATATAGTCTAAATTTCTAGTCTTCTAACATGCTAATTCTTCTAATGTGTCTTTCATCATTAGAGAATTTGCTTTCTAAAAATGTATCTGCGATTCTAAATGCTAATTCTGGTCCAAGTACTCTTGCACCCATACATAATACGTTAGCGTTGTTGTGCTCTCTTGTAGCCTGAGCTGAGAAGCAGTCACTACATAATGCAGCTCTGATGCCCTTTACCTTGTTTGCTGCAATGCTCATACCAATACCTGTACCGCAAAGTAAGATACCAAGTTCAGCTTCTGAAGATAAAACTGATTCGCAAACCTGCTTTGCATAAACTGGATAATCACAAGAATCCTTTGTATAAGTACCCTTATCGATTACTTCGTAGCCCTTCTTTTCTAAATGTGCTACTAACTGTTCCTTTAATTCGATTGCGCCGTGATCGCATCCAATTGCTAATTTCATACCAAAACTCCTTTAATTGTTATTAATTTGTCCTTTACCTTGTCTTTTGTTGTTACCATTAATTACGGGCGTTTTTAATGTGTCATCTTTATTAGCATCATCTAAAGAAGAATCCTCTTCTACTGATTCTTCCTCATCTGAGTTGCTATCTTTATCAATTAAATCCTTAGCGATTATGTCTACAAGCTCATATATTTGCTCAAAACATAAATTGTACTCATCCATCCCCTTGCCGTAAGGATTAATAATTTCTTTGTCTGGAAAACCAGCATACTCCGATAATGTATAAACATTTATCGCTTCATCAAATGTATCATAGATCTTCTGCTTCATGGCAGAATTCATTGTTAAAACTAAAGTATCATTTCCAAAATCCTTTGCATTAATCTCCTCTGAAGAATTATTAGGAATAATTACTTCGTGCTTAGCTGCTACTGCAACTGCCTTAGGATTATATGGTTCAGAAAATAAAACTACCATGCCTCGAGATTCAACCTTTAAGTCCGGCATTAAATTAGCCAAAATTGTTGCTGCCATGGGACTTCTACTGGTATTCTCTGAACAAACAAAAATTACTTTCTTGTATGCGCTCAAAACTAGCCACCCCCAATTCTAACAAATCGTCATCCTCTAATCAACTTTAACAAGTTTATGTCCTGCTGCCTTAATTAATCTATTCATAATAGCCTGTCCTACATCCGCTGAATCAAAGCTTTCTGAATAAACTACCTCAATTCCATCTTTATCAAAATCTCTTAAAACCTTATATAGGTTCTTTGCAATACTTAGTTCGTCTTCTCTGCTGCCAAGAACATAGACATGTTCATGACCATAACAAGACTTTGTCTCATCTGTTGCCATAACGGCTGTCTTTTTACCAAGCTCATCTGCCTTTTTTATTTCTTCATTAATATAGTCTACAACTTTTTTTGTATCGCCTTCAACTATAGTAATTTCTGCATTAGGTGCATAGTGCTTATATTTCATTCCAGGTGCCTTTGGCTTAACTCCAGGCTTAACCTCACCAACGATTGCTGGGTCAATTCTAACCTCGCCAATTACTTCCTCGAAATCCTTCTTTGTAATATAACCTGGTCTAAGAATTGTAGGAATCTCTTCACTTAAATCAATAATTGAAGATTCAAGTCCAATATCTACTGTGTCATCCTGAATTATCATATCAATTTTTCCAGATAAATCATTAATAACATGCTCAGCTCTTGTAGGACTTGGCTTTCCTGATGTATTAGCAGATGGTGCTGCTATATAAACTCCTGACTGAGCTATAAGTCTGTTGGCAACCTTGTGACTTGGCATTCTAATTGCCACTGTTTCAAGTCCACCAGTTGTTGCGCTTGGAACTATGTCCGATTTTTTCAAAATCATTGTCATTGGACCTGGCCAAAATTTCTTGGCAAGAGCTAGTGCCTTCTCTGGAACCTCAACTGATAACTTATAAAGTGCATCCAAATCAGCAATATGTACTATTAATGGGTTATCAGATGGTCGGCCCTTTGCTGCGTAAATCTTCTTTGATGCATTTGCATCAAGGGCATCTCCCCCTAAACCATAAACTGTCTCTGTTGGAAATGCTACTAAACCACCGTTATTTAGAATTTCCTTTGCCTCTTCGTATATTAAATTATCTTTCTTCTCATCTCCAGAAACCACTCTTATCCTTGTTTCCATGACGTCTCCTTACTTTTATCTATATCTAATTATTAAGATATTTATTTATTACAGTCCAAATATCGCTTGTCTCAAGTCCAAGCTTCCAGCTTGCAACGCCGGCAACGTCTGCCTCATCAATAACCTTCATCTTAGCCTCTATAGATAAAGCCTCTTCAAACCAAATATCAATTGTTGAACCATCTTTTTCGTAGCTAACCACATACTGTGAAACCTCATCATTCCAGAATGCAGAATAACCATCGCTTGTCATTTTGCTTATTGCTGCCTGCATACCTACAGCAGAGCTTGTTGTTGTGCCATTTGTAGTCTTCCAGATTCTTGTGAAAAATGGAACGCCAACGATAAGCTGACTATTATCAACATCTTCTAAAACCTCGTTAATTGCTTCAGTTACAAATGGAAGCGAAGCAACAGAGCCTGCCTCTGAGCCAGCATAGTGCTCATCGTAGGCCATAAGTATAACATAATCTACAAAAGATGACTGCTCCTTTAATCTATAACATGAATTATAGCTTTCTGGCTTATAATTATCAGTAGATAAAACCAGATTAGCCTTTTCACATTCAACGGATAATTCTCTTAAAAACTCCAAGAAATCTCTTGAATAGTTTGTGTTTACATTTTCAAAATCAAGATTAATTCCATCAAAGCCATAAGTACTTGCTCCTGAAATTAATGTATTAATCATCTTAGTTCTTGCAGCCTTACTCTTAAATAAAGTCTCAAAATCCACGCTTGTATCAAAGTCATCCACTAAGGCCCAAACTTTGATGCCTTTACTGTGCATACTTGTTACTAAATCGCTAGTTCCATCAAAGGATAAGGAACCATCTGATCCGGAAATTGAATACCAAGTTGGGGACAATACATTTACACCAGTTGCAGAAGCTAATAGGTTAGAAATGTTACTATTACCTGCAGTTCCCTCCACCTGGAACCAAGTTAAATTAATATCTGTATCAAAACTAATTGTAGTCTTGTCATCTTCATAGCTTGTGCTTCTAACATTGCTGTATTTATCAGTTACATCCTTAGTTCTAACGTAACCCTTAACGCCTGTTGGTGTAACTACTTCAAGCCAATCCTCTAATTCCTTAGTAACCACAAGGCGAGTTCCCTTTGAAACGCTTTCAACCACTTCGCTCTTAACGCCACCTCTATATCTAACGCTAATCTTAGACTTAGCATCTACGCAAGTTTCTTCATCATAACTTGTAGTAATCACAAGTCTATTAGGGTCACTAGCAATTACATAATCTAAATCTGTGTGGCTTGCAACATAATCCCAATTAAGATATAGTGTATCACCTTCCTTAACTAAAACTGTCACATCACTTGTATAAGCATTGCCCTCTTCGTCAGTATATTCGTTAGAATTCTCCTTAAAGGAATACATATGATGTGTATCAGAATAAATAACACAGCTTGTTTCCTTATCATAATAGAATCTTAAATTAATATCGCTCTCAACTAAATCCTGTCTAACATAGAGATTTCCATCAATGTAAACCCCCTGATTTGTATATTTCTCGCCATCAAGAATTACAAGTAATTCCTCTGACCCTTCCTGCATATCAAAATAATCATATGCACTCATCTTCTTACTAGTTGGCGCATACTTATATATATAAACGCACACCCCTAGGGCAATAATGCAAACTAAGGCAATTACTGCTGTCACTAAAAGCTTCTTCTTTTTCATAATTAAATTCCTTTTATTCATAACACTCTCCAAAAATTTTTATTAATGAACATGCTTTTTATTGTAACACTAGAGACTTAAAAAAGCCACCGACCATTATACACCTATATGCATTATTAGCAAACATCTATTAAGGTGCCCTAGTCAGTGGCTTTCTTTAATATATACGCAGAGGGACTATGTATATATTTGAAAATGTTATTTCGTTTTTTTACTTTGTCGTATTTATAAAATTTTTCATTAGTTGTTAAACGACGAAATTGCTTTCCTTGTTTCTAATTTTCTTCTTATTATTTGTGATATATTTTTATGAATAAATTAGACCGTCTAGCCAGATTAAATTCTTTCCATCAATTATCTCCATATCAAAAATTTCTGGGATAATCTGAACATTTACGCCAAACTCCTTTGCAAGTTTAGCCTTTCTCTTCTTATTATAATCTCTTGTTAACATAGTCAAATTTTCCTCCTCATCTCTAAGTCTGATTCGTCTGATCCTTTCTGTCACTTCCCTTAATTTATAGGGACTAAGAGAGCCTAATAAAAATCTTTTCTCGCAGCTAAAGTAAAACTTCAGTGCCTCTCTATAATTCTTATCATTTACACTAATATCCAAAATTGCGCAGTCATAAGAATTTACTATTTCACCTAAATAGGCATTGTTATTGCATGCATAGTAATGAATTCCGTTAAAATTAATTCCTTGAAATCTCCTTAATTCCTTATAAGACTTATCTCTTAAATCAAATAATTTGTTACTAGTATAAGTATTAGCGTAATCCTTTAGGCCTTCGTAATCATTTTCATTATTAAAGCTTATAAGAGCTACCTTTAAGCCCAGCCCATTTCTTAAATAATTAGCTAGGGCAAAGGCTAAGTGAGTTGTACCCACGGCTCTTGATAGACCTAAAAGTCCTATACTCATTTTTCCTAATCTCTTCTTATTAGATTTAAAATGTCTCATAAATTCAATTTTTCTTTTCTTAGAATTTCTTTTTAAACTTATCAAAATTAGTTTTTAAAAATTCATAAAGGCTGCTGCCCTTAAAAATTTTCTTCCTACCTTTCCAATAAAATTCATTAAAATGCTCCTCCCTAAAGCCTGCAAGAGTCTCATCTAAAATTTTATAATCCTCTTTATAATTATAGATACAAGGAATTCGATAAATTTCCCTTCTATCCATTAATCGTATGCACTCATAAAAGTCTTTGGCACTAAGTAGATTCATGAAAACTAGCGTCTCCTCTGGCACATTTTTTAGAGATAAAATTTCTTCAAAAAGAGCCGGACCTCCGCTAAGCACTAAACACTCAATCAAAGTGACGTCCTCAAACCCTGTTAGTTCCTTACGTTTTTGACTGATGTAGTTCTCGCTTCTGCCGCTAAAATCCACAATCTTTACTCTTGCGTCATCATTAACCTCTATGAAATTGTTATAATTTGGAATTACATTAAAGCCTTCAAGCTCTAGAGAACCATCTTTGCTAAGAACACCCTTTAGGCCTTCCGTTCTTAGGTGGTTATTAGTTGATTGGTCAATAAGACTCACCCTTGTAAACTGCCCCATCCACTTAGCTAGACTTAAGCAAATGTGCGTCACTCCGATGCCTGGTCTCATTCCCCTGACAAAAATTATTTTGGACGTTTCCTTCGTAACCTCTAATTCCTCTAATATGGCAGTTAAAGCCCTTTTTAAGTTTGCTACACTTTTGTATCTTTGACTTTTTTCGTGCTTTGTCGCTTTTTTAATTATTTCCTTAAACCTGTCATCTTTTGTTTGTTTTTTCTGACACATATAGGCTAGGACCTGTCCTAGGCCATAAATATCCGACTGGATAGTTGCTGTTTCATCTAAATATTGCTCTGGTGCTGCAAAAGTTGGACTACCCGTATTCACCTTCGTTTCAATATTCTTACTTACAACACTTCCAAGATCTATCAACCAAAGTTCGTCATTATTATCAATCATTATATTATCTGGTTTAAGATCCATGTGAAGAAGATTTGCTGTGTCATGCATATATTCCAGTATATTGCACAAATTAATCATTATCTTAGCAATTTCTTTATCCCTTAAACTTTTCTCATCTAAAAATTTCGATAAAGTCATCGCCTCAACATATTCTTTAATAATAACTATTTCGTTGTCATCTTCTTCAATATCAATTATTCTTGGAATATTAGGATGTCTAAGATTCTTAATTAGATTGACCTTTGTGAAAATGTTATCTCCATCTCCATTGGTCTTAGAAATAAATTTCGCAATTCGTAAACAATCAAAATTCTTATGTCTTATTATACATACTCTAGATTGCTTAGTTCTTGCAAGCTCGCATATTAGCTCATACTTACTATCTTCTATAAGGCATTACCTCCCTTTAGTGGTGAAGTACGAGTAACATCCTTGGGTATATTACTAGAAATATATTTATTTGTCAATCGCAGATTTATACTTTTTTTATTTTCAAAAGCAAAATTTAATTCCAACATGAGCTCCAAATCCTTTACATAACAAATAAAAATGAGTATTATTAACATAAGGATAAAGCATTTTTTTATTTTGCCGATAACAATATAAGAATGAAAAATATTGTTAGCTAAATTTTTAATTTACACTAACGTTTAATCTAACATCTATATGGGTGTTTAAGAATGTGAGGTGCCATATGAAAATAGAGAAGATTAATGATAACCAAATTAGATGCACACTTAACAAATCAGACCTTGCATCAAGACAATTAAAAATTAGTGAATTAGCTTATGGAAGTGAAAAAGCGAGAGAACTCTTTCGCGATATGATGAGACAAGCTAACTATGAACTAGGTTTTGAAGCAGAAGATTTACCTCTTATGATTGAGGCTATTCCTGTTTCAGCTGAATGCATAGTTTTGATTATAACTAAGGTTGATAATCCTGAGGAATTAGATACTAGATTTTCAAGATTCTCAGACAGCGATGAATCAGAGGATTTTGAAGACTATGATTATAATGACTTCGATGACGATTCAGATGATGACGAGGACGAAGATATAGTTCCTGGTAAGCTTTCAGATGAGTTAGATTCCGTTGAAAATCTTGATAGTGAGATCCAAGATTTAGGCAATGATTTAATGAACATCTTTAGCCAGGTTAAAGATTACCTTAACAAGAAGAAGATTTCACCTAACAGTGATAGCTTTGTTCCTCTTAGTCAGTCAATATCTAATGCTAATGGAACTAATAAATCCGCTAAGGATAATAAAGACAATAAAGACTCAATTATTAAGGACAATACAGCAGATGTTTCTACTTTAACACCACCAGTTGTTGTAAGAGTATTCTCTTTTAACACTCTTGATGATGCCACAGATGCAGCCCTAATAATTAACCCAATATATTCAGACGATAGTACTTTCTTTAAGGACACAAAGGATAATCACTATTATCTTGCAATTACAAGAAAGAACACATCCTCTGTAAACTTTAATAAAATATGCAATATCCTTTCTGAATACGGCAAGAAAGAAACAATGGATGTTTCCTCTGTAGATTACTTCAAGGAACATCAGGAGGTTTTAATCAAGAAACACGCCGTTCAGATTTTAACAACAATTTAAGATCTACAATTTAATAAAACAATAAAATAAGAGTAGTAAGAAATTAACCTGCAAAGCTAATAATTCTTACTACTCTTTTTATTTTGCATTAAGCTTAACAAAGTGATGCTAAATATGTACGAATCTCTTCCATTAAATCATCACAATCAAGGCCGTGAACTTCTGCTGCTTCCTCAATTGTCTCACCGATTGAAGATGGGCAACCTATACAGTGCATACCTGCACCAAGTAAAATAGGAATAATTCCTGGTTCCATCTGAATTGCGTCGCCGATTCTTGTATCCTTAGTAATTCTCTTCATAATCTATCTTTACCTTTCTTTTTCTGATTTTGAAAATGTATCTAAACAGTTTTTATATTAACTAGCTTAATTCTCCTTGTCAAGCTAGTAAATCTTAAAGAAATCTAAAGGAAATGCTTAAAATTATTTGTACAGTTAGTATATTCTTACTATAGTTTGTTATATAGTTGTATTGTTTTCTAAGCCAGTATTTATGCAATCTTTTAGTTCAATAAGTTAACATATGAAGACTTATTCATGTGTTAAATTGAGTAACTATGCGGGTTTGCTTGATTTTTGATAATTTTTATCGTATAATAAAGTATCTTTTTAAGGAGGTATTTTAACATGGCATATGTAATTAATGATGATTGTATTAGTTGCGGCGCTTGTGCTGCAGGATGTCCAGTAGAGGCTATTAGCGAAGGTGCTAACCACTACGAAATCAACGCAGATCTTTGCATCGAGTGTGGCGCTTGTGCAGGTGTCTGTCCTGTTGGTGCTCCTAACCCACAGTAGTTTTTACTAAGAGTTTTGGATGCATCTTTAATATTTATCTAATACGTATTAAAGTAAAGACCCGAGCTATGCTCGGGTCTTTTTTATCTTTTTCATTCTTTTATTTTGTCTTTTGGGTCGTTTCATTGCTCATTTTCAATCAAGCATTCTAACGCTCATCTTTAAGCAAATCTGCAAATCTTGTCTGCTCTGGTAACCAAGCCATCTTAACAGTACCAATAGGACCGTTACGCTGCTTAGCAATAATAATTTCAGCTACACCAGGGAATTCAGTATCCTTGTTGTAGTAATCATCTCTATAAAGGAACATAACAACATCGGCATCCTGCTCGATGGCACCAGATTCTCTCAAATCCGAAAGCATCGGTCTATGGTCTGGTCTTTGTTCTACCGCTCTTGATAACTGAGAAAGTGTAACAACTGGTACATTTAATTCTCTGGCAAGAGCCTTTAATGATCTAGAAATATCTGAAATTTCCTGCTGTCTTGATTCAGTCTTACCATTACCACTCATTAACTGAAGGTAATCGATAATAATAAGTCCAAGATTGTGCTCTAACTTATATTTTCTACATTTTGAACGCAATTCTGAAATTGAAATATTAGGAGTATCATCAATGATTAAGTGTGACTTTGCAATGCTATCAGCACCTTCAATTAACTTACCCCAATCTCCGGAATCTAGATTTCCTCGTCTAATCTTATCCGCATCAACTGTAGATTCAAGAGATAACATTCTGTTTACCAACTGCACATCCGACATTTCCAAAGAAAAGATTGCTGTTGTAACGCCCTCTTTAATTGCCACGTGCTCTGCTACATTTAATACAAAGGCAGTCTTACCCATAGAAGGTCTCGCCGCAACCAAGATAAAATCTGATGGTTGCATACCTGATAAGTATCTATCCAAATCCTTAAAACCTGTAGGCACACCAGTTACGCTACCTCTATTCTTAGCCGCCTCTGAAATTCTATCAAGGGCCTCAAGTACAACCTTATCAATGCTTGTGTACTCGTGATCCCCCTTATTCTTAACTAAGTCGAATATTCTTTTTTCTGTTTCTGCTAAAATGTCTTCAGTCTTGTCATTTCCTGCATAACAGTCATTGGCAATGCCCTCTGTTGTTCTAATTACACTTCTAAGTAGGGCCTTGTCCTTTACGATACCTGCATAGTGTCTAATATTAGCCGATGTTGGTACCGATGCAATTAAATTACGAATGAAATCCAAATCGTAAACCTGAGGTGGGGCATCCTTTTCCTTAAGGCGCTCCTGTAGAGTTACGATATCAACTGGTTTTCCTTCATTATTCATATCAACTATGGTCTGGAACATAATTCCATAATTACCATAATAAAAATCTTCTTGAGTTAATTGCTCACTAGCCGTTAAAATCGCTTGTCTATCAAGCATCATAGATCCAACAACAGAAGCCTCCGCCTCAATACTGCTAGGCATTTGCCTAGTAACTATTGCCTCATCCATTATCTAATCCTCTTTACTATAATTTCTACTTTTCAACAACCTTCACTGTAAGTTTTGCGCTAACTTCCTTGTGAAGCTTAACTGTAATAATATGACTTCCCAATGTCTTAATAGGCTCATCGAGTTTCATTTTCTTCTTGTCAATTTCAAGACCAAGCTGTTTTTTAGCTGCCTCTGCAACTTCCTTAGTTGAGATTGTGCCAAATGTCTTTCCGCCTTCACCTGTCTTCATTGAAACTGTAACTGTTGACTCTTCTACTTTCTTTGCTAACTCCTTAGCAGCTGCTAATTCTTCAGCAGCTTCCTTCTCAGCTCTCTTATTAGCAAGCTTTAAGTCATTTAAATTCTGTGCTGTAGCTTCTATACCAAGCTTTTTAGGTAATACAAAATTTCTTGCATAACCGTCATTAATCTTTACAATCTGTCCCTTTTTTCCTAATGTCTTAACGTCTTCTAAAAGTATTACTTCCATGTCTACACTTCTCCTTCTTCTATCATACTATCTAGAGTCTGCTTAATCATTTCAACCGCTTCGTCTGTTGTTACATTTTCAAGCTGAGCACCTGCCACGCTCATGTGACCGCCACCGCCTAGCTTTTCCATAACAAGCTGAACGTTGATTTCATCAATAGAACGAGCTGAAATGAAAATCTTTCCTTCATAAGGTGTAATAACAAAAGAACCTTTAATACCATTAATATCTAATAAATCATTAGCAGCCTTAGCGCCACCAATTGTAGGACTTTCAAGTCCATCACCATTAAATACTGTAATAGCAAATGCATCTTTATATACTTCTGACCTACTAACAGCCTCTGCCACTGCCTTGTATTCATCCATATCATTACGTAACATTTTACGAACTCTTGTTACATCTGCACCATTTCTACGTAAGAAAGCTGCTGCCTCAAAGGTTCTTGGGCCGGACTTGTTATTAAATCCGTCCGTATCAATATTAATACCTGCATACATAGCATCCGCCTCAAAGGCCTTTAATTTAATGCTATCATCCACGTATTGAATCATTTCTGCAATCATTTCACATGCTGAAGAAGCATATGGGTCAATGTATGAAAGAACCGCACCAGTAATAGTGTCGTTAGTTCTTCTATGATGATCAAAGTTAATAATTGTCTTACACTTAGTTAAAAGTTCCGGACACTCAGTTCTTTGAGGTCTGTTAACATCAACTACCACAACTACTGTATTAGAATTTACATAATCCGGCGCCTCATCCTTTGTAAGGAACATATCTGCTGGATAATCGTCGTTGTTCTTAAATCTGTTAATGAAAGGTCTAACTGAACTTGTAACCTCGCCATAAACAATATGAGCGTCCTTGCCCATCTTCTTAGCAATTATGTAGATACCAAGTGCTGAGCCAAATGCATCAATATCTGGAATTGTATGACCCATAACCAAGACTCTCTCATTAGTCTCTAAAATCTGTCTTAAGGCATGTGCCATAACTCTAACCTTAACTCTAGCGTTCTTTTCCATCTGCTGACTCTTACCGCCAAAGTAGTGAATCTTCTCATTATCCTTAACGACGGCCTGATCCCCACCTCTACCAAGAGCAAGATCCATTGCAGCCTTTGCCATATCAAAATTCTTAGAGTAATCAGATGCGCCTGTACCAACACCAATTGATAATGTAAGTGTCATTTCATTACCAATCTTAACACCCTTAATATCCTCTAAAATGCTGAACTTATCCGCTAATAGCTTCTCTAGATACTTATATCTAAATACCACTAAATACTTATCCTTCTCCATCTTTCTAACAATAGCAGCTCCCGGAGAAAAATACTTATTAACTCTCTTATCAATAAGTCCAATAAAAAGAGATCTTCTAACATCATCAATTGCCTCAAGAGCATCCTCGTAGTTATCGATGTAAACCAAACCAACTACGAATCTTTCATCTCTTAATTTCTGAATATACATGTTAATATCAGTCTCATCAAACATGTACATAGCAATCAGACTAGCATTATAATTTCTCTCTAAAATGTTAGTCCCTTCCACAATCTTATCTGCGCTAATTCTGTGTAACTCAACCCTGTAATTTCTCTCATTTAACACCACTGGAACATCTGTCGATTCTCCAATTTCTGGGAAAATGTTATACTTAATTTCAGGTATAACGCTAGATATATTCTTATTAAAATCCTTACTTTTATTAAGGCACAACTGCATCTCTTCATTAAGCCATAAAACTTGTCCATTATTATCAAGTAAAGCATAAGGAATACTCAACTTGTTAAAAAGTAATCTCTGTACCTGAGAATAATTTGAGGCAAACTCAATTAAGTCATGGGCAATTCTTGGACGTAAGTAAAGAAGCATTATTCCGCATACCACAAGATAAATTACTAGGAAAATGCTTACAATAATTCCTGCCTGGCTAGATATAAAATATATACCAATATTAACCACTGCTAAGATGATTAATAGTACAGTTGGCCATATAAATAAACTATTCAATTGTCCTGTCGGATTTAACGACATCTTCTTTTTGTTAAACATTTATATCACCATACATAGATTATCTCTATGCCCAAGTCCAAAATTTAGCAAGCTTAAACATATGTCTATGCCCACCATATTATCCTCACCATTATAACATATATGCTATTCTTTTTTCATCTTGTCATATATATTTTTTACTTCTCTTGCTATATCATTAATTGACATTTCACTTGAATCAAAGAAGTATTCATAGCTCTCTTTACTAGCCCATTTACGCTTAGTGTGAGATTCATAGTAAGCTCTTCTTTGCTTATCTCTCTTCTTTATAAGCTTGCTAGCCTGGTCATCATCAAAGTCAAAATATGATTTAACTCTTTCAATTCTCTGCTCCATAGGCGCATCAATAAATACACTTAATACATTAATTTCTGGCAAATATCCATCCTTTTCCTCTAGTACAAAATCCGCACATCTACCAATAATTACTGCATCCGATTTATTAGCAATATTCTTTATAACATCACTTTGAAGCTTAAAAAGAACATCCTCCATTGGCTCACCCTTAGGAGCATACTGATTTCCAGCAAAATTTCCTTCAAATAAAAATGGATTTGACTTCTTCTCATCAAATTTTTCCATATCCTTCTTATCTAGCTCACCCCTTTTTGCAGCTAGATTAATAAGTTCATTATTGTAGTAAGGAATCTGTAGCGCTGTTGCAAGTAGTTCCCCAACTACATGTCCGCCACTACCAAACTTTCTGCCAATAGTAATCACAACTCTCTTTTCCATCCTGTTACCTCCTAAAATACATATTATATTCTAGACTCACACATCTCTTTAAATATATTATATCACTAAAATAAATTCTGTCATTATTTATAACATTAATAGTTTGGCAATAAAAAAAAACAACCACCGAATACTCGGTGGTTGTTAAATTTAAGTGATAAATCACAAATTATTCTACAGTGTATGGTAAAAGAGCTACGTGTCTTGCTCTCTTAACAGCTACTGTTAAAGCTCTCTGATGCTTTGCACAGTTACCTGTAATTCTTCTAGGAAGGATCTTTCCTCTTTCAGAAATATACTTTCTTAAAAGAGCTACATCCTTATAATCTAATACCTTATTAGCGTCAGCACAAAAAGCACAAACTTTCTTTCTTCTACGCATAGGTCTTCTTCTCATCTGACCTTCAGATCTCTCAGCCTTCTTCTCTGGCATGGTAAGCTACCTCCTATCTTAGTTGAAAGGCAAGCCCTCATCCTCAACGCCATCTGGGATATTCATAAATCCGTCTCCAGCTTCCTGACTAGGCTGCTGTCTTGATGGTGTATAAGCTGCTCCTGAATAGTCTGCACCATTAGAAGCGGCTGCTGACTTGCTTTCCGCAAATTCTTGTTCTTCTACAATTACATCAGTAGTATAAACTTTCTGACCATCTTTATTAGTATAGCTACCTGTCTGGATTCTTCCAGTTACAACTATCTTAGTTCCCTGATGTAAATACTTCTCAGCGAACTCAGCTGACTTACCAAATGTTACACACTGAATAAAGTCTGCTGTTGGTTGATCATCACTATTATTTCTAGATCTTCTTCTGTCTACTGCTAATGTATATCTCGCATGCGCACTTGAACTATCACCGTTAGAATATCTAACATCTGGATCTCTAGTCAATCTGCCCATTAAAATTACTTTGTTCATAATTGCCTCCTCTACAAGGTTATAAGCAATAATAAACGTCGTTAATTACTCGCCATCCTTAACGATTAAGAATCTGAGTACGTTTTCAACAATACGAAGTCTGTTTTCGATTTCAGCTGGAGCAGAAGCTTCTGCTTCGAACTTAATGAATGAATAGAAACCTTCGTTCATATGCTGAATTTCGTATGCAAGCTTCTTCTTCTCGCTAGTACCTGGATCAGTAATTGTACCACCGAAACGAGTGATTAACTCTGTAACCTTCTCGATAGTAGCTGTTCTTACTTCCTCTTCGACGTTCGCGCTTACAACTAATGCTAACTCATACTTATTCATCTACGTCGCACCTCCTTTTGGTCTTTAGGTCCCTTCTACTGCGAAGGAACAAGGATAAAAATATATCACAGATAAAGATAATATCATAAGGAGAAATTTAAATCAAGCCCTTTTAATTTTTTTTACACTCTTTTGCAAAACAGACCTCTTAATTTCAATCTCATGTCCGCATCCTAAGCAAGCTAACTTGATTTCCGCTCCCGTTTTAATTACCTTCCAATCCTTAGAACCACAAGGATGTTGCTTTTTCATTTCAACAATATCATTAGTCTCTAATTTTAAAATTGCCTCCATTAGAGCACCTCTTTAAAAAATTATAATAAGTGTTTAAATACCTCACCTAAGGCATCATTAATTAGTAAATCCGCCTTGGAATCATAAGGAGTCTTTGATTTATTAATTAAAACCATCTTGTTACCCCTATATTCATTTACAAAACCCGCTGCCGGATAAACTCCAAGAGAAGTTCCTCCTATTATAAGAACATCTGCATTTCTTATTAAATCCACAGCCTTGTAAATATCATCCTCATTAAGGCCTTCCTCATAAAGTACCACGTCAGGCTTTATCACCCCGCCACAGCTACACTTCGGAATATCCTTACTTTTGAAAATGTATTCCATATCGTAAAACTTGTGACATTTCGTACAGTAATTTCTATGCACAGAACCGTGAAGCTCCACTACATTTTTACTGCCCGCCATCTGATGAAGTCCATCAATATTTTGTGTAATAACACCCTTTAGTTTTCCCATTTTTTCAAGCTTTGCCAAAGCTAAATGTGTTGTGCTTGGCTTTGCCTCTGGAAACAACATTTTCTCTCTATAAAATTCATAAAAGACATCTGGGTGTCTTAAGTAAAATGAATGACTAATAATTTCTTCTGGCGATAAGCCGTTATATTTGCTCATATAAAGGCCATCTGCCCCACGGAAGTCCGGAATTCCACTTTCAGTCGAAACTCCCGCTCCGCCAAAGAAAACTATGTTGTCGCTGTCCTTAACTAAATTTAAGAACTCATCAATATTACTCATTTAAAATCACTCCTAAAATATTACAGCCTAAAGCCTCTAATTTCTCTGTATAGTCCTCGGCCTCATCCTCACTAAATTGATTCTCATCCACCATAAGCACCGCAGCACTACTGTACTTTGCTGCGGTTCCACTGATATCCGAATCCACAAGCACTAAATCATAAACTTTGCTATAAGAATCAATTAAACCCTTCATGATCATCTCATTATCAGTGTTTAAGGAATCCCCATCAATATTTCCTGTGAAAATGATATCGAAACCTTCTTTGTTAGTATGGCAAACAATATTGCCTGCCTTATCCACGTCTCTTAAAAAATCCATAACCCCAGCTATATTCTTTCCTAGCTTGTATTTTCCCACAAATACGTCACTAGAAATATCTGCATCTATAAAGAGCACTTTCTTTCCCATAAGATGTACACAATACGCAAGTTTGAAGGCTCCCATTCCTCCAGTTACAACTGAAAATGTTTTCTCTCCATTTAATTCCTTCATAACATTTTCTGCCAAATCCTTGTAAGTATCCATCTCAGCTGAAGATACGTCGATTAACTTATCAATATTTACACTAAACATACTCTTGTCCCCTTACTCTAGCCTAAATCATCAATAAACGTTTCTACATACTAAATATTCAATTTTCCCTACCTGGTCTCTTATTTTTAGCAACCTTAAGCCTCTAAAAAACTTTATCTCATCAAGCTTTAGCCTCTTAAAAGCCTCTACTTCTTAACTCTGCCAAAAATCTTTAGCTTTTTCTTCTTTACCTCCACTTTCTCTTCTGTCTTAGTTTCAACTTCCTTACTCTCAGCAACCTCATCCTCATTAGCAGCAACCTCTGCTAACTTTGGCTCCTCTTTAGTTTCTGTCTTGGCAGTTTCAACCACAGACTCTTCAGCCTTCTCAGCTATCTCAACCTCTTCAGTCTTAGCTTCTTCTGTCTTAATCTCTGCTTCAACTACAGCCTCATCAACCTTAGCCTCTGTTTCTGCTACAGTCTCTTCAACCTTAGCCTCTGTTTCTGCTACTGCCTCTTCAGCCTTAGCCTCTGTTTCTTCTACTGCCTCTTCAACCTTAGCCTCTGTTTCTGCTACTGCCTCTTCAACCTTAGCCTCTGTTTCTACTGCTTCTTTTTCTTTATTACTCTTTGAAATATATTCGTCAAATTCAACGATTGCGTCGTTTGATACATTTGGCGCAATATAATCATTTTCAAATCTCTTATTAGAACTCTTCTTAGACTTTGCACCATATTCTCTTTCATAATCGTAGTATTCGTCTTCGATTTCAGGTCTCTTTCTGAAAGCTAAATAGAAGAATAATACTAACATTTCTAATGCAAATGTAACTAAAGCTACAAGTGCTGTTAATCTTATAGTCTTAAGCATTAAGTTTGGCTTAAAGCTATCCCCTGTGCTTGTTCCTTCAGATAAAATCTGAATAGATTCTACAGGAATAATTGTAGTTGTCTTAACTGCTGTTGCAGCGATTGCATCAACGTAAGTCTTAGCTGTGTTCTGATCTGGATTAACAATAACTAATTCAATAATATTTGAATTAGCCACTGAATTAACAGTTAAATACTTCTCAAGATTTTCAGAAGTACCAGCTAAATTCTTTGCAGCTGATAAAACAACGTCACTGTTAAGAACAATAGAAAAATCGTCCTTAAGTCCTCCATTTTCTGCACGTAATGTTGCCTCGTTAGCCTCTCCTGGAACAACGTATAATTGTGCCACAGACCTGTACATATCCTTAATTGTATTGTACTCATACAAATAGCTTCCCACGCCTCCAAGGATTGTAACTAACAACAAAACTAAAATTCCTCTTGCAAATTTTCTCATAATTTCCACCCCTTCTAGAAATTTCTGTCTCTAATTTTTGTCTTATTTTGCCATAAAGCTATTTAATTGTATTATTTATATTATTACTATAACACTTTTTTCCTAAAAAGCAGAGTGGAAATTTCCACTCTGCCAAATTTTTTAGTTATATAACTTTTCTGGATAGTCACCAGCTTCAATTAACTTCTTAATAGACTCAACTACAACTGGCTTGTCTTCCTTATATGTAACACCAAACCACTTGTCCTTTGTCTCAAGAACAGCTACATCAGCCTTATTAGACTTGATTAACTGATCAACGATAGATGGAAGTAAATATTCGCTCTTAATATCCCCTTCCTTAAGACCTGATAAGAAATCCTTAAATCCTTCTTCAAGTTCATCTAAGAAATCAGCTGTGAATCCCCACATATTCATTGAAACGTGTGACTGTGGATCAACATCAACGATTGCACCATTCTTCTCAGCCTGAGCACCTGTTGCTGTCTTAACGATTCCGCCTGTTTCATCAACACCAACTAACTGCTCCTTATCATTTACAACACAAATACCACGAGTAACAGCGCCGTTATCTGATAATGTATTACCTAAAATAAATCCTGCCATACAGAAGTCATACTTACCTGTAGCTGGACGATCTGCAACTAAATAGTCATGGATAAGCTTAAATGCTGTCTTTCCATAATAATCATCTGCATTAATTACTAAAAATGGATCTTTAACTGTACCCTTACATGCTAAAATTGCCTGGCCTGTTCCCCAAGGCTTTGTTCTATCAGCTGGTGCTGTAAAACCTGCAGGTACATCTTCGATTTCCTGGAAAACATATTCAACTGGAATAACCTTCTCAATACGGTTACCAATTACTTCCTTAAATGTCTCTAATAAATCCTTTCTAGTAACGAAAACCACTTTATTGAAACCTGCCTCAATAGCGTCATAGATAGAATAATCCATGATTATTTCTCCGTTTGGTCCCATTGGCTCTAACTGCTTAATACCTCCGCCAAAACGGCTACCCATTCCTGCCGCCATAATAACAAGTGTTGTCGACTTCATAACACATCCTCCATAAATTAAAACTTATATATAAAAACAGAGCAACATTCCTACAGACTTGTTCTGAATTTATCCTTAAAATTTTATGATTTACCTCATTAATACCACATTAATAAATCCTAAAACTCTTTCTCCATCTACTCTTCTGGATAATAATACCATCTAATTGCTGTGATTTCACCATCGTTATTCATATCGAATGTCAACTGAGCAAAATCGTCCTCAATATCAGCATATTCACTCTTATAAGTATCTCCAAAGCAAGTAAATGTGACCATGTATTCTTCTGCTGTTTCTAAAGATGTATATCCTGTATAATCTATGATTCCATATTCCAAAATGCCTTCAATAGAATCAGATTCTAAAGTATCTATTGTAGAATCACCATATAAATAATTACCAAGAACTGTATCACCATCTAAAGTATAGTAATTATTCTTATAATCCTGATCTCTATAATACTTATCTAAGATATCTTCTAACTTATCTCCTACCTTAAGTCCTCTTGAAAATGTATTCTCTTCACTTAAGGATGCAATAGCTGTTAATTTGTAGTTACCCTCTTCGCTAAGATTCTCAACCGCATGATTCTCATCATCAAGCTTCATAAAAATCAAAGTTAATTCATTATATGAATAAACTTTCTCGTAATACTCATCAGTTGCTGCATCTGAGTTAGAATCAGTTGAACTTGATCCTGTAGAACTAGAAGCAGATGAACTTGAACTACTAGAACCGCTAGCATTATTAGAGCTACCAGAATTACTATTGTTACTTGAATTGCTCGATCCACTAGAACTCGATTTATCTGAACTAGTTGTACCTTCTGATTTATTAGTCTTCTCAGCCATCTCAGAAGAATCGATTATAGTAACAGGTTCGCCTAAAATACTCTTAACTTCATCCTCAGTCATGAACAATTTAATATTATCCATAACTAGATCAGTATAGCTAAACTTCTCAGCAGTACTAGCTTCTACTGTTTCATGTTCTTTTGTTTCCTCTGTTACTTCTTCACTAACTATTGTAGCTTCTTTCTTGCCATTGCAAGCTGTAAGACTAAAAATTGTTGCAGTTAGTGTTGTCATTATAGCTGTTAATTTTATTATCTTTTTCATAATAATCCCCATAATTTCACTATTGCTAAATCTTTTGTATTATAACACAATAGCAGCTAAATTGCACTATATTGATTTGTCAATTGAGTAAATAATTGGGGTAATTTTAACTTAGAGATTGGTAAAAAAAAAGAGCTTTAATCAAAATGATTAAAGCTCAGAGGCGACAACCAGATTCGAACTGGTGATCAGGGTGTTGCAGACCCACGCCTTACCACTTGGCTATGTCGCCAAACATACCAAACATATGCAAATAAGTGACGCCAAGGGGATTTGAACCCCTGATACCACCGTGAAAGGGTGGTGTCTTAACCGCTTGACCATGGCGCCTTATTAGTTTTGATAAGAACCAATGGTCAGAACCACTTATTCTTATAGCTCCCCGAGTAGGGCTCGAACCTACAACAACTCGGTTAACAGCCGAGTGCTCTACCATTGAGCTATCGAGGAATATTATCTTATCGATAATGCCTGAAAGATTGCTCTTTCAAAACTGCACATTAAATATATTCATCCGTTTGATTAT
>JAEEGF011272598.1_pt1 | contig 63857 bp, 60 predicted proteins | sample 9134171 | NCBI WGS metagenome assembly JAEEGF01 (sample SAMN16246542, study PRJNA631951) | gut metagenome | biome: gut microbiome; feature: rumen; material: AP-attached | host: Bos | place: Iran: Karaj | collected 2018-10 | reverse complement strand
CATGTTTTAAGAATTTTTCACCAAGTCCTAAACCTTCTGATGCACCTTCAATTAACCCAGGTAAATCTGCCATAACAAAAGTTCTTTGATCTTTTAATTTAACAACACCTAAATTAGGATTTAATGTCGTAAAGTGATAAGCTGCTATTTTAGGATTAGCTCCACTTATTAAAGATAAAATAGTACTCTTACCTACTGAAGGCATTCCTACTAATCCAACATCAGCTAATACCTTTAATTCACATTTAACAATTCTTTCTTCACCAGGTTCACCAAACTCACTCATTTTCGGAGCAGGTTCTTCTTGAGTAGCAAAAGCTCTATTACCTCTTCCTCCTCTACCACCATGGCAAACAATAAATTCTTCTCCATCTTTAGTAAGATCACATATTACTAAACCAGTATCTTGATCAATTAAAGTTGTTCCTTCAGGTACTTTAATAATAATATCTTCAGCATTAGCGCCATGTTTATTACTACCTTTACCATTGACACCTTTTTCACCTTTAATTTGTTTAGCAAACTTTAAATCTACTAAAGTTTTTAATCCTTTTTCAACTTTGAAGATAATATCAGAACCTTTACCTCCATTACCTCCATCTGGTCCTCCTAGTGGTACACATTTTTCTCTTCTAAATGATGTACATCCATCACCACCACGACCAGCAGTTAATTTAACTATAACTTCATCAACGAACATAATATCACCTCGTTTAAACCGATACGTATTTTATCATATCTTCTTTATTTTCACAAATATTATAGCAAAATAAAAGACCTTAATACAGGTCTTAATTACTAAGCTTCGTAAACACTAACTTTTTTCTTGTCTCTACCTAGTCTTTCAAATTTAACTACGCCAGAAACTTTAGCAAATAAAGTGTGGTCTTTACCCATTCCAACATTTACTCCTGGATAAATCTTAGTTCCTCTTTGACGGTATAAAATACTTCCTGCAGAAACGATTTCGCCATCAGCTGCTTTAGCACCTAATCTACGACCTCTTGAATCTCTACCATTTTGAGTTGAACCTTGAGCTTTAACGTGAGCGAATAATTGGATATTTAAACTTAAAAATTTCATATTCTAATCCTCATTTCTAATCTCAATATTTTCAGGATACTGACTTTTTAACTCTTCAAGCATTCTTTTCATATTTGAAAGTAGCTTTTGATTTACTTCAGTATCTTTTAATGTTCTGATTACAAGTAAACCAGATTTTTCACTAGCGTCGATTGTTTCTTCTAAAGACAATATAGCATTAACAGTTGTAATAGCCATTGTACTAACAGCTGAACATACGATATCTTTACCATAATCAGCGTAATTAGCATGTCCTTTTATCTCGACTTCATAAATTTTATTATTACTATTTTTAAAACTAACTTTTATCATAACTATTTAACAATTTTCTTAACAGTTAACTTAGTATATGGTTGTCTATGACCTCTAGTCTTTCTAGATGATCTAGTTTTGTTTTTGTATGTGAAAATTCTAATCTTTTTATTCTTTCCTTGTTTTTCAACAGAACATACAACTTTTGCACCGTCAACAACTGGAGTTCCAGCTTTACCATCTACATATAATACTTCAGTAAATTCAACATCTTTACCAACTTCAGCATCTAATTTTTCAACATAGATAGTGTCGCCTTCAGAAACATAATATTGTTTTCCACCAGTAACAAATACAGCTTTCATCTTCATACCTCCTTATAAAATTAAGACGCGCCCTTAAGGTGGCATCAGCTCTTATTACCTTTTCAGTGCGGTTTTTGAGGAAAGCTCCTTCAAAACGTCTATAATTATAACAATAAAATAGGCATAAGTCAAACAAAAAAGAGCTATTTAGCTCCTTTTCTTTCCTTAATTTTTTTCTTAATTGCTTCACCTTTTTGCGTAATGAAATTCTTAGCACCATTATATCCTGATTGAACTAGCCCTTTAGCAATAGTACCAATATTTCCTTCAGTAGTTTTTTGAATTTCAGACGCATCAATTAAATTACCATTTTCATCCATAAATTTATAAAGTATTTTTCGTGGTTGAATATAAGTATCTGCCATATACTCGTTATATAAACCTTGAGCACCATTCTGTACAGCGAAGATTAACATAGCTATTTCCATTTGTTGTAATATATCATACTTAATACTCATTAACTTTCTTGTTCTAACAAATTTACCATATTCAACAGCATTACCATTTTCGTCTAATAATTCGACATTTTGTAATAAAGTTAATAATATTTCTTTCTTATTAGCATTATAAACTTCAAAGATTCTTAATAATACATTCTCATCTTTTATTTCTGGTAATCTATCTCCATCAATAATATCAAATATCATATTCATATATTTCTGCGTAGAAATAATAGATTTAATAGGATTATCATTGTAAAAAGATACAATTTTATATACCATTATTTTAATATCTTCAAAAGCACTCACACGTTCTTTTAATTTATCATAATTAAAATCATATAAATAATCTGTATAAACATTACCATCTCTAATAAACATATTTAAAACGCCATCATCATATATTAAATCTTCAACTAAACCTCGTTGAATTAGAGAAATAACATTAGTATAAAATGCATTAATATCAAAACAATAAGGATCCTTTTCACCCTCAACATCAAAATATAAAGTATCTTTGTGAGAACAATACTTATCAACATTTAAAGTTAAGATTCTTTCTTTTCTTCTAAGTTCTCCATTAGATGTTTTTTTAATTCTATAATTATCCATGCATAACCCTCCTGATATTAATATAATCATAACGCTTAAAAATAAGATAATCAACAATTATCTACTAAATAAATCACTCATATTATCCCGAAAACTATAGAATTTTCCATTACCTATAATAATATGTTCTAAAACTGGTATTTCTAACATATCTCCTAAAAAAATCAATTTCTTAGTTAACTCAATATCATCAATACTAGGATCTATACTACCACCTGGATGATTATGAACCAAAAGACAAGAAGATGCATTAAACTTAACAGCTTCTCTAAAGATATCTCTTGGTATAACCATACTATAATTTACTGTTCCTATAAAAATAATCTTTTTATCAATTACAAAAGCCTTATTATTTAAAAACACTACCATAAATCTCTCTTGTAATTTACCTTCCATATCATCTTTAACTAAGTTATATAAATCAACATTATTAGTTATTTTGTATATTAAATCTTTTTTACTTAATACTCTTTTACCTAATTCTATAGCTGCCAATAACGTAATAGCTTTTACATCTCCCATTCCTTTTATATTACTTAAAGCTTTATAATTAATATTTGCTAAATCATGAATTGAAACTTCCTTTAAAACATCTATACTTAATTCTTTAACTGATTTATTCTTAGTCCCAGTTCTTAAAATAATACTAATTAATTCTATATTACTTAAACTTTCTACTCCATCTCTAATAAATCTCTCACGAGGTTTTTCATAATCTGGCATTTCTTTTATCAAATACATATAATCACCAAAGTACTAGTATCATATATTTGCAAATATGTAAAAAAACTAAAAAAGGATTTTAAATAAAAAAAGATATTAAAAAAATTAAAAAATCTACATAAAATGTAGATTTATTTTTTTAATTTAGCACCTGATTTTATAAATTCAATCTTAAAATCTTCAATAATATCTTTTTGATCACTCTTACGAAGTTTTTCTATTTCAAAAGGATCTTCACTAATTAATTTACCAGCAATAAGTCTTATACCTAATTCATTATCTGATGGAAAATAATCAGTATATACTACATACTTAGTACCATTAATCTCTGATAAACCAAGTACTGTATATTTAACTTCAATTCCGACATCATTTTCTAATTTAAAATTCTTAATCATTAAATCATCCCTCTAATTTAACAGATACTAATTTAGAAACACCTGATTCTTGCATTGTAATACCATATAAAGCATCCGTAAATTCCATTGTTCTCTTCTTATGAGTAATTAAAATGAATTGGCTTCTTTCTTTACAAGATACTAAATAATTACCAAATGATTCAACGTTAGCATCATCTAAAGCTGCTTCTACTTCATCTAATATTACAAATGGTACAGGTTTAACATTAAGGAAAGCAAATAATAAAGCTATTGCTGTTAATGTTTTCTCTCCTCCTGAAAGTAATGCAATTGAATTTAACTTCTTTCCTGGAGGAATAGCACTTATTTCAATACCAGTATTTAATATATCTTCTGGATCAGTTAATTCTAATATACCTTCTCCACCTTTAAATAACTTCTTAAATACTACCTTAAATTCTTTACTTACTTTATCGAAGGTTTCCACAAACTTCGTTTTCATAATTTCATCCATTTCGACAATGATATTATTTAAACCTTCAACACTTGTTTCTAAATCATCTCTTTGATTAGTTAAGAAAGTATATCTTTCATTTAATCTTTCATATTCAGCTATACTTCCAGTATTAACTTCACCTAAAGATTTAATTTTACTGCGTAAATTATTAACTGTGATACGAGCTGTAATTTCATCTATATCTAATTCATAATTATCTTTAGCTCGTTCATAAGTCATACTATAATTATCACTTAATGTAAGAAGTAAATTATCTAGTCTTACATCCATCTTACCTATTTTAATTTCCTCTTCTTTTAACTCGTTTTGTTTACTAGTCATTTGGCTATTAATATCACGATACTTCTTTTCTAACTCCGCTATTTCTAAAGACAAATCACTCTTTTTACTCTTAAAGTCATTTAAATCTTTTTCTGCAGAATTCTTTAATCCTATCTTAAAGTAATAATCATCAAGTATTTTCTCCAATTCTTTGTCTAAACTATTATCTAGTTTATTTTCATTACCAGATAATTCACTATTTTTAGAATCATACATGTTTTGTAAATTTTCTAAATTACCATTCTTAATATTAAATGTTTCTGTCATTAATATTACATCTTTTTGATTATTTTCTAAATCGTCAGAAACTTTAATAATATTAGCGTTTAACTTAGATAATTCATCTTCGCATTCTTTTAATTTATTTTTCTTTAGATCAATATCTTCTTTAATCTTTTCTATTTCATATTTTTGATTTAAAAGATTATTTCCACTTTTTAAACTACCACCATTAATAGCTCCACCAGAATATTGAACTTCACCTTCTAATGTAACTATTTTATATTTATAATCTATTTTCTTACCAATTTTATTTAAAGTATCAAGATTATCTACAACAATAACATTACCTAATTGATTTAAAACAATATTTTTATACATATCATCACATTTAACTAATGTATCAGCAGTTCCAATATATCCTTCTACTTCTTTAATCTTCTCTAAATCTTCAAAGAAAATATTACGTGGTTTAATAATTGAAATTGGAAAGAATGTTGCTCTACCTAGTTTATTTTCTTTTAAATATTCAATAGCTGCTTTTGCACTCTTTTCTGTTTCAACTACAATAACACTACTATTAGCACCTAAACTAGTTTCAATAGCAGTAACATACTTTTCAGGTATTTCAATTAATTTACCTAAAACACCATGAATACCTTTTAATCTAATATTATTAATAACATTTCTAACTGAATAAGGTAACTTAGTATCATTATTCATATTTTCATTTAAAATATCTAACTTATTATTTAAACTCATTAATTCTCTATTAATATTATTAATATTATTAGTTAACTCAATTTGTCTCTTCTTATTCTCATCACTTACTTTAATAAGTTCCATACTTTTTAATTGTTTAGTCTCTAATTCGCTCTTAATACTGTTTAATTCTCTAGTTTCTGATTCAATAGTTAAATTTAAACTGTGTAATTCTTCTTTTAAACTAACAATATTATCTTGTAATTTATCATTTGAAACTTCATACTTTTGTCTTTCAACAGTAATTTGTTTCTTACTTTCTAAATCAGCTATTTCTTGTGTTAATTGATAAATGCTACTATTCTTTTCTTCAATAGCACTATCTAATTTTAAACTCTCTAATTTTAAAGCTTCTACTTTTGAAGTATCACTAGTATTACTTAAACTAAGTTTTTCTAATTCTTTATTTAATACTTCAATATTCTTTTTAACAGCTTCATATTCTACATTTATAGCCGTAATATCATTAGCTATTAAAGCAATCTCAATATTTTCTAAATCTTTTTTATAATCTAAATATAGACGAGCTTTTTCACTTTGATCTTTTAAAGGAGTTAATGTTACTAATAACTCATCAATTAACATATTAACTCTCTCTAAGTTTTCATTAGTTCTATCTAACTTTCTTAAAGTCTCTTCCTTACGTTTTTTATATTTTAAAACACCAGCAGCTTCTTCAAAGATAGTTCTTCTATTTTCTGGTTTACTACTAATAATATCAGCAACTTCACCTTGACCAATAATATTAAAAGATTCTTTACCAGCTCCACTATCTAAGAACAAATCTGTAATATCTTTTAATCTCACTCTAACATTATTAATATAATATTCATTTTCACCAGTTTTATAAACAACACGTTTAATTTCTACTTCATTAAATTCACTATTTAAATAATGATCTGTATTATCAAAGATTAAACAAACACTTGCTCTTGTTTGAGCATTTCTTGTTTTTGAGCCAGCAAAAATAACATCTGCCATAGATGTATCACCACGTAAAGCTTTTACTGATTGTTCACCTAGTACCCATCTAACAGCATCTACAACATTACTTTTTCCACTACCGTTAGGTCCTACAATACCTGTGATACCTTTATTAATATCCAGTTCAACCTTATCAGCAAAAGATTTAAATCCTACTGCTCTTATTCCTTTCAAATACATATTTCATCACCTAAATCGTTGCTTGTTTACTATATGCGTCCATAGCTGCTTTTTGTTCAGCTTCTTTTTTAGACTTTCCTACTCCTCTACCATAGATAATATCATCTATCTTAACTTCTACTTCAAACACTTTATCATGAGCTGGACCAGATTCTGAAACTAATACATACTCCAATGATTTCTTTTCTGTTTGAACTAATTCTTGTAATTTACTTTTATAATCTCCTAAGAAAATACTATGATTCTCTACACTAGGTATTACAACTTGTTTAAATAAACTTCTAGCTGCATCTATACCTTGATCAAGATAAATACATCCCATAATACTTTCAAATATATCAGCAACTATTGTGTCACTAATATTATCTATTTGACCATGACCAACTCTAATATAAGGACGGTAGTTAATCATTTCTTCATATTTAAGACATGCACTTTCACAAACATATGAAGATCTAGTCTTACTCATATCTCCTTCAGATAAGTCAGTTTTATTATATAAATAATCACTCATTAATATTTGTAAAACAGCATCACCTAAAAATTCTAATCTTTCGTAGTTCTCACATTCATGTTCATTTGAATATGATGAATGAGTTAAAGCTGTTAACAATAATTCTTTATTATTAATTCTTATTCCGAATTTTTCTAAAAAATCCATACTTACCACCTTACTAATTATAACAAATAAAATATATTATTTAAATAAAAAAATCCTTATTTAAGGATTTCTTCTAGCTTTCTAAAGGTTCACTAAAGTCTCTAGTAACACCAGTTAATGATATTTTTCCATCATTTTCCACAAATGAACCATATATCTTAAAGTATGAACTATCATCATTGTATTTTTGATTGTTTTCTTGTAATTCTACGCATTTTTTAGAAGAATCTATACATTTATATCTTCCTTCAAATAAATACTCTTTATAAGTACCATCAAATACCAATTCTGACTTTGTAATATTTAATCTAATTAAATTAGCATAATCAATTAATTCATTAGCTTCTAAATATTCATATAATTTCTTTATATGTTCATTATCTTTTGAATAAGTACTATCTATTCTATAAATATCTTCCTCATCTAAATAAACATATAATCTAAATGGATAGCTGTTATCTCTACTTCTTTCACCAATAACATCTTGATAAACACAATTACCTTCTAAATTACTACATACATAATAACCTTCTACGTAATATACATCATCTTCCATTAAAACAGTTTTATCAATTTTCCAATTTATTAAAGTATCATAATCAATCAAATTATAAAAATTATAATATTCTTTAACTTTATCACTTAATTCTGAAGGAGCCATTATATTTTTACTATCTCCATCAATTAATTCAGCTTTATTATCATAATTAATTAAAATAATAGATATTATAATTATTAAACATGTAAAGAAAACAACTACAGTTCTTCTCTTTAATGCACTATTATCATCGTTCATACTATCACCTATTATTATATTATCACAATTGAATAAAATAATAAATCCCATTTTACAAAGGTCCATTTTTATAGTAAAATTAATATGAATTAAAAATGACAAGGAGACAATTATGAAAAAGAAAATTTTATTATTATTAATTATTATTATGACACTAACCTTCACAACAGGTTGCTTAGAAAACGATAACTTAGAAGGATCAAATATAACAACAACTGTTTATCCAGTTGAATATTTAGTAACAAGATTATATGAAACTAAAAATATTAAAAGTATCTATCCAAACGGTACTAAAATAAATGAATATGAATTAACAGAAAAACAAATAAAAGACTATTCACGTGAAACTAACCTTTTTGTATATACTGGATTAAGTGAAGAAAAAGAAATTGCTAAAACATTTATAAATAAAAATAAAAAAATCCAATTAATAGATGCATCATATAGTTTAAAATATACTTATGGTTTAGAAGAATTATGGATGAATCCAAATAATTACTTAATGTTAGCTAATACTATTAAAACAAATCTTCAAGAATTAAGTAGTTCAAAATATGCTGCCAATAAAATTGAAGAAAATTATCAATTACTAGAAGAAGACTTATCAAGTTTAGATGCTGAAATAAGAAGTATTTCTAAAGCAGCTCAAAAAAATAACACAAATACTATCGTAATAGCTTATGACTCATTTGGTTTCTTAGATAAATATGGATTTAATATCGTTAACATATCTAATGAAAACAATATTACATCAACAATTAAAAACAAATTCAAAAATAAAAGTTATAAATATATCTTAGTAAAAGATAAAAAGAACGTATCTGATAGCGTTAAAGATCTAGTAGATAACTATGATGCTGAACTAATTGAAGTAGACACTATGGATACCTTAACAGATTCTCAAAAAAGTAATGGTGATAATTACTTAACAATTATGAGAGAATTCATTAATACAATTTCAAAAATTACATTAACATAAAAAGAATAACTACTTAGTTATTCTTTTTTTAAATAATGATTTCTTTTTCTCTTTAAAATGAACAAGTAATTCTTTACCTAAAGGTGTAATATCATAAGATACCATTTCCTTATCACCTCTAACGGCTTTAAATAACTCTTGAGCATTAGCTTCAAAATACTCTCTTAAATCCATCTCATTATTATAAGATCTTAACATATAATAACCAGGAATAGTGGTACTACCGAAAACCACTTCCCCATTATCCAATAAATCTTTCTCATCAAAGAAAACTGGAATCGGATATGTAAGCATTCCTTTTTTAAAACTAATAATATCAACTAAATCATCAACTTTATGTTCTTCATCCATTTTAGTTCTTTCATCAGGTAAAAAACTATGAGATAAAAGAATTAATCTAGATAATGTTAAAGCATCATATTTAACCATATCAGAAAAATCAACAATATAAGGATGTCTGTCGATAATCTTAGCTACACTTTCATTTTTAATTTCTAAGAACTCATATGGATTTGTGTGACCATTTTTATGTTCTCTAACAGCCATATTACCAAACAAATGCGAGTAATATCTTTCTCCTAGATATTCAATATCTCTAAGTTGTGCAAAGCATCTTGTAATTTCTTGTTCATTTCTTACAACAATTTTCATTAGTATCACCTTCCCTTTCTCGTTTATTAAAAACGTTTACTACTCTAACATAATAAGAAAGAAAAGGCAATTTTAAATTATTTTACTTTACATTTAAGCATGAAAAAAAGTCCTATAAGGACTTAAATTACTACGTGGCGGAGCAGGAGAGATTTGAACTCTCGCGCCAGTTACCCGACCTACACCCTTAGCAGGGGCGCCTCTTCAGCCTCTTGAGTACTGCTCCATAACCAAGGTAACAACTAAATTATAACCAATTATTAGTTCTTAGTCAATTATTAATTATCATAGTTTACCAACTTAAAACAATAATATTTAAATATTATCGAAAAAAAGCAACTTATTCTAGCTTTTTTTCAAAAGATGTTGTATAATTCTACATGTACCAAGAGGAATGTCTCCTTAGCTCAGTTGGTAGAGCAACTGACTCTTAATCAGTGGGTCTGGGGTTCGAGCCCCCAAGGGGACACCATTTTAAAAATAAAAATCTCTATTAAGAGATTTTTTTTATTACTTAAATTTCATGCTACCTTTAATAGAAGATAAAACTAGTTTTCTTTCTTCTTCAGTTATTTCAACACCTTCTCTACATTTATCTAATAAAGACATTTCTGGAATATTTAACTTATTATATTTTCTCATCATCTTAAGACCAGAATATGTTGCTTTTAAAGCTCCAGTTCCATCTTGAGCATAACCAATTAACATAAAAGTATTACGAGAAGAAATCATATAATCAGCTATTTCTACATCCCCTACTTCTCTAGCTATATTGGCAGCTAAATCATATCCTTCTATTGAAGCATTTCTTTCTAAAATATAATCATAAGCATTCTTTTGATATGTAAAAAATCTATATGTATCTCTAACAAAAGAAATTGGTCTTGGAATAATATACTTTTTAGGTACTATAATATTAAATAAATCTTTATATACCTCGTGATTAAATGGAAATCTACCTTCCATATCCCCTTTACCAATCAAATATTGAACAGAATGATCAACTTCATGTGATAATACATATACAACTAAATATGATTTTAATAAATTAACATCACTAACATAAAAATAATTTAATGATTGCTTAACCATTTCATCAACCCAACTAATCATTTTCTTGGTATTAACTAGAATAGTTCTATAATTAGGGCTAAAAGAAGCAGCTTTAGGATTTACATTACTAAAATGTAGAGGAATATCTCCAACATTTAATAAAGGATTTAAAGCTAGAAAAGCTTCTTCACTTATTCCTTTGCTATTAATATCTTCAATAATGTTCCTTATTTCCCTCATTTTTTCCTTTTCCATAACAAAACCACCACTTGTTGGCATAGTATAGCACTTTTTTACGATTTTTTGTAATTTTTGTGTTGCATTTTTAAATAATGCTTGATATACTTATTTAGTCAGCAAGAAAAAGCAAAAGAACTTGCCAAAATGACAAAAATAAGATACAATACTTAAGACCAAAAGAAATGGGCTTGTAGCTCAGCTGGTTAGAGCGCACGCCTGATAAGCGTGAGGTCGGAGGTTCAAGTCCCCCCAGGCCCACCATTTTAATGGCCCGTTGGTGAAGCGGTTAACACATATGCCTTTCACGCATACATTCATGGGTTCAAATCCCGTACGGGTCACCATTTAAAAATAAACTACTCATTGAGTAGTTTTTTTGTGCATAAAAAAAGGTTTAGATTAACCTAAACCTGCAGCACTAATTAAATAGCTTAAATCATAACTAGTATATCTTACAACAACTATTAGGACTACTCCAAGGACTGCTCCTAATATTAACATTGTAACTAAATTATATCTTAATAACGAATCAACATTTTTAAAATTCAATACATTTATAACACCTGTTATAAATATTAAATAACCATATAAGAAAGATATTATAAATAGTATTAAACCAAAATATGTTGAAATAAGAGCACCAACTGGCATTAATACTAGTAAACCAACTACTATTGGAACAGATCCAATTGTCGCTAACATTAAATATGTACCAAAAGATATTCCTTTACTATTCATAAAAGAACACGCATAGTAAACTAATGCTATTAATAAAACCAATACGCACGAAATACATAACGTAGCTATTAACCATCCTAAATAATTATCTAGCATCATCATTCGCCCCATATTGAATTTAATACTATATCTACCAGTAACTGGACTTAAAACTTTTACAAAGTTACCTAATATTAATCTACTTACTATACATGATAAGATAGCAAGTACATTCATCCATATATAAACCGAAAAAGCTTTATTAGTTAATCTATATTTTTTAGTATTCTCTACTATCGTTGTTGCTGGTTTAAAGAATAAACTAATACACATACCAACATTAACAAAGAAACCTGTTTTAGCTTTTTGCGCATCAGAATCATCAACTACTACATCAACAGCAACTGGATTAACTGGAATAGGGTTATTAGCATTATTTAATGGATCTAATTTAGGTTCTTCCTTTTCTTCTTCCTCTAAAGATTCAACCTCTTCTGTTACTTCTGGAGTTGGTTCTTCTACTGGAGCTGGAGCCATATCAATATTAATCATATTATTTATAGCTTCCATATTAACATTATTTTCAACTGGAGCTTCAGCTTGAACAACAGGTTCTTCTACCTGAGTTTGAACTTCAGGCATTGGTACTTGAGCTTCGGCATATTGTTCTTCATTAGCCGGCATATAATTATCAGGATAATTCTGATTCATATTAGGATCTTGATAATAATTATCCATCATTGGTTGTTCCATTTGATTACCATACATATCCTGTTGAGGCATACCTTGATTATAATAACCAGATTGATCATAATTATTCATCATTGGTTGTTCCATTTGATTACCATACATATCTTGTTGTGGCATACCCTGATTATAACCACCCATTTGATCATAATTATTCATCATTGGTTGACCCATTTGATTATAATCTGGTTGGTTATTCATCATTGGTTGATTATTCATCACATTATTATTTTGATTAGTATCTTTATTCTTTTTTAAGTTAATAAACTTCATACTATCAAGCCCCTATTCTACTAAATTATATCATATAAAATAAAAAATGATGAATAAATCATCATTTTTATTGATTCTTAATATCTTTCTTTTTAAATAAAATAACTGATACTACTAGCATTACTGCAATTAAGACAATATCTACAACTAAAGACAATCCTAATGAAGAATATTGATTCTCAGCTAAACCTCCAAACAAGAAATCATTTAATTCCCAACAATTACTTGGCATAATTGCACTCAATCTTTCTAAATTTCTAGGTATTAAAGCAGTAATTAAATCACCAAATGTATTTAATACTAATGGAATAATAATACCAACAACAGAATTCTCAAGTAAAATACTTGCTAAGAAACCAACTGTAAATAGTATTAAGTAATGTGGTAAAACACATAAGAAATTAATTAAGCAATATACAAATGTATTTATTTCTATTACTTTACCACTATGGAAATTATATTCTACAATCGGTTTAAATATATCACTGAAGCCAAAGAATATACCATCAATAATTGTATACACAAACAACGATCCAATAATAAACATTAAGAATACTATTAAACAACTTAAATACTTACTAAATAATATCTTAGTTCTCGTATATGGTTTTAATAATAATTGTTTAACCGTTCCTTTATTAAATTCATCAGCAACTGTTGTAGATCCTAAAACAATTATTAAGATTATCATAAAGAATCCAGCAGATGTAAATGATGAAACAAGATAATCTTGAGAAGAAATAATTCCCTCAGATTCTGGTATTATATCTTCTTCTAATTTATATTTAGAAACATTATAATTTTTTTCAACCAATCTCTTATTATATAAATCTTCATACTTATTAATAATACTTTCATCATGTTGAACTTGTTCCCACATTTGTGCATTAGCAACATAAGAATTAATTAAATTAGAATTCATACTATAACTAGCAGGAATTTCATATTTTAATCTATACTCATTAGCTGTAATAACATTATTAACTGATTCAATTTGATCTTTTATATCATCTTTTTCATCTTCAGTTTCAACAAGATCTAATTGTGCTTCTAACATTGCTTTATTAGATTTCGCTTCATCTATTTCAAGATTAACAAAATACTTCCAATTGCCATCTTTAACATATGTTAAATTCTTATCAAGTTCTTTTTTACATTCTTCATAAATTTCATTATCTTTATTAATGTATTTGCTATCATTCATACAAGCAATATTTTGATTGATTACACCATTAGTAATAACATATCCTTGCCATGAATTACTTTTAAAATTATTATCTTTAATAATCTTATAGCCATCATATAAGTTTTTATCAGCAACTAAATATTGAAGAGTGTCTTTACTATAATTAGATAAATCATCCTCTTCTAAAACCGTTGCTGATGATTCATACATAAAACTTAAACTTGAATCAATATCAACATTTAAAATAGTATTACCAAATATTCTTAAACCAACAATTAAGAATATCATTACATATATAAATTTTTTATGAAATATTTTATATAATTCATTTTTAATTAACCTAAACAATTTGATTACCTCCTGCTATATTTAAGAATGCATCCTCAAGAGATTGAACCATTTGAGATACACCATATATTTTATAATCTTTTTTAACAAGATTTTTAATAATATCAGGAATATCATCTCTTGAAGCTTGAACTGTTACTGTATTACCCTGAACTTTATGCTCAGCTTTAATAACGTCATCAATTCCATCTACCCTATCTAAAGCAATTATGTAAGATGGTTTATCACCAACTCTTTTAACTTCTTCAATTGGAGCAGTTTTAATTATTTCTCCATTCTTGATAAAACATACATCAGTAATAAAACTTTCTAACTCAGCTAAATTATGTGATGAAATCAATATAGCCATCTTTTTCTCTTTAGCTAACTTTTTAATTAAATCTCTTAATTCCTTAATACCTTCTGGATCTAAGCCATTTGTTGGTTCATCTAATATTAATATTTCTGGATTGTGTAATAGAGATAGAGCTATACCTAATCTTTGTCTCATACCTAAACTATATTTAGATACTTTATCTTTAATTCTATTTTCTAAACCAACTAATTTAACAACTTCCATTAATTCATCATCAGAAATATCTCCATATAGATTACTAGCAAGTTTTAAGTTAGCCCATCCAGATAAATACATATAAGCATCAGGATTCTCAACAATTGCTCCTACTTTAGCTATTGCTCTTTCAAAATCATGAACTACATCAAATCCATTTATTGTAACTGTTCCACTACTGATATTTTGTAATCCTAAAATAAGCTTAATAGTTGTTGTTTTACCAGCACCATTAGGTCCTACAAATCCTAATATTTCTCCTTTACTAACTTCAAAAGAGACATCTTTTAAAACTTGTTTTTTACCAAAAAACTTACATAATTTTTCAACTTTCAAAATACTATCCATTTAATCACCCTCTATATATAATTATTGTAAAAAATGTCTAATTTCCTTTTTTTATTATAAATTAAATAAATTTAAACCCAAATCTTCGTCATAGATTCTATCGATTTCACCATCTAATACTGTAAGAACTAGTTCACATGTTGCTCCAATAATACAAGAATTTAAATGACCTCCAAATACTTGCATCTTACTATTGCATACATTTATATGAAAATGAAGATATGTTTTACCTTCTTTAGTACTAATATTACCTACTAAAGAAGTTATTTCCATTGGTTCTTCCATTTCAATACTATTATATTTTTTAGCTCCTACATCATATAAACCAATTTTTATATATTTAGCAGCTCCTAATCCTACAACAGATCCTGCCTTAATATTTTCTTTTTCACATAAAGAAGTAAGATTTTCTAATACTTCCTCTTCTTTATCAATTCTAATAACATAATGGTTATTATCGATTTTCTTATAAATCATAAAATCACCTATTACAATTATATAATATTCTCCTATTTAAGACAAAGAAAAAAGTTACATAATGTAACTTATTCTATAACGATACTGTTTCTTGGACTTGTTCATATTCTTCAGCAAACGATTCTATAATTGCTGAATACAACTCTCTCCACATAACATAAGCTTCTACAGCATTATTATCTTCTAATAATTTTTGGAACTCATCACAAGATTCTTCCCAACCTTCATCTGAATATTCTACAACTTTACTATCATCAAAAATTGCCAATTCTTTATCAAATGAATAATTAAAGTTTACATTAATATTAAAATATACTTCACCAGATTTTTCAGATAAATCCAAATTGAAACTTTTATCATCAACTAATAATAAAACATCTCCAGTAACTTTATCTTCATCAGATATAATTACATAATTAAATTCTTTCTTATTTTTATTAAATGTTTTAACTTCTAATTTAATAAATTCTTTACTATTTTCTTTTACTTCAACAGTAGTAATATTACTCTTAGAATCAAATATACCTTTAATATCATAAATAGCTTGAGTTTGAATAGCACAATCTTCTTTATCCTTACATTTATCTTCATCATCAGTTAAATTAATATGTGCTTCAAAATCTTTATCATTTAAATATAAATAGAAATCTGTAAAACCATTTTGTTCAATATCTATTCCAACAAACTTAGTTCCTTTAGTTGTATAGATATTAATGATTAATTCATAATCATCTTCATATTCCGTAAATTCATAACTATCACGAAGCTCTTCTTCAGTAAGATCAAACAAATTACAATAAGCTTTTACTAACTTTTCATCACCAAATAACTCTTCATAATATTTCTTATCCATATCTTCCATTTTGTTCTTATCAATTTTTAGAGTATTTTTAGTGACTTTTATATTTTTACCATTTACTTCGATAGTATCTCTTTTAGAAGTAATCATATCTTTAGTAATAAAGCTTTTAAAGATATCTCTATTTCTTTCAATAAAATATTTAGTATCTTCACTATTATATAAATATATATTATTAAGAAGTTCAGCAATTAATTGATATTCTCCATCATTATCAGCATCATATTCTTTTGATATATCAAATACAGTACTACCATCGGTGAATGTATTATATGATTTACCATCTTTTTCATAATAATATTTTCCTATCTTTTTACCATTAGCTTTAACATAGAAAAATTCTTCCATCTTTTTGTTTTTAGTATCAGTACCTAAAGCATAACCAAATGTTTTATTAGATAAATCTTTAAAATCAGGATCATTAGTATTTATTTCAAAATTAACATCTCCATAGAATATTCCTGTATCAACAAAATCTTCATTTATATTTGATATCAAATAATCACTGACATTATCCATTGTATTATAGTAAACATTAATTGGTTGACTATTAACAAACCATTTATATAAAGGTTTTATTAAGAAAAAGAATGATAATAGTCCTATTAAAGCTAACAATATAAAGATAAATATTATCTTAACTATTCTTTTAGGTTTTAATGCCTTTTTAACTGGCTTTAAAGACGATGTAAGATAAATATCATCTTCCTTTGGAGTTTCTTCCTTAACAGGCTTACTTTTAACTGTAGCTTCTAATTCATCTATAGAAATAGGTGCTGTTTTTTCAAAGTCTTCTTCCTTTTCAGTCATCTTAGCTTTTTCGTGTAAATCTTTATATTTTAATGATCTAGTTGTAGAAAGTTTCTCTTCCTTTTCTACCTCATCATTAAGAATATTTGCATATTTTTTCTCTCTCATAATATCACACTACTTTATACTACTAATTTTATCATAAATAAAAAAAAATAGATATATAATCTATTTTTTATTAACTCTACTTAATAGTTCATCATATTCTTTAAATAAATCATCTATAGTATAAATAGCTTCACCTATCATAATATGACTATTAAAGAAATTATCATCTTTTCTTACCTTCTCTACTAAATCTCTAAATCCATCTAAAACAACAATATTATAATCTAATTTACCATATGAATCATAATGTTTTTCACTGTGTTTTAGTAAAGAATAACAAGTTAGTAAATATAATTGAATAGGTTCAAAACATTCGATAAACTTATCTACATTTATAGATTTATCAAATAAATCTAATACGGCATTATAACCAGATAATAACTTTGTATATTTTTTCTTACATAATGTAACAAATTCTTCTAATTCAACATCATATCCGCAAGATACATATTCATTCTTAATACTTTCATAGTATTTAGAAGCACTTCCGTTTTTATCTACATCTCTATAAATATCTTTTCTTTCTCTTAAAGCTTTTTTAATTTCTTGATAAACTTCGTCTCCAGAACTTTCTACTATTTCATCAGCATTAGCAATAACATTTCTTAAGAAAGCTCTTTTAGAGAAGAATAAACTTCTTCCACTACTACCTAAACGAGAACAAATGGCATATTTAAAAGATCTAGCTAATTCTTCATCCTTAAAAATAACATTTAAAGGTGTATAGTAGTATCTTTCTAAGAACTCATTAAAAAGATTTTTACCCTTTTTATCAGTTAGAGAAATCTCCTCTAATTTAGATAATAATTCCCATTCTCCATAATACATTATTAATGGTTTATAAACCAATTTCAAATTAGTAATAATTTCTTCGTTCATCACACTAACCACCTATTCTTCTTAATTATACAATATTTTTTTTAGATTGCAAAGGAAAAACTAAGGGTCACTTAGTCTGAATAAATTCCACATCAGCATTACCTTTTTTAGTAGAAAGATTATGCTTTTCTAACTGTCTTTTAGTTTCCTTAGCCACTCCTAATCCGCCATCCAATAATGTAGCATTAGGAAAATAACTACTTATTAATCCTTTTATATGAGGATAATGAGTACAACCTAAAACAATTGCATCAATATTTTCTTTTTCATATTTCTTCATTATTTTATCTAATATTATAGCTTCATCTTCAGGATCATCAGTTTCAATAGCATGAGCTAAACCAGGACATGGTTCTAAGAAAACATTTTCATTTTCTTTCTTATTATCACTAACCAAAATACTAGTTCTTTCACTTTCAATAGTTGCTGGCGTAGCCATAACTAAAATATTATTATAATTATTATCACAAGCTAATTTTATAGCTGGCTCTGTACCAATAAATACTAAATCCTTATATTTATTTCTTAAATACTTAATACATCTAGTAGTAGCTGTATTACAAGCAATAACAATTAACTTACATCCTTTATTTTTTAAGAAATCAACAATATTTGAAGTAATATCATATAATTCTTCTTCTGTTTTCTCTCCATAAGGATTATTCTTTGAATCAGCATAGAAAATATAATCTTCATCAGGAATTACTTCTTTAAGCTTTTCTAAAACAGTTAATCCACCTATTCCCGAATCAAATACTCCTATCTTCATAAAATCACCCTCTGATGCTATTATATCACTTTTCTATTCTACTTTTGTTTCTACTTTCTTAATACTATTTTTAATATCTACATAATAATTATCACAAACATTTTGTGGTGTCTTAGATCCACTATAATATTTTATTAAATAAAGATTATCTTTAACTTTAATACTTAAATAATAATACTTACCTGTTTTATCTGTATAATTATAATTAGAAAATAAAACATCATTAACTAATTCAGAATCTATTTTACCAGCAGAATTAGTTATTTTTCTAACAGCTTGTAATAAACTACTTGCTTCATTATAATTAGTTACTTTTCTAAAACTAAATGAACAATAATCATATTCTTCATTACTAATATAGTAATTATAAACATTATCACTCAAAACAAATTCACTAGGCATCGTATAAGTAAAATCTACATTAACATTAGCTTCATTATCATATTGAATTGTTACAGGCTCTGAACTAGCATTACTTACAATTATCCCTTTAACAAAGTCATAGCCATTACCTATCATACCTTTAAATTCATAATCTTTAGCGAAATACAAATATGCTGTTCCAGCAATTGATAGCAAAAAGATTAAGAAAGCTAATCCTCCATATGTTTTACTTTTACTACTAACATAGGCATTTAATTGTTCTTCAACCCATTTGGAATGAGTCATACGATAAATTTTAATCTTCGCATTAGCATAACCCATAATTATAGGATTACTTATAAATGCTAGAATCAATCCTAAACCAAAATAAAGCATAATACCTGAACGCCATGGTACAAAACATAAAATAAACAATTGAGCACCCCACGCAGCAAAACCTAGAAGGAACATTTTATATGTAATAAAACGTAATCCTCCAAATAATAAACCTGCTATAGAGAAAACACCCATCGAAATAGTATCATAATTACGTCCAAAATAACTTCTTAATAATGTACCATTTTTCTTTCTCTCTAATTCTTTATTAGGTTTAACTTTCTTTTGGAACATCGGTTTAGCAAAATTTTCTGTATGTAAGCTATTATCTTCACTTACTCTATCTACATCAGCAGAAGCATTAAAATACTTACCACTATCATCATATATTATAACTTCTTTTTTAATCTCATTTTGAGAAACACCTAAAGATTGTGCGCTTAATGGTTGATTTAACATCCATGGCTCAACAACTTGACCATTTTGATCAACGTTTTGATTTTTATGAAAGAAATTACCAAATAAACCTTTCTTTGGTTGTTGTTGACCATTAGGAAGTCCTTCAAATATTTTCTTTTTCATTCTCATACTCTTTGGTTGTGGAGGCAAACTTCCAGATGGAATTGGTGCAACAGGAGGTACTGGAGGCATTCCATTTCCCGTTTGATTATTCATCATAGGTTGACCATTATTAACCTGTTGTCCATTTGGTCTCATTTGTTGTTGAGACATTGGTGGTCTATTTTGTTGAACATTGTTTTGTGGAACGTTGTTTTGTTGAACATTATTTTGTGGAACATTATTTGATTGAGGCATTTGATTAACTTGCTCTTGCTTACCAATCATCTTATTTTGTAGTTCCATTTTTCTTAATTCAGAAGAACTTAAATTAGTTTGAGAATCCCCTCTTAACTTATTAAACAATTCCATACCTTTATCCTTAAGTTCCTTAGCTTTCTTCTTAGCTTTACTTAAGAAATCATCTTCATCTTCAGGCATAGCATTGGTAGAAACAGTTAACTCAGAATTCATCTTATTAAGATCATAATTAATAGCAGCACGTCTTTGTTTGTCTTTTTCCATATCTTCTTTAGTATAAGAATCATCTAAAGACTCATATCCACCATTAACATTCTTACTTCTAATAACTCCACCAGAATAATTATTTGGGTTATAATTTTGATTATTATTTGGATTATTATTTGGATTATAACCTTGATTATTATTCATTCCATTATTACCTTGGCCGTTCATCTAAACCACCTCTATTATAATTTTATCACAGCCAACGAACAAAATAAATCTTTTTACAAAGCCATAGCAAAATTCGACAGAATCGCCTATTTTTGGTATAATTAAGACACTTAAAGGGGAGTAGCTTAATATATATCTCGCCATATCGAAACCGGATCCGGGATATATAAATACTCAAAATTGTATTTGCAAGACCTTTATGAATTTGAAAAAATTCGTAAAGGTTTTTTTCATTGTCCTTTACGAATTGTAAGGGGGAATTGAAAAATGGAAGAATACGCAAGAATTGACATTCAAAGATATGTACTAGAAGGGATGAAAAATGGTACTTTAGTACCTAGACAAGCTGTTAAATACACAAGAATTATTGCAAGACCTGGAGTTCTAGGTGAAGAAATAGTTACTTGGAGTGTTGACGCAGAAGGAAAACCTATTGTTGAAAAAAGAGACCGTGTAACAGAAGATCCTGAAACAAAAGAAACTGGATGGGTTGTTACAAAAGCTGACGAAAACGGAAACGCTATCGTTGATGCTAATGGTCATATCAACCAATGGATCATTTCAGCTCCTAAGTTCCATCAAAAATATGAAGGAACAGATGTTGAAGGATTATACAAACCAGTTGGTGGTCCACAAGTATTTGTTGAACTACCTATAAATGCTATAATCTTCCAATGGGGACAAGAAATGAGAATCGCTGCTGGTGGTTTCATTAACGTAACCAATCTAGATGATATCTATGGTATTTCTAAAAGAGACTTCGAAGATACATATCGTTTCGTCGAAAGTACTCCAAAGAAATCATTACAATAAGACATTAAAAAAACAACTCTATGAGTTGTTTTTTTGTGCTTTAAATGTTAATTCTAACTTTTTAACAGCAGCTATACTCTCTGGTTTACCAGGTTCTTCAATAATAGCTCTACTCTTACCTTCCCAGTCTCCAGCATGATATAGTCTTCTAGCTTTATCACTATGCATTAATTCTTGTTTAGATTTTTTACTTAATGTTTCAAAATCACTTGCTTCTATTGAATAAATAGCTTCATCATAAGCAGGTGTACATTTAATATAATCATTAAATAATTTATCCATAATAATTTTACCATTTGGATAAATATAACAAATATAACCATTAAATTCATTCCAACCAAATATTTTAAATGCATATCCAGAATTTTCATAGAAATTAATCTTTTGATTATATAATGCCATACGTTTATCTATAATTCTTTGTTTTGCTTCTTGTGATAAAACATTTCTTTGTCTACCTAAAACCATCTCTTGAGTTAATGGAACTGGAACTTCTTCACTATTTGGAACAATATACCAGTTAACCATATTACCATAATATTTCTTTAAATGATTAATAACATGATTAATATGATAATTAGTAAACTTACTTCTATCTTCATCAATTGGTTTAATATCTTTACTACTTGCTAGTATCTTTTTAAAACCAGTTAATAATTTACGATAAGTAACAACTTCACCATTATCTCCCTTAATAGAAATATCATAATTTCTCATTTCTCTAAAATAAGTCATTAAGTAATATACACAATTTTGAATTGTTTCAAAATCATTGGCAGCTTTAGCTGTTTCTAAATATCTATATGCAACATAAAAACCAAATTTTTCTTTATCTAAACCTTCAAAGTTTTCAAAACCTATTGGTGTTCTATCACAATATGTTTCAACAGAATTAGCTCTAACTACAAAATTACGATACATTTGTGTTTGTCTTGCTACAAAGTTTTCAAATCTAGTATCAAATCCAAAGGCATTATACATTTGCCATTGATGATTCATATATTTTATATAAGATGGATCTCCTTCTATTTTTTTTAATTGATCAAAAGTCATTTTCGATGCAACATAATCTTTATAAATTTCAGGAAATTCGTTTTGTAAAATTACGGGGCTTTTTATTATTCTTAAGAATTCAATTCTTTCAGTTAAATCGTGTTTTAATTCTTGATCATTAAAATCTACACTAGGATTCTTAACTCCAAGTATACTTTTTAATCTTTCAATAAAAGTAATTGGAGATATATTAAGTGTTGATCTAGCTGTTCTAAAACTAGTTAAAATTCTAAAATCCCTAAAGAAATAACTTCTATATTTATCAAAACCCATCATTCTAATCATTTCTTGTTCATATTGAGTTTTTATTCTTTGAATTTCACTAATTAATTTGGCTCTATCACTAGCACATTCTCTAATCATTGTATTAGTATCTAGTTCAACTCTAACGTAATTAGGTACACCTTTATTAATAATATCAAATAGTTCTAAACCATTCATACTAACTCCCCCTAAATCGCTATATATTATATATTTTTTCATAAAATAAAGCAAATTTAGACAAATAAAAATAGGTCCATGACCTATTTAAATAACTTATCAACATTCTTGTTTGGTATTAAAAATTTCATTTGTCCACCAATCTTAATATCATAGAAATTAGAATTTAATGGACATCTTTCACCATCAATACCCCATACAGCTCTTTCTTCATCTACAAAAGTAACTTTAATATCTTTTCCTAATAATCTAATAATATGTTTATTAGAAAAACCTAATTTAAATAGAAGAAAATTAATACCAAATGGAATAATATGTCTAGAATTTAATAATAAAACTTCCATAACTCCATCATTTAAAGTAACATTACGATAGAAATTACTCATACCAGCAATATGATTTGAATTAGAAACCATCATTAATGAATAATCTCCAGTAAATTTTCTTCCATCTACTTCTATTTCTGATTTATACATCTTAATCGGACGAAAAACTTCTCTAGCTCCATACAAAATATAAGCTAAATAACCAAATTTTTTCTTATCCTTTTTCGGAGTATCATAAGATATATTTAAAAATAATCCAATACCTGCAACATAAATAAAACTTTTACTATTTATGATACCAACATCTAAAGTCTTAACTGAACCTTCTAAAGCCATTTTAAGATTTTTGATTAAATTATGTGAATAACCTACCATCGTAGCAAAATCATTACAAGTACCACCAGGTAAAGGACAAACTATTAATGGTTTCTTTCTCATGGCATTACCATTAACTACTTCGTTAATAGTTCCATCTCCACCAATCGCAAATACTAAATCATAACCTTCAGCAGATGCCACTATTTTTGTGGCATCTCCAGAAGCTTGTGTAGCAATTGGTGTTACATCATAAGAATATTCATGCATTATCTCAAGATACTTATTAACCATATCTTGTGAAAAGCCTTTACCACTTACTGGATTGTATATCATAATACATTTTTTCTTCATAAACATCACCTCAAAATGATTAATTAATAAAGAACCAATCTAATTATACCTAAGATATCACTTAAAGTACAATTAAAAAGTATTAAAACTATCTTTTATCATAATTATCTAAGAAAGAATAATTATTATCTTCATCATGCCATCCAAGAATACAACTCATATTAACATTTTCTAAAGCTTTATAAATATTATGATCTATATCTTTATTTTTCTTTCTCATCATATTAACAAGCTCTTTCATTTCCTTACGTTTACTAAAACCTTCTTCTTTAGAAGCCATTTCTGTAAACTTACAAGCACAATTAATAAATGTTAACTTATTATAATCTCTCCAAGCTAAAATACCATCTTCCTTAACTAAACACAATGGTCTAATTAATTCTAAACCTTCAAAATTATCAGAATGAAGTTTAGGCATCATTGTTTTAATCTCTGCTCCATAGAATAAAGAAAGTAATGTTGTTTCAATAACATCATCAAAATGATGACCTAAAGCTATTTTATTACATCCTAATTCTTGCGCTTTATTATATAAATGTCCTCTTCTCATTCTTGCACACATATAACATGGGTTTTCTGGATTTAACATATTAGAAACATCGAAAATATCAGTTTCAAATATTTCTATTGGAATATTTAATAACTTAGCGTTCTTTTCTATTTGTTTTAAATTCTTATCAACATATCCAGGATTCATAACTACATATTTAGCATCAAAATGAATCTTGCCATGTCTTTGTAATTCTTGAATACATTTAGCAAGTAAAAAAGAATCTTTACCACCACTAATACATACCATAATTTTATCGTTTTCATTTATTAATTCATAATCTTTAATAGCTCTAATAAACTTAGACCAAATCTCTTTACGATATGTCTTAATTATACTTCTTTCAATTTCTTTATATCTCTCCATAAGGATCTCTCCTCAAACCAATAAAATACTACCATAAATCATATAATAATGCAATTTTAGAACACAAAAAAAGGATAGCAAAACTACCCTATTATTTCCTTAAAAATTGTTAAGAATTTATCTATTTCTTCAACTTTAGTTAAATGAGAAATACTTATTCTTATTGTATTAGAAGCTAACTCTTCTGATCCTGTAATAGCAAGAACAGATTTAGATGGTGCACTACCTAAAGAACAAGCTGTTGTAGTAGATAAATAAATACCATTTTCTTCTAATCTTTTTAAAACATTTTTTGTATCTTTTCCTACTAAACTAATATTTAAAGTATTAGGTATTGTATTTTCCGGACTATTGATATGAATACAAGAAATATTTTTAAATTCATTTCTTAATTTATCATTTAAAGTCTTAATATAATTATATCTTTCATTTAATTTGCCCGTTGCTAAACTAAATGCTTTTTCTAAAGCAACAACATTACCAGTAACAGGTGTTCCACTACGATATATAGTAGTTGATTTGCCACCATGAATTAATGGAGTTAATTTATAATTATTAATATTAACTAAAACACCAAAACCATTTAAACCAAAGAACTTATGTGGTGCAAAAGTAACAAAATCAACATTTTCATAATTTATGTTTACTTTACCAATTGCTTGTGTAGCATCTGTATGAAATATAATATTAGGATACTCTTTTACTATTTCACCTATCTCTTTTATAGGTTGAATTGTTCCTAATTCTGAATCAACTGCACAAATACTAACTAAGATAGTATTATCATCTAATTCACTCTTTAATACATTTAAATCTACAATGCCTTCTTTAGTTAAAGGAATAACACTTACATCATATCCTAAAGAAGCTAAATAATTACATGGCGCAACTATACTGGAATGTTCTACTGCTGAAATAATAATCTTATTACCTTTATCTTTATTCATTTCAGCTATCCCTTTAATAACTAAATTATTTGATTCAGAAGATCCACTAGTATAAATAACATTACTTGCATCCGTATGAAAATAATCACCAATTACTTTCGATGTCTCCTCTATTCTTTCTCTAGCTTCTACACCTAATGGATGACTACTATTAGGATTTGCAATATATTTTCTAGTAGCATCAACAAAAGCACTTAACACTTCTTCATCAACTGGTGTATTAGCAGCATAATCTAAATAAATCATTTATATCACTCCTTAAAAATTTAACATTAACCATTCTGGTTTGAATAACAATAATATACCCATTAATATCATAATAATGGCACTTATTAATGTACATAATTTATTATATTTATTCGTAATACCAGTAGCTTCTACTGTTATCATTGAAATAGCAAATACTACCATATCATCAATCATATAAAAGAAAATATATAATAATAAATATAATATCCTAGTAACTCCCACAATTCCATTTATAGCTAGTATTTCTGTAAATATTAGTGGGAACCCTAAAGAGCAAGCTAATTCAATTAAATTAACTGAAACAGCTAAGGCCATAATACCTATTAAAGATAATAAGAATGTCTTACTTTCCATAATCTTTTTCATTCTTGTAATTAATTTCTTACGTTTCTTATTATCAACAACAGTACAACCTGCTTCTTCATTTCTTATTTTTAAATATTTCTTAAAGTTCAATACACCAGCTACTAAAATAAATAAAGCAATTAATATTTTCATCCATTTAATAGTAGCAATGCTTAAAACAAAATTAATACCTAACATTGATAAAAAATATACTAAACCAGAAACAAATAAGAATGCCATTCCTAAAATCCATGCTTTCTTACGATCTTTCATACCAAAGAACATATTAATTAAGAATAATAATATCCACATTGCACATGGATTAAATCCATCAATAAATCCTAAAATTATAGCTACTAAAGGAATAGATACTTTCTTCATATTAACATACCCTAAAATAGGTATTTTAACCTCATTAGGATTATTTTCTAACTCAGCATATTCTTTTATTTGTGATTCTATTAAAGATGATGTTGCGTCTGAAAAACCCACAAAATACTTATCTCCAATAATAGTTAAAGGTGTTGTATTTCCCTTAATATCCATTTCTAATAAAACTTGTTCCATTAAAGCCATATTATTAGAATCATTAGATACTTCATATTCATACACTACTAAGTAATCTTTATATTCATCTTGAATCTCTTCTAACCATTTTCTCTCTTGAGCACAATGAGCACATTCTGCTCTATGAAATAAATATAAATTAATTTTCTCTGTCTTTTCTACTTTAACAATATCAGCAACTTTATCTTGATAATCACTAGATAGAGCAAATACAAATGTTGGAATAAAGAAAAGTAATAATAAATATATTATCTTTTTCATATACAACCATTCTCCTTTAAGAATGATATGATTTCTTCATAACTCTTCTCACCTATTAATCTTTTATCTTCATAAATCATAACTGGAAGTTTATCACCAACATTTAGTTTTTCTACTTCTTCATCATCAAAATCATAATCTAACATTTTAACTTCAATATCATTATATTCTTCTTGTAACTTCTTTAAATTCTTTTTTAAAATTAAACAAGATGGACACCAAACAGCACTAACAACTGTAATTTTTGCCATATTTATCACCTCGATATCACTATTATATCTATATTTTATCATATAAAAATAGAGTTATGGTTGAAATAACTCAACTATAAGTTGAAAATAAAAAAATCAATCTTTCGATTGATCTTTTTTATTTTATTTCTATTTGTTTAACTTCTTTAGCTTTATTTTCTAATTCTTTCTTAGGAACAGTAATCATTAGAATACCATTCTTAAATTCAGCATGGATATCTTCTTCTTTAATATCGTCACCAACATAGAAACTACGAGAACATTCACCAATATATCTTTCACGACGAACGAATTTTTCTTCTTCTTTCTTTTCTTCTTTATTAACTTTAGCAGAAATATTTAAATAACCGTCATGTAATGATAAGTTAATATTCTCTTTTTCATAACCAGGTAAATCTACATCAATTAAATATTTATCTTTCTTTTCTCTAATATCAGTTTTCATTAGATTCATTTGATTATGTTTCTTTGGAAAGAACTCATCATCAAAGAAGTCATCAAAAATATCAAAGCTATTTCTTCTAGGTACTAACATCATATAACATCATCCTTTCATAACGTGTTACGATTGGGTAGCACTAATATAATTTTTAATACCTGTAATAAGATGCTTTATTACTTATTACAAACATATAATAGCACTAAAATTAGCACTTGTCAATAGAGAGTGCTAATTATTATAATTTTTTTACATTTTTCATATTAAAGCATAAAAAAACTCAAGTATCCTTGAGTAATAATCATAATGGTGCGGGTGAAGGGACTTGAACCCCCACCCCGTGAAGGACTAGATCCTAAGTCTAGCGCGTCTACCAATTTCGCCACACCCGCATCAAGTGGTGGACCTCGTAGGACTCGAACCTACGACCGCCCGGTTATGAGCCGGATGCTCTAACCAACTGAGCTAGAGGTCCATGACTTCCTAATAATAGCACAACTAATCGTTAATTTCAAGTAAAACTACATAAAATCAGTCAAAAACTACTATTATCAGGATTAATTATTTTTTAAGTAAAATAAGGAAAAAAACTATTAAAAATACTAAAACTACATCAACAAAAACGAAGTAACCGTTTTTATCTATCTCCTTACCTGCTAAATGAGCTACAAACTTAAATATTGCAAAGAATAAATTTACTATTACAAAGCCAACACATAAAGCTACTAAACATATTATTTTATAATTAATTGATGTTACATTACTAAATGCTTGTAAGCTAAAACTAATACCACTTACCATACCAATTGTAATAGCAATAAATATAGCAATAATTGTAATTATATCTATTATATTTCTATCATATCTAGTCTTTAATTCTCTAACATTCGTATTAAGTTTTTGAAAATCTTCATTACTAGAATCAAATACAGTTTTAAGAAGTCTAATCTTAAATCCATCACTAACCATACTCTTCGTACTATTATTAGCTTTTTCTATTCTATCCATAGCATCATAATAATTATACATACTTACTAGTTCATCTCTATGTACTTCCATCTCGATAGATTTAAGCATATTATCGTATATATTATCTTGAATTAATATGGATTCACAATATGTACAAATTTTCTTAAGATTAGCTGTAAACATACCATTATCATTTTTATAATACTCATGAATAAATCTTTCTCTGTTATCATTATCTTTCAAAAAATATAACAAATCAAAAGCTACAATAAAACAAACCATATTTGTTCCATTGCCACCATTTTCTAACCTCTTTATTTTCTCCAATATATCTTCAAGATTCATAAAACCACTCCCCGTTAATTAGTATAACAAAAAAAAGCACTAAATTATAGTGCTTTTATAATAATTCACTTAAATCTTCTTTTATATAAGTAAGATAAATAAACAATAAATCAAAATAATCTTCATCCATTAATTTTTGTTTATCTTTAATATATTCCTTACTTTTTAATTTATTTATACTTATTTTTTTCTTTTTACAAATACTTTCTATTACTTTTAATACTTCTTGCATTTCTAAAAGTAATACTTCTCTTTTATCATTAAGAGGCAATCTTTTATATTCATCAAATAGTTTGTCCATAATATCACCTACTTAATATTGTACTTCTTAAGTAAATTACTCCATTTACTTTTTTCACTATATTTTTTCTTAATATTATTAAACTTATTAATATCAGATGGTGTATTAACTTTTTCACCATTAATAAATAAGCATTTTTCATCTAAATAAGTATAACAAATATCTTTAAGTCTATTATTTCTTTGATCTTCAGTTAATTCACCAAATTTCAAATAATTTAGAATGTTTCTTGCAATGAATTCTTGTAAAGCTTTTAATAATTCATTTCTTTCATATGTATTTTCATTTACATTTTTATCAATAATCATCATACTATTGAAATCAAAAGTACTAATCTTATATTTCATCATTTGATAGCAAGATACTAACTCATCAGACGTTAAACCATCAGCTACAACATCTAAATCATAATTTCTTGTATCATAAGAATTACTTTCATTATAATTCTTTAATTCAGTAATACATTGTTCATATAAGAAATCTTTTCTTTTAGAATTCAACTTAACTATAATAGATTCTTTAGTTGGAATTGGTCCATGATAATCTCTTTTGATTTTTAAATCATTTAGGATACTGCTGTAATCTTTAACAAATCCTGTGCCTAATCTAGATAAATTAAGTTCAAACTCTTTGCGAGATTTTTCGTATCTAGCTAATAAATCAAATGGATTATATAAATAGTAAAGCTTTTCTAATAAAGCACTATTAACATCTCCATTACGACCTAATTTTTTAGAATGACAACTATCAAATATTACTTTTTCATACATCTGATCATCTAGCATTTCAGCTAAAACATAATATTCAATAGCTCTATTAGCATAATCATAAGGTGTCTCTAATAAATCAAAATCAGTAATATATCTATTATCAAAATAAGCATTTATTAATGTATTTTTAAATCTAGTTAAATCTGAAGAATCATAATCACTTAATTCTTCAAATCTATCATTGTCATATGCTTTTTGTAATCTATTTTTTTCTTTAGTATATTCATTAACTAAAGCTTTGTAACTCTCATAAGACATATTATTACTATATAAGAACCCTTTAGCTAATTCACTATTCTCACTATGTTTTTTATATAGTTCATCAAAGTGTTCTAAAAATATTGATTTAAATTCATCATACTCTAATGGTAAATCTTTTCTAAATACAATTTTATATCTAGCAGAAATATCATCAATATCACTAACACTCTCTAAGCGTTTTAAAAACCTTACGCAAGAATGTTTAAATACTTTTAATTTATCTTCAATCTTAGCAAAGAAATCAAAGTGTTTTTCATTAACGGGTCTTAAATCAATTAATAAATCATTTAAAGTTCTAATAAATCTATCAAATCTATATGATTCGTCACTATTTTTAATTAACTCAATAAAATATAATAATCTACTAGTACCTTCAGCATCAATTTTAATTTGTTTCTTTTCCAAACTAGTATAAATTGGAATAACATAATCACTATTTTCTAATTCTTCTACTGATTTATTATCTAATCTATAATCATCATAAAAAGAACAAGAAATAACAAAAGGCATATCTTTAATTTCATCACTTACTATTGGAGCATTAGCTTTATATAATAAGTAATATAATTCAAAAATATTAGGATTATTATCATATATTTCATTTAACTGAATTCTAATTCTTTTATTAGCTCTTTCAAGAACAACTTTATAATTATCCAAATTTACTTTAGAAGTTTTTCTTACTTTAAAAACTTCTTTTTTGATGGCATCTAAATTACGAGAAACAACTTGATAATTAAATTCTCTCTTGTAAATGAATTCATCATAGAAAAGTTTAAAAGCAGAAAACTTATTTATTTTCCTAGCCATATAATCACCTACATTGCCTACTAATTAGATAACTCAATAAGTTTCTCATATAGTTTTGGAGTTTCTTCTAAATTGAATAATATTCTATCAATCAAATCTATTCTTTCATCTAAAGCATCTTGTTTTTTAACTAACTCTTCAGTTTCATTAGATTTTCCATTAACAATTAAGTTATTAATGTTTTTTTCTAACTTTTCGTATTCTTTCTCCAAATTTGCACGCATTGTAGTAAGTTCTTTAATACTAATATTCATAACTACACCCCATATACCCTTTCTTATTTCTTAAAATCTAATGTTTTAATAAAATTCTCATAAATAGCAGAACACTCTCCATCATTAGAAGTGTTTGCAAATACAATATTATAATAATTTCCATCACGAACAATAGAAATATATTTATACTTAGTTATCGTTGAAAAATCACCAGCTGCAGCCGGATTTTCTACCATTTCTAGTACAGATAAACCAGACCATGAATTGTCATTAATTTTATACTCTTCTGATTTAGTAAAATGATTCTCATCCGCCGCATATTGTTCTCTAATTTGATCAAAATAATTATCAATAAAGCCATCTACATCAGTAGTTTCTCCATAAGAAACTTTAATTGCACAGGCTTCACCACGAGAATAATATTTGCTATATTTTTCATCTTGTTTCATTGGCATATTCTTATCCATAACATATGATAATTTACCAATTAAAACTTCTCTTTCATCATTTTTAGGTTTAACAAATCTAAAATATCCAAATATTAATAAACCTAAGAAAACGACAAAACTCAAAGCATTAAAAATCATATTAAAGTTAATTTTATAATCAGTATCGCCATTATCAAATGATGGTAATATTCTTTTTTTCTCTTTAGGTTCTTTTACCTTTTTTTCCTTCACTGGATTAGGAGCTGCCTTAATAGGAGCTGCTGGTGAAGGTACAGGAATAACAGGTGTTGGTTGTTGATTTTGTTGAACATTAATAGGAGTATTAATCTTTGGCTGTACAGGTTGTTGTACAGGCTGTTGAACAGCTGGTTGTTTAACAACTGGTTGTACTGGTTGATTATTTGTCGCTCCCTTTTTACCTGCTTCTTTTTTATCTAACGCTTCTCCAACCTTTGTTTTTTTAGATTCTTTCTTTTCTAAGAAACTTGCAAAAACAGGATCAATAGAAGTGTTTGTTTTTTTCTTATTAACTTGATTTTCTGGCTGTAATAAAGGAACAGCCTTTAAATCTGGATTATATCCTTGATTCGGTGAGCCATTAAAAAGTCCCCTAGAATTACTATTATTAGAAAAGAATACACCATTATTACCTTTTCCAATCATATCGCTACTTCTAGCATTGAAATTCTTTCCGTTGTTGAAAACATTATCTTGACCCTTAGTAGTTTGAGCACCAACTTTAATATTAAAACTTTCAGCAAAATTAGCTGATGTCTTAGCAAGCTCAGTACCACACATATAACATTTCTTTTTTGAGTCATCTAAAATGGTTCCACACTTTGGACACTTTTTCATACACTCACCTCCTTTTTATTTCAAATTGTCTTATTTACCGCTTTCTACAAACTCCAATGATTTAACAAAATTATCTAATCCGGAATTACATGTATTACTATTAGTATTATTACTTAAAGTAACTCTATAATAATAACCTTTATTTAAAGCAATCATATATTTATATTTCAAAATATTAAAATCAGATTCTAAATCTTTACGATAAAAGACATTCAAATAATACCATTTAGTACCATTTATAGTAATTGAATTTTCTTGTGAAGAATAAATCTTCATCGGATCAATTACATTTCCTTCTTTATCAAGTTCTGGATCTAAAGCCTTCTTTTGTGTTTCAAAGAACTCTTCTACATAGTTATCACTAGAAGTAACTCCAGTATCAACATTAATAGAACAAGCATTACCTTTCTCACCAGTCAAAGTAAAGAACATATTTCCTTTACCACCGTTACCTGAAACATTTTCGAAATTATCATCAATTTCAAAATATAAATCTTGAACTACAGGAACAATAGGAGCAGGTTTAGTTTTATATTGATAATACTTGTATCCTGAGAAAAGAAGTATTAAAACGACAAAGAATAATAAGAATATTCTTATTACTGTTTTATGTTCAGCATAGAAATCAAATATATCCTTTTCTTGAGCTTTTGCTAAAGTTTTATTCTCGGTTGGTTTAGATTGCCAACTATTTTGACTTCCATATCCTGGACTATTATAGCCAGGTCCATTATTAGAAAATTGACTACCTGAACCAAAGTCCTTATTTTGACTCTGAACAGCAAATGAATTGTTATCTGGGACATATGTTTTAATATTTACACCACACATAAAACATACATCTTTACCAGGATCCAAAAAGGCTCCACATTTAGGACATCTCATATAATCACTCCTACATTTCTATTGTTTTTTCTTTTTTCTTAAAATCGATAATTGTTCTTACTTTTTCTAAGTAATCTTTATCTTCAATACCAGCAGTTCTTTGTAAATGTGCCTCTACTTGAGGAAAATACATATCAAACTCTGCTTTCTCACCATTCTTAGCTAATAAATATAAATAATTAACTAATAAATCTTCTCTAAAAAATTCATTATTTTTCAATTCGACCAATCCTTCCTAAATTAAATTCCCCCAAAACTAAATTAACCAATTCAAGAAGTAAATCACAAGCTATATTACTACTTCCAACTCTAACCTCTTGTTTGTTAATAATTGCATAAACCAACTTATTTAAAAATATATAAGGATCATCTTCTAATAAGACTGATAAATGAAACTCTATTGGTTCTATATTGTACAGTTTATTTTTAACTAATGTTATATTAGCTAAATTAAAACTGGATTCAACAATATCTATATTTTCTTTTAAACGTCTTATTAATTCTTTTAAAAATTCTTCTTTGAATCTCATCTTACCGCTTCCCCTATCATCTTAAATTATATCATATCTAACTAAATATATCACTCATTTATTAACTTCATTTTGATAATCAAAATATTTAATAATGATATATAAAACTAAAGAAATAACAAAAATTGTAAATGATACATTATCTAGAAACAACTCACTCATCCAGAAGCCGAAAACACTAACTAAAACCCCATATACTATTCTTTCAAGATAAGCAAGATATATCATTTTCTTACTATTATCTTTTAAATTTTCTAAATGCTTATCAAATCTAGTTTTTTTAACAATATGATTAAGTAAATAATTACAAAACTGAATAAAAGGTAAAAAAACTAAACATAAACCTATTATTGTTATTAACCCTTCCATTTTATTCTCCTAACAAGCTATTAACATAGCTGCATCCTTCTTTTTTATATCCGATTTTTTCAAATTCTGGAGGATCAAAATTAACAGTTTGATAATTATATTTCATAGTAAATAAATAATAAGCAATCTCATCACTATCGCTATTTTCTTCACAGAATTTATCGTTTGGAGAAACAAGCATTTTAAATGATCTATCAGATTGTTGGTAACTAATAAAAATATTAGAATTTAAATCAATAGTATAACCATTAACTTCTATAGGGAATTGATTCTCAAAATTATAAATTGAAGTTTCTTGATTTATTACTTCCATACTATAGCGATATCTACTTCCATATCTATCTGGATTAATTAATACAACAACTTTTCCATAAGCATATATATCAGGTAAATCTTCAGGATTTGATACTGGGAATGACTCATATAATATATTTTTACTATTTCCAGAAGGCTTTATCGAAACTACGAACATGCCATTATTAACTTTTAAAGATAACATATATGATGTTGCACCATCCAAAGGTGCGTCATTAATATCATAATAATTACCTTCAAATTCAGTTTCTGAAATCAAAAATTTTAATGAACGAGGATTTATCTTCGTTTTATCTTTAAAACTATTTCCAACTAAAACCGTTGTAATTTCATGTTTCTTAAAATATGTATTACCTTTATAATCGAAATATAATAATTTGTTTTCTGAGTCTTCTTTTATTTCTAAATCTTCAGTTTTTCCCGATTCAACAGGATAAGTTCCTAAACAAGAAGATTTATATAATTTAAATTTATCTCCCATTATTACTATTTCCCAGTTAATAGCACCTACACTACAAGAGTTATTAATAATATATTCTTGTGGTAATTGTTCATAATAAACATAAATACCATTAACATTATCGACATAAGCAACTTTATTTTCATTATTAAAAATATTTGATATAGGATTTTTCTTACCAGTAAAATAATAGTACCCAAAAAAGACTACTATACAAAGTACTAATAAACCAATTAAAAATAACACACTTTTAAACGTCCTTTTATTCTCCATAGCCTATTCTCCTATACTAAGAATATTATAACATATTTATTACATTTTTAAACTAAAAAAGAAGCTCTAATTACTAGAACTTCCTCTATAATCTTTAATGACATCATAGAAATCTACGTCATATACATAATAAATATTTTCATCATATTTTATTTTGGTAAAATCAGGATTTAATCCTACAACTTCAACAGCAGTTTCACTAGGTAAATCAGCCACTTTATTATCTAAAAAAGAATATGGACTAGATAACAATTCAACATCTTTATTAGTAACAACATCCATCCGTACAGAATCAAAGGATACTTCATTTAAAATCATTTCAAAGCATTCTGTATCATTTATATAAAAGACATCGTTATTATATTCTATTCTAACAAAATTATTACTTAAACCAGTAACTGTAATATTACTACCACTTCTCAAAGTTCCCGCTTTATTAGGTAAACTTGTATAAGGACTAGTCCTTAACATTACATCTTTAGTTAAAGTTGTTTCCATTTCTAAATCTTTAAACTCAACAACTTCTAAATCACCTAAATTAGTAACACCATTGACTACAGATGCTTTTGTAACATCATTAGTGACACTAAAATAAGCAACATCCATATCTACTCTTCCTCTAATACCATCAACACGACCATCACTAGTATTTTGCCACATATGATATTTACCTTTATAAGTAATTTCATCATTAAATTGAGCAACCCAAATACGATAATTAGCAAATCTTGCAGTTTCAAAATAATTATTAAAAGCATTAGCATAAGAATAAATCATTGGTGTATAACCTTTACTCTTTATATAATCACAAAAGACAATTGCATTATCTGTTAATGTGGCATTACTTACTCCAGTTAATCTATAACGATTAAAAAACTCTGAGTCTATAGCTACTGGATATGTAATATCATAATCCTTAATAACATTATAAACCCATTCAGCTTCTTCTCTAGCTTCTCCAGTATCTTTAGCCATCGAAAAGAAATATATTCCAACATTTATTTGATTAGCCAAAGCTCCTTTAATATTATCTAAAAAAGAATCATCCATTGCTATTCTACCAGAATCTAAAGTTCGATAACCAACTCTAATCATTGCAAAAGAAACACCACTTTTTTTAACTTTTTTCCAATCAATATTCCCTTGCCATTCAGATACATCTATTCCAAAACTAGTTTCATTAGTTTCATATTTTTTTACTTCTTCTTTAACTTCTTTCTTTTTGGCAACACCTTTTGTTTCAGCAGCTTGCTTCTTTAAAGCCGTTTCAGGATCTTCTTTCTTTTCTTCCTTAACCTCTTCTTTTATTTCTTCCTTTACCTCTGGAAACACCATCTCTGCTGTATTATCTAAGAAAGACCATACATTAGAATCATCTATTTTTTTTGTTTCTTCAACTATTAATTCAGGATGAAAAGAATTAGATATTTTTACAGACAAAAAAGATAGTACTCCAATAAGTAGTACTAAAACAAATAGTAAATAATTATATCCTCTACCATTGTTTTTCATCCTATCCACCTATTCTAATATTAACAAAATATCCCCTTTCTTTCAATAAAAAAGACATCCTAAGATGTCTCTAAAACATATAAACTATTCTTTGTAACAATAATATTACCATTCATTCTAATATCTTCTTCTTTTAATTCTTCAATAACATCATCTTTATAAACAATTGATAATACTTTGTTATTAGCAGATATACAACCTATATAATCTTTGCCTTTAATCATTGTTTTGCCATAATCATATTCTAATTCTTTTCCACTATAATCATAATACTTAGTTGTCTTTAATCCGTCTTCATAATCATATGTAATTTCAAAAATATAATCATTTATTTTAGAAATATCAAATATCTTGCTAGCATTTAATTTAAATCTACCTAGCTCATTCATATTCTTATCATAAATAACTAAATTATAATCATTATCATATAAATAAATATCATTATCTATATATACACCATGTTCTTCAAATTTATTTAATACACCAGTAAACAAATACATTGTATGTTTTTCATATTCTGTTCTATTAACGTCTTCAAGATTATTATTAATAATATAAACATTATCATCTACGACTTCTAATCTAATACTATTTATATCACTTCTTAAATTGTATTCAATTAAAGAATCATAATCCATCTTAAATCCAGTTAAATCATTTAATTCCGAATCATATAAAGCCATTTTATTATTCTTATCAACCAACAAATAATATCCTTTACTATAATAAATAACTTTATAATTAAACTTAATTAATTCTTTATCAGAACTGATTAAACCATAATTACCTCTTTTATCTTGAGCTATATAAAGATCATTACCTATACCTTTAATATTCTTATATTTGCAAGGTATTACTTCTTTTCCATAGAAATCAATAACACCATAGTTATCTCCTTTTTTAACAACTATATAATTATTATTTGCAAAATAATAATCGTTTTTAGAAGATTTGCCATCACTAACAAATATATAATCTTTGATATGTCTTACCTCTTTATTAGCTACATCATAAAAATCAAAACCTGATTCTTTTATTTCCACAAAAGCTAAAATATTATAATTTTCATCTAATAAAGGTTTAGCATATTTAATATCAGAAATAACATCATATAATTCTACTTTTTCTCCATCAAAAAGATTTAAAGTAATAACTTCTTCTTCCGAATTAACAATTAAACTTTTAGTTTTATCAAGATTAAAATAATCAGTAAAAGGTATCTCAACATTCGTTCTATATACCTCTTTACCATCATTATCAATAAAAACATTTATTTTCCCGTCATATAAACCAATATAATAATCATCATTCAATATTCTTAGATCATAATCAGATGAATATATTTGTTTAAATTTAACAGTAAATTCATTATTATCTTTTTTACCTTTTAATACACTATATATTGTAAAACCTATTACAAAAGAAAGTAATAGTACTATTATTGTTATTAAAACTAATTGATTTCTTTTTGTGTCATCCATTTCAATCACTTCTGGTAAAATTATACCATAAAAAAAGAAGATTTACTCTCCTTTTTCTATAAATACATATACAGGACTACCTGAATTATAACTTAAATAATAACTACCATCAGTTGTTTCTTTAAAATCTGCGTAATTAAAATCTGCAATACTAAAGCTAGAATCTTCTTTGTCATTAACATTAATAGTTAACTTACCAGCTTTATAAACAAGAGTTACATTTCCTAATTTTTGTTCAAAATCTTTTAGTCCTTTAATCTCTTCTCCTGTTTCATAATCAATATATACAGGAGTTACATTATAATTATCAGTTCTAATTGTATTACCATTAACTAATTCTAATCCAGATACTTCATAATCATATTTAGTTAAATCAATTGTATATTTTTTCTTCATGTTTTTATCATAAACATCAAATACATTCTTCTTAGTAGATGAATATATTAAATCTTTACTATCATTATAACTAACAGATAATTCTTCAAACTTTTCTGAACTTCCATCACTACTTATAATAAATGCCTCATGTTTAGGGAAGTTAAAGAATCCTTCTCTATAATTTGTTACTAAAACATATTTATCTCCAACACTAAATGCATCATAAGTATTAGAAGAAGTACAACAAGGATAATAATAATATTTAACTGGTTCGTTTTCAAAACCACTATAAACATCATAATCAAATCCAGTTACAAAATTAAATTTCTTATCCATAATAGCTAATTTATTATTTAAAGCAACTACATAGAAATCACCAAAATATTCAATATAATCATATTTATAATCAACTATTATTTTTCTGTTATAATCAATAATTCCAGCTTTGTTTTCTTTAACAGCAATATAAAAACCAGGTGCAGCTTCTTTTAAAGTATCATAAGAAGCGTCCATTACCATTTTATTATCTACATAATCATATAGGCCATACTTATAAGAACCAGCTTCAGCATCAACAATATATCTAGTAACAACATATTTTTCATCTGTAGTATAGATGAAGTCACCCATACCTAATCTTACATCTCTTCCATGTATTGTATCTTTTACTTTTCTTTCATATGTTGTTCCATCTAGTAATTTAACATATTCTGTTTGTTCTTCATCGCCTTCATCATTTTGCGTAAGTCTAACACCAACAAAACCTATTAGTTTATCTTCATCTCCAGCTAATACAAATGGAGAATAGAACACACCTTTAGAACCAATTGGATCTAATTCATTTAATTTATCATCTTCTAATCTATATAAAGTAATAGTATTCTCGTTATAATCTCCACTTTCATCTAATACTAAATATAACTTATTATCAACACCAACAAAAACATAATTATATTCTACTTTACCTTCATATAATACTTCAGTTTTAAGATTCATAATCTTATTTATATAACCAGCATTACCTTCAAGTAAATAATCGCCAACTACTAATAATTCTTTACCTTTTGCTTCATAAGCATAAACATTATTACTCTTTTCTTCTGGAGCATCAGGATCTTTTATACTAGGTGTTTTTCCAGGATCATAAATATGAGTATACCAATACCAAGTACCTCCACCAATGATTCCAATTAAAATAAGCAATATAAAGAAAGCTTTTATTTCACCAAAAACTTTTTTACCCTTACTTTCACCTTGTTCTTGATTTACTTGTACCACATTTACTTCAGGAGTAGATTGAACAGGAACATCCTCCAATACTTCTGTGCCACCATCTTTTTTAGTTGGAGCAATTACCTTTACAACTTCTTCTTCTTTCTTTGCCATAGACACACCTCTTTATCATAAACATTATAACATTATTGGCAAAAAAAAAGAAGACTATTCTTCAATTTCAAAATTTTCTAAACTTCCGTCTTCTTTTAGTATTTGATTAACTTTTTCAGTTGCATTATTTAACTTTTCACTGCATGATTTAGCTAACTTCATTGCTTCACTATACTTTTCTATTGCTTTATCTAAATCAACTTCACCAGACTCTAATTCTTTAACAATACTTTCTAACTCATTTAAACTTTCTTCAAAAGTTTTTTCTTCTTTCTTTACCATTCTACTCTATCTCCTTTACTATTGCTTTAACATTACCTTCATACATCTTAATATTAACACAATCATTTTCTTTTAAATCTTTACTATTTTTTACTACTTTACCATTAATTGTTACTAAACTATAACCTTTATTTAAAATATTTAATGGATTTAATAAATTTAATTTTTCTAAACTTAAATTATATCTATTAGAAATATTATTAATTATATTTTTTATTTCCTTATTTAATAACTCTTTTAAATTACTTAATCTTTCACCTTTAGCTTCATATGCACTTAATGGATTCTTTAATACATATGCATTTTTAACATTATCTAATCTAGTTAAACAAGTTTTCAAATAAGCAATCATATAATTATTAACTCTATCAAATAAATTATCTAACTTCTGTTCTTTAACTTCATATAAACTTAGTGGATTCTTTAATACATATGAATTCTTAATAGCATCAATTCTTTTAAAATTATAAGCAATGATATTTTTAATATTCTCATTTAATCTAATTCTATACTGACCAATTAACGTTTCTAAATCATATAGATTTGGAACAGCCATCTCAGCAGCTCCTGTTGGTGTTGGTGCTCTTAAATCAGCAACAAAGTCAGCTATTGTAAAATCAACTTCATGTCCAACTGCTGAAATAACAGGTATTTTTGAATTATAAATTGCTCTAGCAACTATTTCTTCATTAAATGCCCATAAATCCTCAATTGATCCACCACCACGTCCACATATAATAACGTCTAAATCAAATTCTTGAGCTCTTTCTAATTGTTCTACAATACTTTCCTTTGCTCCTACTCCTTGGACTAAAGCTGGAAAAAGAATTGTTTCACAAATAGGATATCTTCTTTTAATTGTACTTAAAATATCTCTTATAGCAGCTCCCGTTGGGGCTGTAATAATACCAATTCTTTGAGGATATTTTGGAATAGCTCTTTTATGCTCAAGATCAAATAGACCTTCTTGAGCCAACTTCTTTTTTAATTTCTCAAATTCTAGATATAAATTACCTATTCCATCAATAGCCATCTCATCTACATATATCTGATAACCACCAGTTGCTTCATAAACTGTTACTCTTCCACTAACCAATACTTTCATACCATCTTCTGGTTCAAAATTTATTTTTGAAGCAGCGGAAGAAAACATAACAGCAGCAATTCTACTGTTTTCATCTTTTAAAGTGAAATACAAATGCCCTCTACTATGGTGCTTAAAGTTGCTAATTTCACCCTTAATATAAACTCTTTGTAATTCTGGTTTACTATCAAACATATTTTTAATAGCTCTATTTAAAGCTGTAATACTATAATATTTAATATCCATACTACCACCATTGTTAATTATTATACCAAACATTCGTTTATAAACCAATAAAAAAGAAAGATAATAATCTTACTTATTATCTTCCAAATCTACTAATTTTACTTTATATAAATATAATTCATTATTATGAGTAATATAGAATTCACATTTAGCATGTTTAGTAATTTCATAGAACATAATTGGTTCTCTAACATTCTTAGAAGCATCCAACATTTCATCAAAACTATCAACTCTAATAATTCTTAAAGATTTATTAGGAGGAGTTGGAGTATCAACTATATATCTATCATATTTTCTAATTAACTTCTTAATTAATCTATCATATTCATTATCTTTATACATTAATAAACCTAATTTTTTACAAATAATATTTATAAAAATAATTAATAAAGTAAAGAATAATAAACATAATGCAACATACCAAGGACTAGTAATACTAATCTTAGCTTCAGTTCTTAAAGTTTCCTTATTATCAACTTCATTTACCTTTATTTTTACATCTCTTTCTTTAACATATAAAGGTATTTCCACAGTTGTTTCTTCGGTATCAGCTAAATAATAAGAATTATCATCCATTGATTTTGTTTCAACTATAAAATAAACTTTTAAAGAACTATTAGTAGTAATACCAAGTTTTTCCTTATATTCATTTATTATTTTTTTATAATTATCGTAGTTAATATCTAAACTAACATCAATGGTATAGTCTTCTTTATTACGAATCATACCATCTGTAGAATCTAATAAAGAAAATTCTCTTTCAGGATAGTAATCTTCACCTAATTCATTAGTAACAAATAATTTAGCTATTACTTTATATGTGTAAACAATATTACTTTTTTTATCGACTTTAAAATCATACTTAAAATCTACTCCAATATCATCTATATTACTTGATACATATACTAAATCTTTGCCCAAAAAGTTTTCACCATCTGGTGTATTTTCTTTTAAGTATACTTTGTAATTAACATTACTTTTTTCTTCGTAATTTATTTTCTCGTTCTTAGTAATTGAAAAAGACATCACTAAGAAAATAATAAATAATAAGCCAAATAAAACACTTAAGAAAATATCTATTGATACTCTTTTTTCAAAACTAACATATTTACTCTTCTTTACTTGTGCTTTTTTCTGTATTTTTTTCAAATCTTTATTCATATTATCACCTATTTCGTAACTATACTTGTATCTTCACGTCTTAGTGCGTCAAGAGTAACATAACTCCAACCCTGACCATAAGAATCACCTAAAACCCAGTTTGAAGTTGAATAACCTTGTCCATCAACAACATAATAACGAGATTTATCTTCATCCCAACATAAGTATACTGATCGATCGCCTTCACCAATAGTCAAATGATCTTGAGTCCAATCCCAATCTAAGACTCCACCATATAATGTTGTAATCTTTTCACCTGGTTTTATTTCTATACAAGGATGTTCATCTAAAGCAGCGAATCCATTAGCTGATGCTTCAGTTAATGAAATTGGTTGATATAAGCTCATATCCACCATATGATATGCATTATCAGGATCATAAGATGAAGTTCCTCTTTCCACAACTTCTGGAGCAATATCTGGATTATTGTACATAATAGAATGATTAAAGTTTGCATCACTCGTATATGTTCCATTCGGATCATGTAAAATGTTTTTTACTCGAACATCATAATTTTGTATTTGTGAAAGAGAAAAACCTGTACGAGAAGAACCAGGTATTTCCACTTGTTCACCAACATAAACTTCTGCATTATCATCTAATGAATAAGAAAAATATGTTCTTCCTTTAGAATCTGTACCCAAATAATACATTTCTGCTTCATTATTTGCTGTACTAGCACCAGCGGAACCAACTAATCCCAAAGATATCATTTTTTGTAAAGCTGTTTCAAATTTACCACCATCAGCATATTCAACTGCATCCATCAAGAAGGTATCAGTGCCTTCTAAATAAGCATTTTCAAAATCTTCTAACGTATCATAACATCTTATAGATAAGAATCTATCATAATACATTTCAGAATTACCAACACCTTCAAAAGCGCCTGAATCAACAAAATCCTGATAATATTGTCCGGTAGGATCATAATATATTAATTCCGAAGTACACACAAGTGCTAAACTTAAAACTGCACTATATTCAAGTATTCTTTCATATCCAGCTCTTGTAACCTTTCCATCAACAATATAATCATCTATATTATCTACACCCGGATTCCATGCACATAAAGCTCTTAAGAAATCTGCTGGATTATCATAATATTGCATTCCGGATTTTCCACTTTCATCATTATCATTAGCATTAGCTATTTCAGCTATATATATTCTTCCATTAGATCTTTCAGAAAACAATCTTAACTCTGCTTGATATGCATCGTTTGCTGCTTGAATATCACTATCAGTAGCAGCATCCCCTTCTGGTAAAAGTACTCTTACTTTATCAAATTGATTAATAACAGCAGGATGAACAACAGGTTCACCGTGTAATTCATAATCAACACTAACATAAGCACCTTCATCAAATGATACTACAGAATCAAATCGTAATGTTTTTAATTCATTCATTATTCTAACTATTTCATTTCTCATTACATTTAATTCGCTATTACATTCATCAACATTTAAATCTTGTTGATCGGCTGGAGGTCTCCAATCAGGACTACTTAAATAAGAATCTGTCTTTGATAATCCTTGGCATTTTGAATTACCAACAGTTTTATAACATACAAACGGATCAACACGTAAGCATTCATCTTCATATGCAATATAATCAGTACATGCCGTTTTCAAAGATGTCATTAATTCTTTAAGTTTTCTCACCGTTCCTAATTCAGAAATACTTGAATATAATCCTGTAACAACTCCTGTTTTCATTGAATCAACATGATTAGAAAATAAAGTGGCAACTGGACCAGTCCAATTAGTAAAACTTATCGCATTAATATCAGTATGAATATTAGTTACATTATCCGTATAATTCTTTAAAACTAAATTAAATGATTCTTCATTATTATCTAACAATGTTTTAATCTCTCTAATATCCTCATCATAAAGATCCATATTGTCACCTCTCTTCTTCTTCGAAATATCTCTTTTTACTCTTCTTTTCCTTTTTCTTTTTTATAACTACAGCACAAGCGCTTACAAATAATAAAGCAAGTGCAATAAACAACAAGATATGATTACTATCTCCAATTTCATCAGCAGTATAAGTGGTTGTCTTATTAAACTGTTCTTGTGTATCTTTAATTACATTTAAAGTTTCTTCTGCACCATCTGTGCTAATCTTTCCATATAATTTATTTATAATATTCATAATTAATGCACGAATAGCATGAATTTGTCCTGGTGATAATTTATTAATTATCTTATTAAATAATTTAGCTAATAAAGCGATTAGCTTCTTCCTATCTTCAGGACTTAATTTACTAATTAATCTATTAATTATACCTAAGAATCTTCTATATAGGATTTCTAAATCTTCAGGAGATAATTTATTAATAAGTTTTAAAATATTCATCAATACATCATTAATTACTTGTGTTAATTGCTCTGGTGATAACTTATCAATAATCTTTATTAGATTTTCTAAGAATCCACCAATAATATCTGCTAATTGTTCAGAACTTAACTTATCAATAATCTTATCAAGATTTTCTAAGAATGTTCCAATAATATCAGCTAATTGTTCTGGACTAAGCTTATCAATAATCTTAGTACCAATTTCAATTATCTTATTTAATAAATTATATAAATCTTCAGGATTTAATTTATCAATTACTTTACCAATAATATTATTTATTCTAGATAAAACATCATGTAATTGTTCTGGTGTTAGTTTATCAATAATCTTACTAATAATATTACTGATATTATTAATTATTTCTGTTAATTGTTCTGGTGTTAATTTATTAATTATATTTATAGCAACATCAAATGCTCTATCAAGTATTTGCGCAATTTGTTCGCTTGTAAATTTATCAACTAATAAATCAATAATATCTAAAACTCCACTTAGTACTTGATGTAACTGTTCAGGAGTTAATTTACTTACAATATCATCAATTATATCTAGTAAATTATTAATAACTTGTGCCAATTGTTCTGGTGTTAGTTTATTAACAATATCATCTAATATATCTAAAATATCATTTGTTATTTGTGTTAATTGCTCTGGTGTTAATTTATTAACTATATCTTTAATAACACTTAGAAGTTCATTCATTACTTTAGTTAATTGCTCTGGTGATAATTTAGCAACAACATCTTTAATAACACTTAAAAGTGTGTTAAGTACTTCAGTTAATTGTTCTGGTGTCATTTTTCCTACTGTATCTTTAATTATACCAAGAACACTAGTAAGTATTTCTGTTATTTGTTCTGGTGTTAGTTTACCAATAGCATCTTTCAAAGTATCTAATAAACTTAATAAGAATTTTTCTAATTCATCTGGAGTTAATCCAGCTATTTGTTTTTTCAAATTATTTAAGAAATCCATTATAAATGCATGTAATTCAGCACCAGATAATTTAGCAATCGCTGCTTTTAAAATAGCTAACTTATCGAATATTGTACCTTCTGGTTCTTCTTCCATACCAACAATACCTAAAATGCCAGATGTAATTGGATTAAATGGTGTTTCTTCAGGTAATGTAGGTTCTGCTGTACCAACAGGATCCAAAGGATCATCTACATGTAAACTAGAAGGTTCTTCTACTGGTTCTTCAACAGTCGCTATTGGACTTATTGAAGGAGTAACAGTTACTTCAACAATAGCAGAAACGGATGGCTCAGCTGTTGCAATAACTGAAACAGTAGGCACTGGTTCACTTGGATGTGCAATGACTGAAGGCTCTGGTGTTGTTCCAATAATTTCATGAACAACAGGTGGAATAACTGAAGGATCAGGTGTAATTGATGGAGGTTCATAAGTTGGGATTTTTGAAATTTCACCCCTAGCAGGTTCCGTTGGTGGTTCATAAGTAGACTCAAACGTAGGTTCTGCCGTAGCAATCTCTGAGACAGAAGGATCAACAGTAACAGTTGGTGTAACAGTTGGTTCTCCACCAGTTACAGCAGCTGTTGATACACCCTCAAAAGTAAATTTCTTATAGTCATGATATGGTTTGTAACCATCTTCACTTTCTAACTTCAAGTCAGCGACATATGTTTCCATTTTTCTTACATATCTATCGTTTGTATCATATATTCCGTCTTTATTAGTATTACCTAAAGCATCATTTACACTATCAAAATAAACAAGACCTAACTTGCTATTTAAATCTGATATTAATGATAAAGTATTAGTTTCTTGACTATTAACATTATCAAAAATATTCTCACAATTAGTTTTTATATCTTTAAGTTTACCAATATTGGTTTCAGCTGATGAATATTCTATATTAATTTTGCTCACACACTTCACCACCTATTTAGTTTTTACCACTAAAAACACTATTAATATCGCTATTAATACCTTCATAAGTAGAATCAACAACCCCTAAAAAGTCAATATATGTTTGTAAAGCTTCCTTTATTCCAGGAATCTTAGCTTTTAAGTCATTTAAATTTGTAGATAACTCATCGCCTTTTATACAACTCCAGTCGATAGAAGAATCTACTTTATTAATATTATCTAAAGCCGTATTTATAGTTACGAGATGATTTGAAAGTTCGACTTTTTTAGATGTTTTAGTTTCACCACTATAATCAAGCTTGCTCATTATTATTCATCCCTTCTACACAAATACGTACGTCATCGTTATAATTAGAGGCTTTTTTCTTCATAAACTCTCCAATATAACCAATTTCGGATGCATATTCTGACAAAGTAGAAACAAAAGAACTTAATGCTGCAACATAACTATCACTATCTACTCCTAGCCATGTTGTCCAATTGGCATCAGATAACATTTCTTTTATTTCACCAACAGTTCCAATAATACTAGAAGAATTAGTTATTAAAGTATTCCCATCTTCATATAAACCTTCTGTATCAACATTAAGAGATAAATCGATTGTTTCGTCTTCCATACTAGCACCACCTATCATATAACATTATAACATAAAAATATATATACCAATAAAAAAAGAGAAATTATTTAACTTCTCCTTGTGAATCACCTGATCCATCGCCAGATGTGCCATATTGTCTTAAAGTGTCAGAAATACTCTTATTCAAATCTACCCATGAATCATTAATATTATTAATACCTTTAGCTAATTCTAATAATTCATCACCAGTTTTATCTAGTTCTTTTCTACTAACACTAGCTATATTACCAAATAAGCTATCAGTATTTTCTTGACTACCTAAAGTAAACATTGCAGCAACTTCATTATTCCATACTGAGAATGCTGCTTCATATGCATCATTAGCGTTTTTAATTGCATCAACAATCGCTTGTTGAGTAGCACTGGCTTTTGCACCAGTATATTCCATTGAATCTAATCCGCCTTGAAGTGTCATTATTGTCCACCTCCATTTGTTTTACCTAAAGCTGCTCTAACATTAGCTTGAAGATCTCCTTGTCCTTGATCAATAACTCTTCTAAGTTCTCTAGCTACTTTACATAAATTATCAATTTCTTGTTTTCTTTTATCCATTTCTTTAATTGCTACTGGAGCATCAGAAGCTAATTGTGCAGCATCTGCACCTTGCCATAAATTTCCTTCTCCAGAGAAATGTGAACCTAAAGTGCTAAGTGCTGTTTGAAACTCTTCACCATGTTGTATTATTTCATCAAGTTTTTTACCTAAATATGTTGTATCCATTCTGAAATTGAAGTTTTCATCAACAGTACTAGCAAATCCACCAGCGGCACCGTCGTTGTCAAGTCTTCTTAAAAATTTCATTTTACCATTTCCTTTCCATACTATAACTAAATTATACTATACTTTTTTTTCGTTTGTCTATAAAGTTAACATTCCTGTGTAAATAAAAAAGAGCTATCTTCCTCTAGCTCCTCTTTCTTGTGCTTCAACTAAATTCGTTTCTGGTGGCAAGAAATCATCTGTTCCTATTAATTCATTAGGTCCTTGTGCCACAACCCTACGTCCAATTGCTCCTCTTGCAACGCTACCTTTTTCCATTGCAGAATAACAAACAGATTCAAATAAATTTCTTATACTTATAGGATCAAATTTACGTTCTCCCATATACTGTCTCATGACTGAAACAACAGCACGCTTAGCATTACGAGACATCTCTGCTCCTGCATAAATTTCTGCAATATCATTAGAATACTGTGTTAAGAATTCATCAAAAGTAATCATTATTAAAACCACCTCTTACACTCTCATTATAACACTATATTCTCTCATTTTTCAAACAAATAAATATAAAGATTATTTATATTAAAAAAAGGAATCTATTTTTAGATTCCTATTTTAATAATTCTTCTAATTTTTTCTTTTCTTCAGCTAACTTAGTTCTATCCATTTCAACAATATTTGCTGGAGCTTTATTAACATAATTTTCATTACTTAGAAGTTTTTCTCTTCTAGCTATTGAATCTTGTAACATTTTAATTTGAGCTTCTTTAGCAACTTTGTCAGCTTCTGTTTCTAACTTTTCAAAGAATATTTGAGCTTTAACTCTATTAGAGAATACCTTATATGCTTTAATACCTAATGGTTTAGTAATAATATTTTCTTTAATCTTCAACATATTAATAATTAATTCATTATCATCATCAGTATCAAACATAACCTTCATATCTTTAGTAATATTATTTTCTGCTTTAATATTTCTAAAGTTTTTAATAAATTCTATTTGATCATCAACAGCTTTTTCTTCGCTTTCAAATATTAATTTCTTATCATATTTTGGATAATCAGCAATCATAATATCTTCAGCATCTTTAACTGGTAACTTAGAATATATTTCATCAGTTACATAAGGCATAAATGGTTGTAACATTTTAAGAATTCCAGTTAGTACATAACATAATACTGATTTAGTACTTTCTTTATCAATTGAATACTTAGCCATTTCTATATAATTATCACAGAATGAACTCCAAGTGAAATCATATATAGTAGCACCAGCATTATTAAATTGATACTTATCCATAAATTTCTTTGTTTCATGAATACATTTTTCATATTTAGTTAATATCCATTTATCTTCTGGTTTTAAGTTTTCTAATTTTATTTCTTTTAAATCTTCAATATTTGAAAGAACAAATCTTGAAGCATTCCATATTTTATTAATATAATTCCATGTAGATTTAATCTTATCTTCATCAAATCTCATATCAGTTCCAGGAGCAACATCTGTAGCTAAATAATATCTTAAAGCATCTGCTCCATATAAATTAACCATATCAAATGGATCAATACCATTTCCTAAACTCTTAGAGAATTTTCTTCCTTGCTTATCACGAATTAATCCATGAATTAAACAATCTTCAAAAGGTCTAGCACCAAGTAATTTCTCACCTTGGAAAGTCATTCTATTAACCCAGAAAGGAATAATATCATAACCAGTCACTAAGCATTGATTTGGATAATATCTCTTTAATAATTCAGTGTTTTCAGGCCATCCTAATGTTGCAAAAGGCCATAAAGCACTACTAAACCATGTATCTAATACATCGTTATCTTGTACCCATCCATCACCTTTTGGAGGTTCCATTCCAACGTAAATTTCGTCCCCCTTATACCAAGCAGGTATTCTATGTCCCCACCATAATTGTCTAGAAATACACCAGTCATAAGTAATTTCCATCCAGTGATTCATAGTTTTTTCATATCTTGAAGGTACAAAATTTACTTTTTCATCTTTCTTCTTTTGTGTTTCTAAAACATGATCAGCTAATGGTCTCATTTTAACAAACCATTGTTTCTTAATCATTGGTTCTACCATAACACCAGTACGTTCTGAATGTCCTACTTCGTGAACTAATGGTTCAATTTCTAATAATAATCCTTGTTCTTTTAAATCTTCTAAACAAGCATCACGACATTCTTCTCTTGTCATACCTTGATATTTTTTAGGAACATTTTCATTCATAGTAGCATCGTCATTCATAATAACGATTCTCTCTAAATTATGTCTATTACCTACCTCAAAGTCGTTAGGGTCATGAGCAGGAGTTATTTTAACACAACCTGTTCCTTTTTCCATATCAGCATGCTCATCAGTAATAATTGGAATTGGTTTATTTACTAAAGGTAAAATACAATTCTTTCCAACATATTTCTTATATCTCTTATCTTTTTCATTAACAGCAACTGCTGTATCACCAAATAAAGTTTCTGGTCTTGTTGTTGCAACATCTAAGTATTCTTCACTACCTTCGATTTTATATTTCAAATGATAGAAAGCACTTTTTTCTTCACCATAAATAACTTCTTCATTACTTAATGCTGTTTGAGCAACTGGATCCCAGTTAATAATCTTTTCTCCACGATAGATTAAACCTTCATTGTAATAATCAACAAATACTTTCTTAACAGCTTGAGATAAGCCTTCATCTAAAGTAAATCTTTCTTTACTATAATCTAAACTTACTCCTAAAGTAGCCCATTGTTTTCTAATTATATCTCCATGTTCATGAGTCCAATCCCAACAAGCTTCAATAAATTTATCTCTACCATATTCGTACTTATCAATACCTTGATCTTTTAATCTTTTAACAACTTTTGCTTCAGTAGCAATTGCTGCATGATCCATTCCTGGTAACCAGAAAGTGTCATACCCTTCCATTTTTTTATAACGAATAATAATATCTTGTAATGCAACATCCCACGCATGTCCTAAATGTAATACACCTGTAACATTAGGTGGTGGTAATACTATACAATATGGTTTCTTCTTACTTTTTGGATCACATTTAAAATAATCCTTTTTTAACCATTTATCATATTTATCTTTTTCTACTTCTTCATGATTATATTTCTTTTCTAATTCTTCCATTTCTTCCTCTTTCCTTTCTAATTATTTGCATAATAGACTCGATAGACTCGAAAAAAGACCTTTCTATTCATAATACCCCTTCTTTCAAATAAAAAACATTTCATCCAAAGGACGAAATGTTCGTGATACCACCTTAATTCGTAATTATAAAAATTACCTCAAAGTCTTAATGCGACCAACATCAAATCTTACTACTAATTCAGACTTGCTACTCCCAAGCTACCTTCATATTCTTTCGTTATTCTTTTTCACCAACCAAGAACTCTCTAAAACTAAGCGAATATTACTCCTCTTGTTCAACATATTTATGGATGTATTATAAAACAACAAACAAATTGTGTCAATTCTAAAGAACATATTTTTATTGAGTAAAAATAAAAAGTAAGATATAATTATATAAGAGAATAAGATGGGAGAGAATATTATGGCATTACATGAATTTGATTACGAAAATGAACCAACAGTTGCTATAGTTAAAAAAATATTAAGTGATTCTGTCAAAATGAAAGCTACAGATATTCATTTTGATTCTCGCGAAGATCATTTATCAATAAAATTTAGAATAAATGGAGACTTACAAGAATATACAACAGCTCCAGAAAACGTTAAAGTAAATATTATTACTAGAATTAAAATACTTGCTGGAATGAACATTACTGAATCAACTACTCCACAAGTAGGTTCTATTCATTTTGAAGCTGAAAACATAAGTCAAAATATGCGTGTCTCTACTCTTCCAATAATTGAAGGTGAAAAAGTTGTTGTTCACCTATCTAATTATGCCATGAATATTAAAAATATTGATAAGTTAGGTATAAAAAGAGAAAATCTAAAAAAATTAAAAGATTTACTAAAAGAACATAGTGGAATATTACTTATTACAGGAACAACTGGTTCTGGTAAAAGTACTACCCTATACTCTATCTTAAAAGAATTAAATAATAAATCATCAAATATCATTTCTATTGAAGAACCAATAAAAATGAAACTAGATGGTATCAATCAAGTAGAATTAAATCCTGATAAAGGTGTAACATTAAAAAATGTCTTACATAATATATTATTACAAGATCCAAATATCATTAGTATTAGTGAATTGTATGATGATGAAACTGCAAGAAGTGCTATTAGAACAGCATTAACTGGTAGATTAGTAATCTCTACTATGCAAACTAAAAGTGCTTTTCAAACAATTGATACATTATTAAATATGGATATTGAAAATTATCTATTAGGTTCATATTTAAATGGAATCATATCTCAAAGAATAGTTAAAAAATTATGTCCATCTTGTCGTGATAAAAGACCAGCTACAAAATATGAAAAAGCTGTTATCAAAAAGATACTTCATAAAGATATTGATGAAGTATACTATGCCGATGGATGTGAAGATTGCCGTAACGGATATATAAGACAAATACCTATTTCAGAAGTTGTAGTAATTGATGATGAATTAAGAAGTGCTATTTCTAATAACAAAGATCATAGCGAAATCAGAAAAATGATTTATGAAAAAAATGATTCAATTTTAAAAGATGGTTTAGAAAAAGTTATTTCAGGTGAAACATCATTCGAAGAAATAATGCGTGTTCTTGATATAAAAATTGATTTAACTGAAGAAGATCAAGAATTAAAGGAAATAATCTTAGGCAATACAAATGATAGCATTCTTGATAATGTCATTGAAGGAAAAGATGAACCGAAAAAAGAAAAACTATCTGACATGATTAAAGAAGTCAAAGAAGAAGTAAAACCTGAAGAAAAAGAAGAACCTCCTAAAGAGGAAGAGAAAAAAGAAGAACCTAAGGAAGAAGAAAAGAAAGAAGAACCTCCAAAGGATAAAACAACAAGTATCTTTGAAAGTATAAGACAAAGACAAGAAGGCAAAAAGGAAGAACCTAAAGAGGAAGAAAAGAAAGAAGAACCTCCTAAAGAGGAAGAGAAAAAAGAAGAAGACCTTCCTATCAAAATAGAACTTAATACAATTTCTGATGATGATAATGCCAACGAAGAAAAAGAAGATGAAGAAAAACAAGAGGAAACTAAGGATGAAGAAAAACAAGAAGAACCTAAAGTAAATCTTGATAATTCAGATGATAATAAAGAAGAGTCTTCAGAAGAAGCACCAGAAGATAAAGAAGAAACATCTGATGAAACAAAATCAGAAGATAAAGAAGAAAAAGAAGAACCATTAGATGAACCAAAAGTAGAAACAAACGAAGAAAAAGATGAAGAAACTGAATCTGAAGATGATGATGAAGACGAAGACGATGATGACTTCAACTATGGTGATTCTTATAAATTAAAAATATAAAAAGGACTATCAATAGTCCTTTTTTATTTGAATATAATTTCTAAGAAATGTCTAATCGGTTCCATAAAGACAAACACAATAAATAAACCTGTAACTAAATATGGCCCAAATGGAATCTCTTTATCCTTGCCAACTAGTGAATAATAAATAGCAACCGGAAAAGCTAAAAATGAACCAATTATAAGTGATACAATAGCTAATCTAATACCAAAAGCAAAGCCAAATAGCATTGATAATTTAATATCTCCATCACCTAAGGCTTCCCTCTTAAATAATACATTACCAACTAATTTAACTAAAAACATAAAGAAGAAAATTACTATTCCACTTATAAACGAAATTAACAATGTCTCCCAGCCAAAGAATATACCTTTTAAAGCAAGTATTGCTAATCCAAAGAATAATAATACCCCATTAGGAATAATATAATATTTAAAATCACTAACATATATTATTGTTGTTAAACAAATCAATATTAGCATTATTAACATTTCATAACTAAAACCATAATAAATATATGATAAAGAAAATAAAACACCATTAGCCAGTTCTAATAAAGGGTACATAATACTTAATTTCTTATGACAATACTTACATTCCCCTTGCATTGAAACATATGCTACAACAGGTATTAACTCATACCATTTATATTTAGCATCGCAATAATCACATTCATTTAAATGTTTTTTATGAACACTTTTTTTAAGACCAATTAAAACATTAATCAATCCAACAAATAAACCAATAATAAATAAAAAACATATTACATAAATATCAAAGGCCATGTCTATTCTCCTATCCTTTTTAAATTATAACATAAAAAAACAATTATTCATTAATAATTGCTTTTATTTTTCTTATCTTTCTTATTACTTTAAATTTATCTTTAATTGATAACAAAGGAATCTTTTTATTAATATTTTGATAATGATCTAATAAGTAATTTAAATATTCTTTATCTTTCAAATAACCAAATTCTAATTCTCTTTTAGTATTCTTCTTATTAGATTTAACAAAGTAACATGTAATATACCATTTACCTTTATCAAAAGTATATTCTTCATCTTTTAAATAATAACCGCTTAGATTCATACATTCTCTTAGCATTTGCCAGTCGTTATTTGATTGAATAATTAACTTATCAATATTAATTAGGGCATAATCATTTGCTAAGATTTGATTAATAGTTGTTGCTCCCATTCCAGAAATAATTAAACCGTTAACACCTTCTAATGGAACATCATCTATTCCATCACTTAAGTAAGTTTTAATATTTAAATTTCTTTTTTTAATATTCTCTTTTGCATTATTTAACGCATTAGGATTTATATCACTAGCAACAATACTTTTACATAGTTTATTCTCAGCTAAATAAATACTAAGTAAACCATGATCACAACCAACATCAACTAAAGAATCATCTTTATCTACAAATTTAACTAAAGCTTTTAATCTTTTACTAATATTAGTCACTTAAGAAATCCTTTAATTTTTTAGCACGAGATGGATGTCTTAATTTTCTTAAAGCTTTAGCTTCAATTTGACGAATACGTTCACGAGTAACATTGAATTTCTTTCCAACTTCTTCAAGAGTATGACTAGTACCATCAACTAAACCAAATCTTAATTCAAGAACTTCTTTTTCTCTTTCTTGTAAAGTCATTAAAACATTTTTAATTTCTTCTTTCAAGATTTCATTAGTTGCATATTCTTCAGGACTCATACTTCTTTCATCTTTAATGAAATCACCTAAATGTGAATCATCTTCTTCACCAATAGGAGTTTCTAATGAAACTGGATCTTGACTAATCTTCATTACTTCTCTAACTTTATCAACAGTAATACCCATTTTATTAGCTAATTCTTCTTCACTTGGTTCTCTATTTAATTCAAGAGTCATTTGTCTTTGAACTCTAGCCATTTTATTAATTGTTTCAACCATATGAACTGGAACACGAATTGTTCTAGCTTGATCTGCTAATGCACGAGTAATTGCTTGTCTAATCCACCATGTAGCATATGTACTAAATTTATATCCTTTACCATAATCGAATTTTTCAACAGCTTTCATTAAGCCGATATTACCTTCTTGAATTAAATCTAAGAATAATAATCCTCTACCAACATAACGTTTAGCAATTGAAACAACTAGACGTAAGTTTGATTCTGCTAAAATATTTTTAGCTGATTCATCACCATTAGCTATCTTAACAGATAATTCCATTTCTTCATCTGGTGATAACAAACTAATACGACCAATTTCTTTTAAATACATACGTACTGGGTCATCGATATTTATATCTTTAGTTATTTCTTCATCAGATAAAACAAGGTTTTCTTCATCTTCAACTAAATCACTACCAGGTTCAGAACCTTCTTCAGTATCTCCTGAAACAACTTCAATTCCATTTTCAACAAGAGAATTATATAAATCATCTAATGAATCATTATCAATTTCTAAACCTTTTAATGCTTCAGCTAATTGTTCAAAAGTTAAAACATTGTCATTCTTTTTACCTAATTCAATTAATTCTTGCTTTCTTTCTTCAAAACTTTTAATCTCTACCATACTACACATCCTCTTTTTTAAGTTCAGCAATTTGCATTGCTAATTTCATTTTTTTATCTTGATCTAATTCTTTCTTCATTAAATCTTTTAATCTTTTAATTTCATTTTTATTTGCTACCTTTAATACAGCAGCTATATATTCATCCATAGTTTCCATATTTAATTCATCATTAACTGATTCATTAACTATCTCCATTACTTTCCCCCTTATTGAGTCCTTATCACTCACATAAGTAATGAAATCCGCTACGGTTATTTCCCCATTGGTTTCATAGTAATAAACTATTTCATTAGCTATCTCTCGATATAACTGTTCACTAAAGAATCCTAACTTCGTTTGATATTCTTCAATATAATCTCCGTCATTCATCATAAAGTATAATATTCTTTCAGCACCAAGTTTATATGAATCTTTCTTTTCTCTAACTAATTTTGTTTCTTCCTTTTTCTCTTTTAAAGTAACTGGTTCATACTTTTCTAACCTATTCTTTAAAACATCAATTGAAAGATTATAGTCTTTACTTAATTTATTAAGAGTTACTTCTCTTAGAATACTATCATCAGTACTAGATATTGTTTTTAATACCTCATTAACATACTGAGATAAATCTTCAACATTATTTAAATCTTTATTTTGTTTAAAATAATCCATTTTAAAATCAAAATAAGTTAATGGTCTCTTAACATTTTCAATAAATGCATCTTTTCCGTTAGCAATAATATATTCATCTGGGTCTTTTTCTCCAGTTAGTCTTATTACATACGTTTCCACATTTTCTTTTACTAATTCTTCACCATTATTAACTGTTGCTAGTAAACCAGCATTATCATTATCTAAACATAGAATAACTTTACATCTTAATTTCTTTAATAAACTAATTTGTTCTTTGGTCATTGCTGTTCCACATAAAGCAACTACATTTTTTAAACCTATTGAAGAAATTCTAATGGCATCCATAAAGCCTTCAACAACAATAATTTCTTTTTCTCTTTTAGCTGCATCTTTAGCGTTGTGATAATTATATAGCGTTTCTCCTTTACGGAATATTTTTGTTTCTCTACTATTCATGTATTTAGAAACATTTTTTTCGCCTCTATAAATTCGCGCACTAAAGCCAACTATTTTGCCATCTTTATCCCATAAAGGAAAAGTAATTCTTCTTGTAAACATATCATATATGTCACCATTACTATTACTTATTAATCCTATAGCATCTAATTGAGATGTACTATACCCTTTTTTAGATAAAAGTTGGTATAAAGAATCATTCGTATCAAGACTAAGCCCAATTCCAAATTCTTTAATAATATCTTCAGAAATACCTCTTTCATTAAGATATTTCGTAGCTTCTTTTCCAAAAGAAGTTTTTAAATTATTTACAAAGAATTTTTGACTTAAATCCATTATTTTATGTTCTTCAACAAAGGCATCTGCTACAACAGCTTTTGTTGGATCAAAAGATAACTCAATTCCACATTTATCAGCCACAATAGAAACTGCTTCCATAAAAGAAACATTTTCATAGTCCTGAACAAATGTAAAAACATTTCCCGTTGCACCACATGCAAAACATTTATATATTTGTTTTTCAGATGAAACACTCATACTTGGAGAATGGTCATCATGAAAAGGACATACACAAAGATAATTCTTTCCTCTTTGTGTTAGAGGAATATAACTACCGATAATATTTACTATATCAGCTTTAGCTCTAATATTATTGATTTCTTCACTACTTAATAAAGCCAAAAACATCACCCTCTACCTATAATTATTAACCATACCCATTCAATTTCCTTTTTTTTATTTCATTTTTTTTTACAAAATAGCCAAATTTGTGTATATTTTACCACAAAAACGCTATTTTAGAGCATAAAAAAAGGAAAAATTAATTTTTTCCTTTTCCTCCATTATTAAGTGAATTTGTTAATCCACCAATATAATGTTGAAGTGCAGTATAAGTATCAAAATAATACTTAGCATCTTCTTTAGAATTAACAATTGATCCTAATTTTTGATTTAATTCTGCATAAAATTCTGAATCATGTTGTTGTCCATCTTCGAATTTTTTGCAACACTCTTTATATTCTTCTTCTAAATGAGCAATTTGACTTTTATATGTAATCGCATAAGCTCTTACCATAGCAAAAGCAGCTTGTCTATCTTCTTGAGATAACTGTCTAATACTTTCGAATAAAGTATCATGTAATTGACAAATAACTGATCTTAATTTTTTGATTTGTAATAACTCATCCATGTCATTAATTTGACCATTAGTTACTCTAGATACTTCTTCAAAATCAATTTCAGCATCTTTAATGTTATTTTTCTTTGTCAATAATTTGCCTGCTTTTTTCAAAATTACATTTGCTTTAGCAAAATTTTGAATTAAAGTCAAAGTACTACTAAGAGTTTGATTTAACATATAATTCGCCCCCAAACGAACGATATTATAACATAATTCTCCAGAATAGCAAATTTTGCCCTATTACTGCCAACATTCCTAGTACTTTTTTGATTTTTGCCCATATTTTATCGATTTTTATGCCCGTATCAGGAGGGAGTTCATCTGGAACCTCTTCTCCTTCTACAAATACCGACTGAACTTCTGGTTCTATTTCAGCATAATTATATAAATAATGAACATGTTCACTTACTTCATCGACTATTTTATCTTTTACATCAGCACTAAAAGTATAATTTTCCTTACCTTTTATTTGTTTAATAACATAAGTCCCATAACCAAGTGTAATAGCATCTCTACCATCCTTATCAGTAGTTAAAGTATCAATTTTCTTATTATTTATATCATATACATCAAATCTAGCACCATTTTCCAATATACAATCATCATCTATACATTCGTACTTAACTATATTAATAGTATTTTTTAGCAATTTATTATTCAAAATAACTACTGGATGATTGTTCTCTTTATTAATAGATACTTTATATATATTACTATCAGATACATACCCTATGCCATGACTAACTTGTCTTATATTATATTCACCATATGGTAATTCTTCCGTCTTATATACTAATCCTTTATCATCAGTACATACTTTACTAATTACATTATCTTCTTGATATAACTCATAACAAGTATCTTTTAAACTACTTTCTACTGAATAATAACTATTATCATCTCTAATATCTAAAGTAATATCTCCTTTGGTAACTTTAATATTAATTTTATATAACTTATTATTAACATTACCTGGTCTTAATAAGTCTTGGTTTTTATCACTAACAAATAAAGCTATTTTATCTTCATAAAAATTACTTTTTTTCTTATATTCTATTGTTCCATCATTAATTATATTTTCCAACACTAAATTTTCATCATAATAACCTTTAAATGGATTAGTTACTATTTCATATTCTTCAGTTAATCTATTTATTACTAAATTATCATTACAATTAACTTCATAATTACTTTCTATATTAGGAAGAATATCATGATTCTTAACATCATTTAGTATATCTTGCATCTCTTTTTCATATTTAGTAATACGTGATCCATTAAGAGTATCTGTAAAATAGATATCTCCTTCTTTATCAACCGTCTTCCAAATTAATACTTGAGTTATAACATACCATCTATTTGTACTTCTTCCAGTATATCCATAACCATAATAAGCAATTAACTCTATTTTTCTTCTATCTTCTTCACTTAATTTATTATAAGAACTTAAATCCCATTCATATTTTGTATAATCATCACCTTCATTAAACAAAACATATGGTTCTAAACAATATACTATATTTCCATTATTATCTCTGATAAATTGCATCGTTGCATAATTAATAACTCCATTCTTTACCTTATTAACATACTGACCACTAACAAACTTTCCTTCGACAAAGCTTTCTGCTTTAACAAATCTTACATTTAATACTAGTAAAACACCTAACAAACCATATAATAATCTTTTCATTCAAATCCTCCTTCTATCTATAATTATTGCGAAAATGTTTCTATTTCCTTTTTTTCTAAAAAACAACAAAATTTCAAAAAGTGTTTTTTATCAAATAAAAAACGATGAAATGTTAATTTCATCGTCATAAAACATTTTATGTATTATCAAATCATTGTTTTCGATTATTTTAAACACTTAAAATTTTTTTATACAACATATAAATAAATTAAGAAGAAATGTAAGACAGAAGCCGCTATTACAAAGAAATGAAATACTGAATGCATATAAGGTATTTTCTTTCCAATTCCATATAAAATAGCTCCAACTGTATAAACAGCTCCTCCACTAATTAAAAGTATAATACCAGGCATTGGACAAGCTTCCATTAAGAATCTAAATATTATAATAGCTCCCCAACCTAATACTAAATTAGAAATAACTGATAAAAAAGTATATTTATTAACATTAATAGCATTAAATAATACCGCAATTATCGTAACAAACCATACTACCCCAAAACTAGTCCAACCAATCCATCCTTTTAACATACATAAACAAATTGGTGTATAAGTACCAGCTACCATTAATAAAACATTTATATGATCTAATACTCTTAATACTTTCTTACCCTTACACTTAGGACTTAAAGCATGGTAAATACAAGATATTGTATATAAAACAATCATAATAATTGAATATAATAAACCACAAATAACTCCTAAAGCACTATGAGCTCTAATACATAATAGTACCAAAGCAGCTATTGCTAAACCTGCTCCTATACCATGACTTATTGAATTAATTATCTCTTCTCCTAAACTATAACTAGGAATAGTAACTTTTTCTTCTTTTTTAACCATCATAACCACCTTGATAATATAATACCATTTTTTTAATAAAGAAAAAAGAGTACTATTCAAGTACTGCTTTTATTCTTCTTACACCTGCTGAAGAAGCTTCTTCTTTAACAATTCTAAAATGTCCTAATTCACTAGTATTTTTAACATGTGGACCACCACATAATTCTTTAGAAATATTACCAATTGTATAAACAGTTACAATATCAGGATATTTTTCAATAAACATACATTCTGCACCAGAAGCAACAGCATCATTCTTATTCATTTCTTCTACTGTTACATCTAATCCTTCTTGAATCCATTTATTTACTAAATCTTCTGTTTGTTGTTTTTCTTCATCAGTTAATTTATGATCACAGTTAAAGTCAAATCTCATTCTTTCATCAGTAATATTAGAACCTCTTTGATGAATATCTTTATCTACAACTTGTTTTAATGCTGCATTTAATAAATGTGTAGCTGTATGATACTTAGTTTCTACTTCTGAATCTCCAGCTAAACCACCTTTAAATTTACCAGCAGAAGCTGTTCTACTCTTCTCTTGATGTTCTTTAAACTTAACATGATATCCTTCTACATCAACTTTTAAGCCTTTTTCTTGAGCTAATTCTTCAGTTAATTCAAGTGGGAAACCAAATGTATCAAATAAATGGAATGCTGTTTCACCATCGATATCTTTACCATCTCTAGTTTCCTTTTCAAATTGTCTTAAACCTTTTTCTAAAGTTCTATTAAATTTAACTTTTTCATTTTTAAGTTCAGTTAATACTACTTCTCTATTATCTTTTAATTCAGTATAATATCCTTCATATTTAGATAATAGTAACTTAGCAATTTCTTCTTCCCAATTACCATTAATATCTATTTCTAATGATTTAGCATGTCTAATAGCTCTTCTTATTAATCTTCTTAAAATATAACCTTGATCAGTATTACTTGGTTTAATACCAGCTGGATCAGCTAAGATAAATACAGCTGTTCTTAAATGGTCAGCAATAATTCTCATGCTCTTTTCATTACCTTCATAAGGTTTACCTGAAATATTTGAAATAAGCTCAATTACATCTTTCCAAATACTAGAAGCATAATTATCTTTAACACCTTCAAGTATTGCAGTTGTTCTTTCAACACCCATTCCAGTATCTACGTTCTTTTTAGGTAGCTCAACTACTGTACCATCAGCTTTTTTCTCAAATTGCATAAATACATCATTCCAGATTTCTACCCATCTTTCGTCTTCTGTATCAAACTTTTCAGGAATTGGATCATCACTTCTCCAATAGAACATTTCTGTATCTGGTCCACAAGGTCCTGTTTCACCAGCAATCCAGAAATTATCATCTACAGTTTTAGCAATTCTTTCTGGCTTAATACCTAAACTAATCCACTTATCATAACTAGTTTGATCGAATGGGATTGTTTCACTTCCTGCATATACAGTTACAGCTAATCTTTCAACTGGAATATTCAATTCTTTAGTTAAGAATTCAAAACTCCAATCAATTGCTTCATCTTTAAAATAATCACCTAAACTCCAATTACCTAACATTTCAAAGAAAGTATGATGATAAGTATCACCAATATTCTCTAAA
>JAEEGF010401726.1_pt1 | contig 63955 bp, 60 predicted proteins | sample 9134171 | NCBI WGS metagenome assembly JAEEGF01 (sample SAMN16246542, study PRJNA631951) | gut metagenome | biome: gut microbiome; feature: rumen; material: AP-attached | host: Bos | place: Iran: Karaj | collected 2018-10 | reverse complement strand
AAAATATATAATTGGAATAAGTATTTAAACGAAAATGAAGATATACAAGAAGATTTAAGTGATAAAGTTAAAGAAGAAGTAGATGATACAGGAAATCCTGTATTCTATGTAGATTTTAATGCTTTAAAAGAAATTAATAATGATACTGTAGCATATTTAGATTATAAACAATTTAATATTAGTTATGTTGTTGTTAAAGGTAAAGATAATGATTATTATCTAAATCATAACTTTAGTAAAAAATCTAATGAAGCAGGTTGGATATTTGCTGATTATAGAAATAACTTTGATGGAACTGATAAAAATATAGTGTTGTTTGGACATAGTATGAAAAATGGTTCTATGTTTGGTTCATTACATAAAATATTAAATGATAAGAATTATCAAAAAGAAGAAAATCAAGTGATGACATTTGTTACACCTGAAGGTACATATAAATATAAATTGTTTTCTGTATATACTATAGAAGCAGAAGATTACTATATAACTACTGTTTTTAAGAATAAGAAAGAATGGAAAGAATTTATTAAAAAGATGAAGAGTAGATCTATATATAATTTTAATGTAGATGTTGGAGAAAAAGATTCAATTATAACATTATCAACTTGTCAAGGTTATACTGGTAATAAAAGATTAGTTGTACAAGCTGTAAGAATAAAAGAATAGGAGAATGAGTTTATATGGGTATTTTTAGTGGATTATTTGATACATCAAAAAATGATAAAGAAGAAAAAGAAATTAAGAGATTAAAGAATTTAGGTTTATCTGATGAAGAAGCTAGATTAGTTAGAGAAGAAGGATGGGATGAAACATCTTTTGAAGATGATCCTGATATGGAAGTAGAAGATGATGACTACTATGGAGAAGATGATTTCATAGATCCTGAAGAAGACGAAGATGAATGGGTATAAGAAGACTAATTAGTCTTCTTTTCATTTTAGTATTGACATTTGTGATTTTTGGTATAAAATATGCTTCATAAACTAAAAAAGGAGAGAGTTTGAGTTTAGTTTATAGGAAAGTGGAAAGATCTTTTTGAATTTAACATTTACTTTCGTAAAAATCGCCCTTATATTTGTTGTTTATGTATAGAAATAACATGAATAATTCTTACGAATAAAATAAATTTTGCTGAATCTAATAATCGTGATTAAAAATAAGATGAAGCGATAAAAGGGAGTAAGACCATAAGTGATTATTCGTTAGAATAAAAAAACTAATAATGTCGTTTAATTAAAAAAATGTCCCATTTAACAACGCATGTTATTCTATATATTATGAAGTATTTAAAATTCAAGAATATAATCCACAAAAAAGAGTCTAGTAAATACTAGACTTTTTTTATTAAATAATATATTATTAAAAACGTACTAGTTATCCTACACAGCCTAGTATAAAAAAGGGAAGGAGATTATTTATGAATAATGTGTTATTAATTTTTATTAATATTATTGTTACTTTTAGTATTGTAATATTAATAGAAAAAATATTTAAAAAGGAAGGTTTATTTGTTTGGGCAGCTATTGCTTTAATAACAGCAAATATATTAGAATGTCAAACTGTTGGTTTATTTAATGGTTTTACTTCTACATGTGGAAATGTATTATTTGCATCTGTATTTTTAGCTACTGATATTATGAGTGAAAAATATGGTGCTGAATATAGTAAAAAAGCTATTAAAATAGCTGTATTTGCAATGATTGCATTTACTGCAGTTATGCAAATAGGTTTATTATTTACTCCAGATGAAACTGATTTTGCACATGATGCAATGACTACATTATTTGGATTAAACTTAAGAATAAGTTTATCAAGTATAGTTATGTTCTTTATAAGTAATAACTTAGATATATTTATATTTGAAAAACTTAAAAAGAAATTTCCAAATATGTTATGGTTAAGAAATAATGTTGCTACAATGATATCTAATGTATTAGAAAATTATTTCTTTATTTTCTTTGCATTTATAGGAATATATGATATTCCAACTATGTTAAATATTGCTACTACAATATCTGTTGTTGAAATAGTAATAGCTTTATTTGATACACCATTTATTTATATAAGTAAAAAGCTTAATTAAGAGGTCAAATTATTTGACCTCTTTTTAGTTGTAATGTATAATAATACGCAATTTGAGGGGTTGAAACCATGGAAACAATGACATATAAAAAGTATTGTAGTTTAGTGCCAAAAGAAACTGTTAATTTTTTAGATAATTTTTTAGAATATTTAGCAGATTCAGATGATATTGAAGTAGATGATGTTACTATTATTCAAAAATATGATAAGTATTTCTTTAAATCTTTATTAGCACTTGCTGAATCATCTAGAGCATATCAAGATAAATTACATACTATTGGTTTTGATATTCCAAATGAAAGAGTTTCTAAAGCTAAATTTTATTATGATGAAGAAAGTGAAAAAGTTTTTTCTAAGTATATTGAGTTATTTGATTTTTATGATAATGATGATGATTATTTAGATATTTATCCTGAAAATATAGTAACTAATATATATGAACAATTAAGTGGTGTATCTGTAATAAAAACATCTGCATTTATAAAAAATGATATAGACGATTTTATTAAAGAATTAGAAAAAATGGGTAAAGCTAATTGTGATGAAAAATTTAATGAAATTATTTCTAAAGTATATGAAAACATTGACGTAGATAAGATTAATTATTTTGATATAGTAGGACAATTATTTGATTATATGTTTACTAATAAAGATAATCTTGATGATTCTTATCCAAAAGATCGTAAAAGTATTATTCATTTATCATTATTTGTAGCTTTATATTTTTATAATATGGAATATAAAGATGATAATGTTGTTAATATGATTGTTGATTACCTTAATAGTAAAGGACTTACACTTGATAAAATAAAAAAAGTATTAGGATTTGACTTTGATGTTACAGATGAAAGTGTTGATAGATCTTCTTTATATATTTATAGAAACTTCATTAATATAGTTAAAGATTATGCTAAGAACTCTACTGAAGATATGTTCTATAATATTTTTAGCAAAGATCTTAATAAATCTATTATTCTTAAATTTTTATTTTCATCATCAGAATCAAACATTAAATCTTTTGATGATTTAATAGTATTAATTAAAGAATTTGATTTATCTCATAATGCTATGTCAGCAGATCAAATATTAAATGGATTAAAACCAGCTGTATATCAATATATGGAAACAGTTGCTACATATCATAGATATTTATCAGATAAATATAAAGGAGGAACTATAAATACTAGTATTGTAGATACTCCTGATGATATAGAAGCTTTATCTGTTATATTAGCTTCGTATACATGTGAAAATGATTTATCTAGATATTTGAGCGCAATTGGTTTAACTATAGAAAAAATAGAATCATTATTAAATGTTCCAATTAGTAATGCAAAATTAGAAACATATACTAATAGAGATATGAATATAGTAAAAAAATATATTTCAAATAATGTATATGCTAATATACCAAAAGATAAAATTACTATTAATTATATTAATGCTTTTATATATGATAAGAAGTTTGAAAAATCAGATATTCTATCTAGATTATTAAGTTCTATTAATCGTGATGTTAATTTTGAAAATTTAGTTATTAAAGATGAATTAGATAAACTAGATAAAAAAGAAAAAGAAAAGAATAGAAATGAATTAGAACTATCTTTATTACAAGGATTATCTAAAGATACATATAATTATATTCAATCTATTTGTTCATATTATTTATTATTAACTCAATATAAAACACCTGTAAGCAATGATGTATTAGCTTCTATGTCTATTATATTAGCTGCTCATCAATGTGATTCAAGTTTATCTTTATATTTAAATAGTATTGGATTATCTAAAAAAGATATATTAAAAGGATTAAATCTTGGCTCTATTGTATATAAAGAAAAAGATATAGATATTTTTACAGTAGAAGAAGTATTTAAAAAATATATATTTGATAGAGATAAAAAAGATATTACTTTATATACTATCTTAGATAATGCTATTAAATTAAATACTAATTTTGCATTAGATAAATTCTTATATAATTTAGATATTACAAGAGACGTTTATAAAGATACTAAAAAAGAATCTGAAGCTTATAAAGAAGTGTCTAAACAAAAGAAAATAAAAGAAAATGTAGATAATTTATTTATTCAATGTGCATGTGTAAGTAATATATTTGATGATATATTAAGATTTCATACATATTTTAGTAATAAAGTTGAAGCTAATACTTTTAAAGGTATTATAGAAACTGAAAATGATATTGAAGAAGCATCTATAATAATTGCAATATTATTAAATGGTAATAATTCTTATTTACAATATCTTTCAAATAATGGTATTACTCTTGATGAAGTATTAAAACAATTAGGAATATCTAAAGAAGAAGTAATACAAATTAGAAAAAAAGAATATGATAGAAATCTAATATTAAAATATAAAAAATATATTAAAGATAATGTAATAGATGATAATACTTTAGTACGTAGAGTATTTGATGATAGTATAAATGATTCTAAAGTATTAGAAGTTTTAACAGCTTTAACTGGAAATAGATATGATTATTTAAAAGAAGAAACTACTAATAAAAAATTTAGACCATTAACACCTGAAGATGGAATTAAATTATTATCTAAAGAAATAATTCCAATTCTAAGAGCAGATAGTATAAGTGATGTTTCTTTATATGGAAATGAATTATCTAAACATTCTACAGTTATAAGTGATGCACTTCAACAATTAGCATTCTCTGATTCATTAGAACATTCAGTTGAAGATATAAATAAATTATGTAATGATGTTATGGTTCTACCTGAAGAAGAACCTAAAGGAATATTTGCATTATTTAATAGGAAGAAAAAAACTGAATATAATTATTCTGAAAAAGCAGGTACAATATCAAATATTAAAACTGCAATATCTGAAAATGTTCAAACTTTAAATGATGAATTAAAAGGATATGAAATTATTAAAAGATATATTGAAGAATATTTATATAAAACAGATGAATACTTAACAAGATTAAAAGAATTTAAAGTTTTAGTTGATGCTAGAGTAGAAGAGTTAAGTAATGCTGAATCAAGTGGCAATATGAAGTCATTTACTGAATTATTAGATTATAAAGATTTACAAGATATATTAGATAAAAAGATTAATAGTTTTAATACTAATATAGTAGTAATGAAACAAGAATTAGTTAAAGTTCATAGAGCTATTATTAGTCATTTTGTTACTATAGATGCTCTTAATACTTCTAATTCAGCAATCTTACCAATGATAGCAACTGAATTTGCATTAATTGCAGGTAGTAAAACAGATGCAATTGGATTAGATATTTCTAGAAATTTAGTTGATCTATTACAAAGTGTAGTTAATCAAAATGTAGAAGAAACATTAGATACATTAGATAAACTTCAATCTGTAACAGGATTTGATCCTATAGCATTAGATAATATGACTAGAAGTGTTAATCAATATATAGATGTTGTTAATGATTCAAAAAAATTATTAAATGGTGAACAAGAAGATGTCAAAAAGAAGACATTAGAATAAAGTGTAATTATATTACACTTTTTTTATGCTATAATTTAAATAGGTGATTATGATGGAGAATAAAGAAAAAGTTTTATTTATTGTTATATTTAGTATAGCAGTTATTTTATTTGGTGGTTTATTAGGATTTGGTATTTATAAATCAGCTAATACTAAAGTAGTTGAAACAACAACTACAAGCACAACAACTACAACTAAAGAAACTACTACTAAGAAAGTAAATGATAAAAAAGAAGTAGCTATCTTTAATGGTGGTGTTGGAGAAATTACTTATAGAACACATATTTATAAAATTGAAAATGGACAAGATAATATGGGATTTGAATATACAAACGAAACATGTGTAACTAAATCATATGGTTCATCTGAATGGGATTGTAATGAAACTAAATCAGGTGAATTTACTTGGACTGAAGAAGCATTTCCTATTGCTAAGAAAAATGGTGCTTATTCATATGTAAAAATTCCTGGTGATTCAAAGATTTATACAATTGAACAATTTCAAAAGAAATTTTCATTGAAATAATATGAGGTTTTAATGAACTTTAAAGAAGAGATAAATGAATTAGAACAACTAGATTTAGTAAATATTTATAAAATAAGTATGGGTAATGTTCCAATTCTTTTTACTGCTCCTCATACAATGAAACAAGTAAGAAGTGATGGAACAGTTAAAAGTAGTGAACCATATACTAAAGCAATAGCATTGTATTTAAATAAACATATGAATACTTATAGCATGATTAAATTGCAGGATACTGGATTAGATTCTAATCGCGATAATCATGATGAATTTAAAACTAAATTATTAAATCTTGTAGATGAACATAATATTAAATTAGTTATTGATTTACATGGTGCTTCAGAATCAAGAGATTTTGATGTTGAATTTGGAACTATGAATAATTTGACTGCTGACTTTAGTACTATAAATGAACTAAAAGAAGCGTTTATAGAAAATGGAATAACTAAAATTAGTTTTAATAATCCATTTAAAGGTGGAGCAATTACTCAATATTTATATAACAAAAAAGATATTGATGTTATTCAATTAGAAATTAATTATAGATATAGAGATTATTCTAATTTAGATAATTTAGAATTGTTAATAAAAGCATTAAGTGCTTTTATTAAACAATATAAAGATTATATTGAAAGATAGATATAAGTATTAACTTATATCTTTTTTATTGTTATATGATATAATTAATATGAGGAATGATTATATGAAGAATAAGATTACTAATAACTTTTTAGAATATTTAGAATATTATAAAAATTATACTTTTGATGAAATACGTTTTAATGATATAGATGCAACTTTATTAGCATTTTTAGCATATGCTCCATGTATTGAAATTGATGATAGTTCTACATTTGAAGATTTATATAATAAATGTAGATCTATGAATGAAGAAAATATACATGGGTCTATGGCATATGTAACAATTGATATATTAGAAGTATTGAAAAATGCTAAGAGATATAAAGATATTAAAATAGATAATTTAAAGAAACAAGTAGATTCAAATTTACAATTTGGAGCAATGACTTTTAGATGGAATAATATTGCATATGTATCTTTTGAAGGAACATCAGCTTCTATGGCTGGATGGGTAGAAAACTTTAATTTATATGCTGAATATCCAACTGATACGCAAAAGTTAGCTATTGATTATTTAAATAATACTATCAATGAAAATGATGAAATAGTATATGTAGGTGGACATTCAAAAGGTGGTAACTTAGCTATGTGTGCATCTATGGAAACAACTGATTCTATATTTAATAGAATTAATAAAATATATAACTTAGATGGACCTGGATTTAGAGATCAAGAATTTAATACAGATAAGTTTAAAAGAATGAATAATAAATGTATTAATATATTACCAGATGGATCAATGGTAGGTATATTAATGAATAATACTAATTATAACTTTGTAGAAGCTCAAGATATGGGATTTAAGAAACATTATCCATTTAATTGGAAAATGTATGGAGAATTCTTTAAAAAGGGTGAACAAGATAAATTATCTAAAAGTATTCAATTACAATTATCATCAAACTTAGATAAAGTTAATATGGATGATTATAAAAAGTTAGTAACGGCATTTAAAAACTTCTTTAAAGAAAACAATTTAGTGACATCTCATGATTTAAATGATATGACATTTACTAAATTAAAAGATATGTTTGATGATGTTAAAGACGTTGATCCTGAAACTAGAAAGATGTTCTTTGAAATGATCAAAGTACTATTAATAAGAGGCGAATAAAATGAACTTTATACAAAAAATAATAGAAAAAAGAAAATATAAAAAAGGTCCTGAATATTTAGAATATCTTTCTATGTTAGATTTAAATAAAGTAGATATAGCTAGAGTATTAGGTTATTATGAAGACGCTACTAAGAAATTAAGTAAATTATTAGATGTAGGTGTTGATAAAGAATCTAAGGAATTCTTAGATACTAAAGAAACAATGCAAAGATGGTATTATACTTATAATGAAAATGTTAAGATGAGAGAATTTATTAGACCTAATAGTAAAGAAGAAATAGAAGATAGAGATAGAATAGCTGAAACATTTGGAAAAGAATTAAAAAGTATTTTAGGAGAAGAATCTAATATTAGATTCCATGGAACACCTATATATTTTGCTAAAGAAATAATTGAATCTGGAAAAATATGTTCATCAGCAGATATCTATGATGGTTATATTAAAAGTACTGATATATCTGGAGAATTTTCTGCTTCTGATATAAATAGTATAGATAGAACAATTAATTTTTTTACTGATTTTGGTTCTTATAGAAGATGTTTACCATGTGGTGTATTATTTGTTCTTAGAGAAAAAGAAGGAGATAAAGAATTAAGATCATCTGCTAATATGCAAAATGTTAGTTTCTTTAATAATCCTGAACAATTAGTAGGAGTACTTGGTACAAGAGAAGTTAAAAGTATGCTTATTGAATGGATGAATAAAAGTGGTTTGGATTCTAATAAGGTATTTACTTATGATGAATTTATAGAATATGCAAAAACTAATAATATAGAAAATGGTAAAACATTATAATATAATGTTTATAGGGTGGTTAAGAAATGGAATATGATGTAATTATAGTAGGAGCAGGTCCTGCAGGTTTATTTAGTGCTTATGAACTTATAAGTAAAAACAAGAAATTAAAAGTATGTGTATTAGATCAAGGATCATGTGTTAAAAATAGAATATGCCCAATGGCTAAGAAAGGTGTTCCTTGTCAAAATTGTAATCCATGTGCAATTCTTTCAGGTTATGGTGGAGCTGGAACATTTTCTGATGGTAAATTAAATTATATTTATAAATTAGGTAAATCAGATTTATCTAAATATATGTTAGAATCTGAAGCTACTAAATTAATAGATGAAACTGAAGAAATATTTAATAAATTTAAAATGGATGCTGAAGTATATCCAACTAATATGAAAGAAGCTGAAGAAATAAGAAAGAAAGTTGCTATTTCAGGAGCTAGACTTCTTATTATTAAACAAAAACATCTAGGATCAGATCATTTACCTGAATATATAGATGGTATATGTGATTACTTAATCGATAAAGGTGTTACTTTAATTGATCGTGCTAATGTAACTGATATTCACACTATAAATGAAAATGAACATGAAGTAACTTATGTTACAGGTAAAAAAGAAACTAAACTTAAAGGTAAATATATAATTGTAGCTCCAGGTAGAACTGGTGCTAAATGGATTCAAGAACTTGCTGATAAATATGAAATACCATATATATCTCAAAGTATTGAAATAGGTGTTAGAGTAGAAGTAAGAAAAGATATTATGGAAGATCTAACAAATGTTATATATGATCCAACTATATTTATTAAAACTAAAACATACTCTGATGAAATAAGAACATTCTGTACAAATCCAGGAGGATTTGTTGCAAAAGAAAATTACTATGGATATATATGTGTAAATGGTCATGCATTAAAAGATACTAAGAGTAATAATACTAACTTTGCATTTATATCTAAAGTTAATTTAACTCAACCTGTTACTAATACTAGATTATATGGTGAATCTATAGCTAAGATAGCTAATGTATTAGGTGATGGTAAACCTATAGTACAAACATTAAAAGATTTAAGAAATGGAAGACGTAGTGAATGGCATAGAATTAATAAAGGATTTATTGAACCAACACTTAAAGACTGTGTTGCAGGAGATTTAGCTTTAGTAATGCCTCATAGAATTATTACTAATATATTAGAAGGATTAGAAACACTAGATAAAATTATTCCAGGTGTTAATAATGACGATACACTTTTATATGGACCAGAAATTAAATTCTTTAGTAATGAAATAGAAACAAATAATAAATTTAAATTAGAAAAAGATAACATATATTTTGTAGGCGATGGAGCAGGTAAAGCAGGTAATATTGTTACTGCTGCTGCAACTGGTTTAGTAGCTGCAAGAGATATATTAGAAAGAGATAAATAATTATCTCTTTTTTTATTGTGTCATTGTTTATCGTACACATGTATGATATAATATTATTAGGAAGATAGGGAGTTTTGATGATGATAAATTATATTAGCAAAGAGATTATTGCTTATTTAGATCGAAAAAATTATTTTTTTGATAACTTGTCTTTTTTTATAAAAAGAGACATAGATGATGTGTTAAATAATATAGATATTAGAAAACCAGTTGTTTTGTTAAATGAAACTCCTAATATATTAAAAAACTTGGCTATATCTAATTTGCCAATATATGAAAATCCTTCACATGTTAGAAAAAATATACTTTCTGTAGATGATGCTAAAAAACTTGGCTTATCAATTTCTAATCGTGATCATTTTCATGGTTTAGGTATCTATACTTATTTATCTGCTTTGGATAGTATTGACTCTTCCAATGCAATATATAAATATTGTAATTGTAATGAATTATTTATTATTACAGATAATTATGATGAATATGGTAATATTATTGTTATTCCGTTTGTATATGATACAAATACTTATGTTAATAATAAATTATTAAATATCAATCGAATAAAAAGTATATATGGATATGATAACAACAATATAAGATTATATGATTATATCAATTATAAAATCAGCAATGACGAATTAATTCTTTTATACACAAAAAAAGAACAAGGTACGGGCACTAGCACCGCAGCAAGTTCTTTCTATAAAGATAATATAACAAAATCGTTATATAATGTCAATTCTGGATATGACGAATTATTGCTATTATTAACGGTATTATAAAATAATAAAAATAATCTTCTTTTTTAGAAGATTTTTTTTATTATATGTTGTATAATATAAACCATAAATTTACTTTTGGAGGATAATATGGCAACAAGAGAAGACTACGAAAGATATAAATTATTGTTAGGAACTCCACCAGAATGGCTAAAAAAATATTTAGATTTAGATATATTAACTAGATTAAAAGATATATCTTTATTATGTGGTATGGAATATGCATCACATGATATATATGATTTTGCTTTTTCTATTTCTAGATATGAGCATAGTTTAAATGTAGCTTTAATAACTTGGTATTTAACACATGATAAGAATGCAACATTAGCAGCATTATTTCATGATGTATCTTCACCTGTATTTTCACATTGTATTGATTATATGAATGGTGATTTTATTAATCAAGAATCAACTGAAGAACCTACAGAAGAAGTTTTATCTTCATCAGAAGATTTAAAAAGATATTTATATCTTGATCATATAATGATAGATGATATAAAAGATTTTAAACAATACTCTGTAGTTGATTTACCAAGACCTTATATGTGTGCTGATCGTTTAGATAATAGCATTGGAGTAGGAATGGCTTGGAGTCAAAAATTAACATATGAAGATGCTAAAAAAGTATTAGAGAGTATTAGATTAACTATAAATGAAAATGGTATATACGAAATATCATTTATAGATTCTGAAGCAGCTAATATTATTTATAACATTAATAATGATATTAATAGATTAACTCATTCTAATTCAGATACTTATATGATGTTATTAGTTTCTAAAATAATTAGAAAAATGATTAATTTGAAATTAGTTACATATGAAGACTTATATAAATTAATAGAAAGAGATATAATAGATATATTAGAAGACAATAATCATTTGGATGAAGAATTAGAAAAACTATATGAAGAGTTTAAAAATATAAAGGAAGCACCTATTATTAGTCAACCAGAGATTAAAGATAAAACGCTTAATCCTTTAGTTAAAGAAAAACGCTTAAAATAGTTTTACAAATGATATATATTGTAATATAATAAACGAACATTGTGTTAAGGGGACAGATTATGGAAAAATATGAATTAAAAGATGTTATATTCAGTTTAAGAAATGAATATAAATTACTAGAACAAAAATTAGAAGAAATAAGAGATAGAGTAGAATTTGCTAATGGTAAAGATACAGTTGATTTTAATATTAGTAAATATACTAAAGAAAATGAAAATGTTTCTGAATTAAGATTAATTATAGTTAAAAGACAATCAGCTATTTTAAATCTATTACAACAAATTGGTAAAGTAGTTTCTAATGGAGATTTAGAAGAAGTTAAAAAACTTGATATTTCTACTAATGGTGAAACATATAATTTAGTATTAGATGATAAAAAGCATATGTTCTTACCAACTAATTCAAAAAAGATTATTGAAAATGCTGAAGCTATTTTAACAAGTGAATTTGTTAAAGATATGCCTAGATATTTTACTTTAAATGATAAATTTGGACATTTTGATTTAGAAAGAGCTGTAGCTATCTCTCCATGGGGATTAAATGTACGTGGATGGGAAGAAAATAGAAGTGCAGGAAGAGTTGCTTCTGAATTCTTAGGATATAATAGAGGTGAAGATGAATTAAAATATTCTGCATATAGAGATTTAGCTTTAACTCCATCGTTAGATAAACTATTACATGCTGAAGTAAGTGAAGATAAATTATCTGATTATCAAAAATCTTTAATTGAAACATCAGGTGTTCAAAATAAGAAATTTAGTATTGAAGAAAGTGAATATTTTACAGAAACTACAGTATATAATATTGATGAAACACATGATGAAATTAGATTAGTTAGAAAATAGTTTAGTATTTATTTACTAAACTTTTTTTTATGTTATAATTTTAATAGGTGATTATAGGATGGCAAAGAAGAAAACTAAAGATAATGTATCAAATAAAACAGTAGAAGAAACTCCTATAGTTGAAGAATCTAAAAAAGAAGAAGTAGAAGTTAAAAAAGTAAGATCTACTTCTATAGATCATAAATGTCCAAATTGTAATGCAAAATTAAACTATAATATTGAATTACAAAAATGGAAATGTGATTATTGCGATTCTGAATTTACTTTAGAAGAATTACAAAAAAGATTAAATAATGCATCAACTGCTAAAAAGAATGACGATTCTGAAGTAGTAGAAGATGATGATACTACTTATGTACAATATAATTGTCCTGATTGTGGTGCTGAAATAATTGCTGATGAATTAACGAGTGCTACTTTCTGTATTTATTGTGGTAATACAGCTATATTAAAAAATAAATTAGCAGGTAAATTTAAACCTGACTATATAATTCCTTTTAAGAAAACTGAACAAGATGCTAGAAATGCATTTAATAATGTAACAAAAGGTAAACCTTTTGTACCTAAATCTTTTAAGAGTACTGCTAATATTGAAAAGATAAGAGGTGTATATATTCCTTTCTGGTTATATACAATTTTATTAAGTGGAGATGTTAAAATATCAGGAACTAAGAGTACTTCTTGGAGAGTTGGTGATACTCATTATACTAAGACTGATTACTATGATATTTATCGTAAAGGTACAATGAAATTTAATAGAATACCTGTAGATGGATCATCTAGATTTGATGATGCTCTTATGAATACAATTGAACCATTTAATTATAATGATTTAAAAGAATATAATCATGCATATTTATCAGGATTTATTGCTGAAAAATATGATATTGATAAGACTAGATCATTTAAAGATGCAAGTGATAGATCCAAGACAACTGGAGATCAAGAATTCTTAAATACTTGTGTTGGATATGGTTCTAAGATGGTAGTATCTAGAAATTATTTTCCTAGAACAGATTTATGTGAATATGTATTATTACCAGTATATATGGTAAATGTTAAATATAATGGAAAATATTATACTTTTGCAATGAATGGTCAAACTGGTGAATTTGTTGGTAATGTTCCTATTTCACCAATGAAAGCTATTATAAAAACAGTAATAGCATTTGCAATTGCATTTGTAATTGCATTACTTATAAGTATTATATTTTTCTATATAGGAGGTAATTAAAATGAAGAAATTATTAAGATTAATTACTATCCTAATTGTTTTAATTGCTTTACCAGTTAAGGCAATCTCAAATGCTAATAAATGTGCTGAAGCATATGGATGTGAAGAGTATACCGAAGGATATTCAAAATGCATTTATTTTAATGCTGAATCTGAGACTGAAACAGTTATATGTCCTACAAATAGTTCTACCAATAAAACAACTAAAATCACATCAACTACAACTTCATATAATAAGACAGGTGCTAAATTAGAAAATAATTCTGGATATACTAATTTATGTGTTAGAAATTCATCTAACAATTATGGTGTTAATAAGAAGTGGGATATGACTTCTTCCAATAGAATTAGTAGTGCTAAAAATACACCATGTGTAGATGCTAAAGATAAAGTATATGATTTCTCAGATATATTAGATGCGTCTGAAGAACTAGAAATAGCTTCTTTAATGGAAGCATATTCTAAAAAATATAATATGGATATTATATTTGTAAGTTATAACTTACCATATACATATGATATGAAAAATGATGAATTCTTAGCTAATTTCTATGATTATAACGATTTTGCATTAGATTTAGAAAACTATAAAGGATTAGCTATATTTAGAAATACTTATGCTGCAGATCCATATTATAGAATCATGACTTTTGGTGAAGCTCAATTATATTTATATGATACTAGATTTGATGATTTATCTACTGGTGTAAAATCATATTTTACTTCTAAGAATTACATTGGAGCAGTTAGATATATTTTAAGCTACTATGATTCATGTGTAGCTAAAGGACAATTAAAAGGATATTATATAGATGAAATGGGATTCCTAAAAAGAAAATGGTATCCTAGCTATGGTGTATATACTTTTGTTGGTTTATTAGTCGGTATAATTTATTTATTAGTTGGCTTAGGAAAACATAAAATGGTTAAGAAAGCTACTGCAGCAAGAGAATATCTAGTAAAAGATTCACTTGACTTAACTGATAGTAGAGATATTTTCTTAAGATCACATACAAGTAGTTATACTGTATCTTCATCATCAGGTGGTGGAGGTGGAGGACATTCATCTTTTGGTGGTTCTTCTGGTGGAGGACACTCATCAGGTGGAGGACATGGATAGAATAAAAGGGAGATTTTGTCTCTCTTTTTATTGTATTACAATAAAAACTGGCGTTAAGTAACGCTTTTATGTTATAATTATAAGCGAAGTGGTTTATATGAAATTGTTTATTAAAGATAATAAGGAAAAATTATATTTACAAATAAGTGATATTATTTTTATTTTTAGTCATGAAATTGGAATCCCAGATTCTGTCAAAGAGGATTTTAATAATAAACTAAATGTTAAAAATAAAAAGGGATTAGATGATACTCCGTATACTTTTAAATTGTTTACTGAACAATCTACAATTTCATATATAAATGGTTTGGATTATATTTTAGATTATAATGAACATAAACAATCTACCACTCAAGATATATATGAAGAAGCTTATTTATTGCAAGATAAAAAGCAGGAATTAGCTATTAACTTTAATAGATTAAGCTTGAAAGATAGAGAAAAGAAACAAGATATTGTTAAAATGTGTGATGAATTAGATTTTAAGATAATATCTTTAAGAGATTTGCTTTGGTTTAAAGAAGGATCTTTATCAATGATTATTCCAGGATCAAAGAGAGCTAAAAAAGTGGAAAAGAAACTGATGAAAAAAACAAATAATAATAAGATTTAGGGGTTTTAATATGTTAAACATTTTTAGAAAGCATTATAAAGAAAAAGTAAATGAATTATATAAAAGAATAGAAGCGAATAAAGAAGATGCAATTATAATTAGAAATTTTATAGAATATCATTCAGATATGTTATTAGGAATGGATACAAATATTATTAGAACAACTGGTCCTCTTGATGCTATATTATGTTTCTATCAAAGAGATTTAACTAGAACATTGCAATATTTAAGAAGAACAGATTTAACTGATAAATTAAGAGAAGAATATGAAAATTTAGTTTCAGCTGATGAGATGGTTATTGCAGAGTTAACATTAGATGGTACTCAAGTAAAACCAGAATACAATGCTTTATATGTTGATATGGCTTTATTAGAAAAACTAAATAATAAACTACCTGAAGAAGATAGAGTAGATGTTAAATCTTTATATGTATTAGATAAAGATAAAAAATTAAGTAAAATAAATGAAAATAATACTCCAATTAAATTATAATTGGAGTTTTTATTTGGTATAATTATATAAGAGGATAAGACATATGGCTAAAAGAAAAAGAAGATTAAAAAAGAGTGTTAAAAGAGTTCTTTATCTATTTATAGGTATTGTTGTTTTAATATGCGCTTTTTCTTATAATAATAAATCTGTTAGTTATATGGTAGATAAAGTAGAAAATATAACTTTAAAAAAAGAAGAAATGTTTAATACTGATAAATTATATATGGCTTTAGATAGTACCTTAATATTAGATGCTGATAAAATTGAAATTAGTAATGATGTTTTATCTATTGATGATAAAACAATACATGCTAATAAAATTGGTACAAGTAAAATCAAAGTTATTAAAGATAAAAAGTATGATGAGTTAGAAATAGTTGTAACTGATATTCTTACTAATTATCAAATTAATAATAAAAACAAATTAATATGTGAACAATATAGTTCAGAAGATGAAAAACTTCTAGAAGATATTTTAGCTAATCAAATAGAATTTTATGGTACTAAAACAAGAGCAGGTGTTGTAGCAGCTGCTAGATTCTTGAGTTTAGAATTTGAATATAAATTAAATTACTTTTATGAAAATGGAAGAATGACTAATAATGATCAATATGATTATTGCGATGGTGAAGGTAGATATCTACATAAAGGTTTATATTTAAGTAGTAATGATTATAAAGATATTAAACAATCTAGATCTGGCCCTCAAATGTGGGGATGCCCTATGTATGAAGAAACTAGAAAGATGAATCAAAATAACGGATTAGATTGTTCAGGATTTGTAACATGGGCTATGCTTAATGCTGGATATGATATTCCTGATTATGGCGCTGGAGATTTATTTGGTTTAGGAGAAAAAGTTTATTTTACTGATGATTCTGTATTTGAAAAAGTTAAAGTAGGAGATTTAGTTGGTAAGAATGGTCATGTTGGAATATTAGTAGGAATCAACGATAATAAATATTATATTGCTGAATCATTAGATTATGATTTACATATGTTAGTGTATAGTAAAGATGAACTAAAAAATAGTGAATTAAAGTTCTTTGTATTGATGGATGACTATTACAAAGAGGATGGAATTTTAACTAATTTTTGGAACTGATTAATAAATTATAAAGAAAACGTAAAATGTTGCCATTGCAACATTTTATTATTTTGTTAAGTGGTATAGTTATACTTGGAGGTTAGATAGAATGATAGATAAGAATGAATGGAAAAATTTTAAGAAAGGTAAATGGCAAGAAGAAGTAAATGTTAGTGACTTTATTAAAGCAAACTATGAAGCATATGATGGTGATGAATCTTTTTTAGCTGAACCTACAGCAAAGACAAAAAGTGTATGGGGCAGATGTGAAGAATTATTAAAAGAAGAATTAAAGAAACATGTATTAGATATTGATACAGTTCATATGTCTGGTATTAATTCTTTTGAACCTGGATACATTAATGAAGACGATGATGTAATTGTCGGATTACAAACAGATGCACCTTTAAAAAGAATTGTTAATCCTTATGGCGGCATTCGTATGGTTTATCAAGAATTAGATGCATATGGATATAAATTAGATCCAACTGTTGATAAATATTTTAACGAATTTAGAAAAACACATAACCAAGGTGTATTTGATGCTTATGATGATGATATTAGAAAAGCAAGACATGTTGGTTTATTAACTGGACTTCCTGATGCATATGGAAGAGGTAGAATAATTGGTGATTATAGAAGAATTGCTTTATATGGTGTTGATTTCTTAATCGAAGAAAAGAAAAAAGATTTAAAGAAATATGATGGACCTATGACTGAAGACTTAATTCGTACAAGAGAAGAAGTTAATATGCAAATTAGAGCTCTTGAAGAAATTAAGAAAATGGGTGAATCATATGGATTCGATATTTCTAAACCAGCTAAAAATGCTCAAGAAGCTGTTCAATGGACTTACTTCGGTTATTTAGCAGGTGTTAAAGAAAATAATGGAGCTGCTGAATCAATTGGTAGAGTTGATGCTTTCTTAGATATTTATATTAAGAGAGATTTAGATGATGGAACATTAACTGAAAAAGCTGCTCAAGAATTAATTGATAACTTTATTATTAAATTAAGAATTATAAGACATTTAAGAACTCCTGAATATGATGAATTATTCTCTGGAGATCCAACTTGGGTAACTTGTTCATTAGGTGGTGTTACTACTGATGGTAAATCAATGGTTACTAAAACAAGTTATAGAATGTTACATACTTTAACTAACTTAGATCCAGCACCAGAACCTAATTTAACTGTTTTATGGGCTGAAATGTTACCAGAAAATTGGAAAAGATATTGTGCTAAGATGTCTATTAATACTGATGCTATTCAATATGAAAATGATGATTTAATGAGACCTATATATGGTGATGATTATGCTATTGCTTGTTGTGTTTCAGCTATGAGAGAAGGCAAGGATATGCAATTCTTTGGAGCTAGATGTAACTTAGCTAAATCGTTATTACTTGCATTAAATGAAGGTAAAGACGAAATGAAAGGCGATTTAGTACTTCCTGATATTAAACCTATGAATGATGAAGTATTAGATTACAATAAAGTTAAAAAAGCATATTTTGAAGTATTAGAAAAAGTTGCTGGTATATATGCAAATGCAATGAATATTATTCATTACATGCATGATAAATATGCATATGAATCAATTCAAATGGCATTACATGATACTGATGTACATAGATATATGGCATATGGTGTTGCTGGATTATCTGTAGCAGTTGATTCATTATCAGCTATTAAATATGCTAAAGTTAGACCAATTAGAAATAAAAATGGTATAACTGAAGATTTTGATATTAAAGGTGATTTCCCTAAATATGGAAATGATGATGATAGAGTAGATGAAATAGCAGTTGAATTATTAAATAAATTCTATTCAGAGTTAGCTAAACATACTCCTTATAGAAATGCTGAACCAACAATGTCTGTTCTTACTATTACTTCTAACGTAGTGTATGGTTCAAAAACTGGTTCTACTCCAGATGGTAGACAAGCAGGAGTTCCATTTGCTCCAGGTGCTAATCCAATGCATGGAAGAGATGCATCAGGTGCTATTGCATCATTAAACTCAGTTGCTAAATTACCATATGAAAAATCTTGTAAAGATGGTATTTCAAATACATTCTCAATTGTTCCAAGTGCTTTAGGAACTGATATTGAAGATCAAAAGAATAACTTAGTTAATTTATTAAGTGGATACTTCTCACAAGGAGCTCATCACTTAAATGTTAATGTTTTATCAAGAGAAACATTAATTGATGCAATGGAAAATCCTGATAAATATCCATTATTAACTATAAGAGTATCTGGATATTCAGTTAGATTTAATAGATTAACTAGAAAACAACAAGAGGAAGTTATTTCTCGTACATTCCATGAGAGTATGTAATGAAAGCATCTTTAGCTAGTGTAGAAACATTTGGACTTGTAGATGGTCCTGGTATTAGATGCGTATTTTTCTTAAATGGTTGTATGCTTAGATGTAAATATTGCCATAATCCTGAAATGTGGACTAAAGGTGATGAAAATTTAACAGTTGATGAAGTTGTTGATAGAGCACTAAGATGCAAACCATATTTTAAAGATAAAGGTGGTGTTACTTTTTCAGGGGGGGAACCACTTTTACATAGTAAGTTTATTATAGAATGTGCTAAAGCATTACATGAAAAAGGTATAAACGTGGCTCTAGATACAGCTGGTGTTGGTTTAGATGACTATGATGATATATTACCTTATATAGATTTAGTTATATTAGATATTAAACATACTGATCCAAAAGCATATCAAGTACTTACAGGACTTGAACAAGATAGATCAGAAAGATTTATAGAAGCTTTAAAGAAACATGATAAAAAGCTATGGATAAGACAAGTTGTTGTTCCAGGTTTAATGGATACAGAAGCTTATATAGATTCATTAGTTAATTATTTAGATAAATTTACTATTTCTAATATAGAAAACATTGAATTCTTACCTTATCATAGATTAGGAAGAGAAAAATATATAACTTTAGGAATACCTTATCCATATGAAAATATGAATGATATGAATAAAGAAGAATGTAGTAAACTATTTAATATGTTTAAAGAAAAATATAATAATAAATATAAAGACTCTAAATTAAAATAGAGTCTTTTTTATGTTATAATATAAATGGTGAGAGTATATGTTAGATTTAATTATGTTGATAATATCTATATGTGGGTTATTAGGCTTTATATTTAATGTACCTGTTTTAACTTATGTATGTGCAAGTATTATTTTAGGAATGGATATATTATTATTGTTTTTACCATTCTTTAGAAAACCTAGTTTTGTAGCTTTTATATTAGGACCAATACTAGGTTATGTTATACAAAATAGTATATTAGGTATAGCTGCAGGTATTTGTATAGCTGATATAGTCTATACTGGTTTATGGTGTATTTTTAGACTATTATTAAAACTTCTTAGAACTGGTGCTAAGAAGAATAAAGTAGGAAATAAATTGATTTGTTCTAAATGTGGATTTGAAGTAAAAGAAAAAGATAATTTATGTCCAAATTGTGGATCACAGTTTTAAGTGAAAAGATTAAGTAAACCACTTAATCTTTTTATATTTTTGAATTATATATATGTTATAATTTAATTAATAGTAGGGAGGACAACATTATGGATAAATATTACAACTATGAAGCAGGAAAAGATATTATTGATGATGCTGAATATCTTTTAGATACAGCAGATGATGAATATATTGCACAAAACTTTGATAAATATGTTGCTGCAATGGAAATTCATTTAGCAGCTGAAAGAAGAGTTAGAAAAGCTGAAATTGAAAAAAGAAGATTAAATAAAATTCATCAAGAAAAATTAAAAAGAGGTAAAATCAGAGCTTATATCGGTGGAAGTGTAGCTGGTATTTGTATAGCTTTAGCTACACCTGCATTCTTAGGTGGAGAAATGATAGCTAATAAAGTATATGGAATCATGACTGAAGCTGGATATGGTTTTAATGATTATGAGAACGGTATCGTATTTAATAAAGGAACACATTATGTTAATTATAATTATGCTGTAGAAAATATAAGAGATTTATGCTATGCAAACGGAATGTCTGCAGCTGAAGTAGATGTTGGTTTAAAGAAGATTATTCATGCTACTCCAGAAAATTCTACGATGTCTGAAAGATTAGGTACTGAAGTAGATGAATTCTTAGGTAGAAATAAAACTGAAGATAAGGTAATGGGTAAATAATATGGACGTAGCTGTAGTTAGAATTGATGATATTGATTATACAATCGTTGATATAATCAAAGGATATGCTTATTTAGTTGATTTAGATAATCCTGATAACTTTTTAATCATGAAAGATGAAGGAGAAGATTTAGTTAGTATTACTGATGAAGATGAATTCAATAAAGCATGTAAATTATTTGGAGATAAAATAGCAGGTTAAAACCTGTTTTTTTGAATCCTAGAAAAGTATGTGAGTTTATGAAGAAAAGTATAAAACTAATTTGTTTATTGTTATGCATTTTAATTCTTACTGGTTGTGGTAAAAGTGTTTCATTTGATGAAGCTTCTTTAATATTTGATGCATTAAAAGATAAAAATATTGTTAATGATTCTTTTGAATATGTTACAACATGTGATATTAAAGATTGTGCATTTTGGTTAGATGGATGTTTTTATGAAACCAACACATATTATGTTTATAAAAACGCAAATGATGAAAAGATTGCTGTAAATTACAAAGGCAGTGATACTGGCAATGTAAATTTTGGATGTATTGGAAAAGAAACTAAACATTGTTTATATAGTAAAAATAAATATTATGCAAAAATATATAGCGCCAAATATAATTATATGTACAATTCAAATGATTCTCAATTTATTTGTAATAGTTTAGAATATGATGCTAAAAGTGAAAATAAAATAGAAGTTGAAAGAATAAATTATCTTTTCTTTCATAAAAATAAAGTTAATAGTAATATAAATAAATAGCAGGTTAAAACCTGTTTTTTTATGTTATAATATAATTGTGGTGAGTTATGAAAGAAAAATCATGTGGGGCCATTGTTTTTAATGGTGATGATGTATTAATAATAGAACAATTTCAAGGATTCTTTTCTTTCCCTAAAGGTCATGTGGAACCAGGAGAAACTGATGAAGAAACAGCAATAAGAGAAGTAAAAGAAGAAACTAATATTGATATAGAAATAATAAGTAAAAAGAAATATAAGATAAACTATAAAATAAATGGTAATACTAAAAAAGAAGTTATATTCTTTATAGCTAAAGCTATATCTTTTGATTTAAAGAACCAAGAAAATGAAATAATTTCATGTGAATGGGTTAATAAAGATGCAGTTTTAGATAAATTAACGTATAATAACATTAAGAAAATTTTTAAATGCGTTTTGAAAGGAAAGAATAGAAAGTAGGTGATCTTATATGTTACTTCAAAGTGGTGAAGCTCTTAGAATTTTAAATGATTTTAGAAATAAAATGAGAGAGATTGATATCATAATAAGTGAAACTGAAATTAAAAATTGGTATGGTTTATATTTAAAATCAGAAATGCCAATTGATGAATTGAGAAAAAAAGTATATGAAAAAACAAAAAAATATAGAGAAATGTACTTTAATACTCAAAAAGTAGAAGAAAATGAAAATAATAAAGATTTATTAGATATAAATTTTAAAACTACAGGTATAACATTAAATCACCAAGATATAGATATATTATCTATTGTTTCATGTAATTCTTTAGATGAATTATTAAATCTTTCAAAAAGTATAATAAATTTAGATATAGATGAATCTTATTTAAAATCATATAAGGATTTAGAAGAAGCAAAAAAATATGTATATGAATGCTATGTTAATTCATTGAGTCATAAATATGATTTCTTAATTAATCCTAGCATTAAAACTAAAGCTAAGATTAATTTATTATTAAAGAAACATATTTTAAATGAAGAAGAAATAAAAGAATTAACTCAAATAATAACTGATTGTTCTAATGTTGATGATATAGTTAATAAAGTATATGAATTATTTGATAAAGAAAAAGCAGAAAAGATATTTGAAATATTTAATGCAAGAGTAATATCTAAGTCTGGTGTTAAAGATAGTTCATGGAATGTATATACAAGTATGTATAATAAAATAAGCGAATTTGATACTTTTACTTTAGATGATATTATTAAGTATAATGCTGTTACTTTATTAAATAATACTTTTAAATTTGATGGATTTGAACGCGCTTTAAAATTTGCTAAAAGTCTTGATAAGAGAGTTAGATTAAATTCTATATTCTTTTATATGGATTTTCCTGATAGATATAAGAATAAATCCAAAGAAGAAATTAAAGAGTTATTAAGAAAATATATAATAAGTTTATGTTCATTTATAAAAGAAAATGGATATGAATCTACAGTTGAATCTATTGATGCTTTAAATGAAATAATTAATAGATTTGCAAGTAAAGTAGGTAATCCATATGATTTAAGAGGTACATATAAAGATAACTCCGATAATTTAACAGGTGGATGGTTAAATTATGTATCTTTAGAAGATGTATTAGATATATTATCTGAAGCTAAATCTATATTACCTAATACTAATTTTGTTTATAATGAAGTTAATTTATTTGATGATAAAAAATATGATGTATTCATGTCTGTTTTAGATAGAATCAAGAAATATGAAAAAGAACATAATGTTAAGATAATTGATTCTATAGGTGAGCAATTACATATAGATACATCAATTGATGTTAGTAAAATTGATAGATTATTAAATAAATTAAAAGAAAATAATATGCATATAAATATTACTGAATTTGATATGTATGTTAATCCAGTAGAAAAGTATGTTGTTCCAATTCAATTAGAAGAAATTAGACAAGCTAAAATGAATGAATTATATGATGTATTATATAAATATAGAGATATTATCGATAGTTTTACTATATGGAGTAAAACTGATGATATGGATCATAATCTTGGAAGAGTTAATGAAAATAAGATTAGATTTAAAGAAAAAATAATTCCTAATATTCATGGTGGATATTTTGATATGGAATTTAATACTAAAAGAGATTCTTTAGTTTCTAATATTAATCTTATAAATGGTCCTGCTATTCAAAGATTTAATTATCATACACATACTAATAGATGTGAAAATGATTCTACTGCTAAAGATCAAGATTATATTATTCAAGCATTAAAGAAGGGCATGACATCATTTGGTTTTACTGAACATGCTCCTAGTCCTAGAATAGAATATGATGAAATAAATGAAAGATTAAGTAATGATGCTACACCTGAATATATAAATAGTATTAAGAAATTAAATAAAGAATTTCCTGATATTAAAGTATATGTTGGATTTGAAGCAGGATATTCAGAAGATTTAAGATTACATTTAGTTAATTTAAGAAAACAAGTTGATTATATGATGTTAGGTCAACATGACGTTATAGTAGATGGTGAAGTAGTCGATCCTATAGATAATCCTGAATATCCACTTATATATGCAAAAAGTATTGTAGATGCTTTAGATTCAGGTATATTTGATATTGTTGCTCATCCTGATTATTTTATGATATATCGTGATACTTGCAAAGATAGTAGAGCACATATGGAATTCATGACTAATGCTGAAAAAGCAGCTGATATAATTGGTAGAAAATGTGAAGAATTAGATATTCCTCTAGAAATAAATCTTGATTCTATTACTAGAGTAGAAAATGATAAGTTCTATGATGGTGAACATTCATTTACACATCCACGCTTTTACAGTGAATTATTAAAATATGATGTTAGATTCTTATACGGATGTGATGCTCATAGACCTAAGTCTATTAAAGATATAAATGAAAATATCATAAGAGCAGATACTATTTTAAGAACAAGTGAAATGCAATTTGTTCCAGATGATTATAATCCTATTAGATATAGAAATCCTGAATTAGATCAAAGATTATTATTATCTGAATATAATTCATATTCTTATGAAACATATATGTTAATGAGATTATTAGAAAAAATAACAAAGGAATATACAGCAGTTGATTTAGATTTGAAAATGTTAGATAAAGTAGAAGGTTTAATTGAAGAAGCAAAAAGAACTTCTAAAATCGAATCTCGAAAGAAATTCGAAGAATTATTAAATGTAGCTGAAGATCATTTTATATCTGATCAAGAAAGAGAAAAGAGAATTAATAATAATCTTAAATATATGGAAAGTTTTGGTACTGTAACTAATAATAGAATTAGTTTACTTTATAAGCTAAAACATTTTATTGTTAATGCATCTGCTTTAGGATGCTATTCTAGAGAAGATTATTTAATTGTATGTAAAGAATTGATGGAAAAAGAATTTAATGATAATGAAGATATTATTAAGAGAAGTGATGATAATATCAAGAAGTACATACATAAATTTAATTTAAAGAATTAGAAAGGAAGATAACCTATGAAAATAGCTATTATTGGAGGTGGAATATCAGGATTTGTGGCATCACTTAAATTAAATGGTGATATTACAATATATGAAAGTAATTCTGAACCACTTAAAAAGTTAACTGTAACTGGAAATGGAAGATGTAATTTTTTAAATGATGATATGAATTTAGATCATTATCATTCTAATTCAGATGTAAGAGATTATATTAAAGATGATATAAAAGATACAGTTTTAAATTTCATGGATGAATTAGAAATAGCTTATAAAATAAAAAATGGTTATTATTATCCTTTATCTAATAAAGCTACTACTATTAAAAATGCATTAGTATATGAAGCTAATAAGAAAAATGTAGATATTAGATTAAATGAAAAAGTATTTAAAATTGAAAAGAAAGATAATGTATTTATCATAAATGGAAAAGATAAATATGATAAAGTTATAGTTTCATCAGGTTTAGGAAGTTATCCTCAAATAGGAGCAAGTACAGATGGTATTAAGTTTGCTAAAGAATTAAATCATGATATTGTAACAATTTTACCATCTTTAGTTCCTTTAGAAACTGATAAATATGATTGGGATGGAATAAGATCTGATTGTAAAATTAGTATATTTGTAAATGGAGAAAGAATACATACTGAAGAAGGAGAAATACAATTAACTTCATATGGTATATCTGGTATATGTGTATTTAATATATCTAGATATGCATCTATTGCTTTAAATAAAAAAGATGATGTATATGTATGTATTAATTTTGTCCCTTCTATAAGTAATATTTATACTTATTTAAATAATACTAATAATACTATTAATATTGTATTAAAGAGAATGATTAATGATAAGTTAGCAAATGTTATTTTAGGTAATATTGATATTCTTAGAAATAAAACTTTTAGGGAATTAACTGAAGATGAAAAAGTTATATTAATTAATGAATTAACCAACTTCAAATTATATGTAACTGGTACAATGAATTATAATCAATCTCAAGTTACAAGAGGTGGAGTAGATTTAAGTAATATTAATACTAGTTTTGAATCTAATAAAGTTCCAGGATTATATTTCATTGGTGAAGTATTAGATGTTGATGGTGATTGTGGTGGATATAATATAGCATTTGCAATATATTCGGCATTAATTGCTTCAAGAGGTATTAATAATGATTAGAGTTAGTAATATTAAAATAAATTATAAATGTAATCAAGATGAAGCTATTAAAAATAAATTAAGTAAAATATTTAAACAAGATATAAAAGAATATAAGATTAATAAAAGATCTATAGATGCTAGAGATAAATCAAATATATTATTTGTATATACTTTAGATATTAGTATTAATAATGAAGATAAATATATAAATGATTCTATTAAAAAAGTAGGAAATGAAGAATATAAGTTTGAATCATTGGGAACTAAAGGAATGATTAATAGACCTGTCGTTGTTGGATTTGGACCAGCAGGTATATTTTTATCTTATATGCTTAGTTTATATGGATATAAGCCTCTTATAATAGAAAGAGGTAAATCTATAGATGAAAGAGTAAAAGATGTAGAAGATTTCTTTAATACTAATGAACTAAATCCTGAATCAAATATTCAATTTGGTGAAGGAGGAGCAGGAACATTTTCAGATGGTAAATTAAATACTTTAACTAAAGACGAAAATTTTAGATTTAAGAAAGTATTTGAAATATTTGTAGAAAATGGAGCTCCAGAAGAAATCTTATATGATTATAAACCTCATATTGGAACTGATATTTTAAGAACTGTTATAAAAAATATTAGAAAAAAAATAATAGATATGGGTGGAACTATTCGTTATAGTACTAAATTATCGAATATCAATATTAAAGATAATAAAGTAGAATCTATTATTGTTAATGATAATGAAGAAATTAAATGTGATAATTTATTTTTATGTATAGGGCATTCTGCTAGAGATACATTCTATATGTTGAATGATAAAGGATTAGATATGAAAGCTAAACCATTTGCAGTTGGTATTAGAATAATCCATAATAGAGAAGATATTAATAAAAGTATGTTTGGAGATGCTGATTTTAATATATTAGGAACAGCATCTTATAAACTTACATATAAAGCTTCTAATGGTAGAGGAGTTTATTCATTTTGTATGTGTCCTGGAGGATATGTTGTTAATGCATCATCTGAAGTTAATAGATTAGCAATAAATGGTATGTCTAACTATGATAGAATGTCTAATTCTAGTAATTCTGCTATAGTAGTTACTGTTAGTCCAGACGACTTTGGCAATAATATATTTGATGGTATTGAATATCAAAGAATGTTTGAAAGTAAAGCATATGAATTGGGTAATTCTTTTATACCAACTCAATTATATAAAGATTATATTAATAATGAAGCTAGTATAAATTATGGTAGCATTATTCCTGAAGTAAAAGGAAATACTACATTTTCTGATTTAAATAAATTATTTCCTGATTATATAAATGAATCACTTAAGGAAGCTATTCCTTATTTTGGACACAAAATAAAAGGGTATGATAATCCTGATTCAGTTATGATGGGAATAGAATCTAGAACTAGTAGTCCTGTTACAATCATTAGAGATGATAATAATGAATCTAATATAAAGGGTATTTATCCAGTTGGTGAAGGTGCCGGTTATGCTGGAGGTATAACTACTGCAGCAATAGACGGAATTAAAACATTTGAAAAATTTGCTAATATTTATAAGGCTTAAAAAGATAGTAAAAAAAACTATCTTTTTTTATTAAAAAATATACCATTTTTATTGTAAAACTTTGTTATTTTTAGTATTATTATTGTATAGGTATTATAGGGAAGTGACAATATGATAAATTTTATTAAAAACAATAAAAAGACAGCTATTATATCATGCATATTTTTGATAATGGTTCTATTTACTACAATTGTTGTTATCAATGTAACTAAAGCAGGATCAGATGTTCAAATTGATGGTGATTTATATATAACTGCAAATACACCAACTAAGGATGAAAATGATATGTATACTTTTACTGGTGATTTATATACTAAGAAAGAAACTAAGAATGTTAAGAGTATAAAAATCAATTTATCTGGATGTAAAGGTAATAAATCGGTTACTTTAACTGGATATGTTAATCAAAGTATTGAACTTGGTGAAACAGTTAAAGTTACAGCAGTAACTGATGTTGAATTAGTAAACTGTAAGGTTAATTATAATGTTACTTATAATACAGAGACTACTGATAACGAAGGGAGTGAAGGATAATGATAACAATTCCTGATGTTAAAGGTAAATCTTTAAGAGAAACAAGAAACAAGTTTGATGATTGGGGATTAAGATACGACCAAGTAAAAGAAATTAATTCTTTCAATACTGAAAAAGGTAAAGTTGTTAAAACAGAACCTCCAATTGGAACTCAAGTTAATTATGGTGATCTTATTACTATTTATGTTAGTAAGAGAAAAACATATCCATTCTTTATAGTTTTAGTTGCTGTTTTACTAGTAGGTTTATTATTAGGAAAAGGTACTATTTCTAAAATAATGGAAAATAATAAAAAGAAACCAACACAAGCTAATGTTTGTTTATTAAACTGTGATACAAATGGTGATGGAATACCAGATACAAATCTTGATACAGATGGTGATGGAAAATGTGACACTAACTGTGATGGAGATGTAGAACAAAATGGTAGTGGAGAATCAGTTGATGGTAAGAAAAATGATAATCCAGCTGGTTCTGAAAAAGGTAAAGAAGAACAAGTTGGTATTAAGACTGAAACTGGTAAAGTAAATGGTAATACTGCTGTTAGAGTTACTGATACAAAAGGTAATGCATCAGTTATTAAATATGCTGATGGAGCTAAAAATGTTGAATACTTTATTAGTGGTAATGGTAATACAATTGCTATTGGTGAATATGTTATTATTGGAAATACTGGTTCTATTACAATTTATGCTGGTAATGGTTCATCTGGTGGAACTACTCAACAAATTGGTGTTGATCCAGTAGGAGAAGATGTTACACCTCCTTCATTTGAAATTGAAGTACCAGATAAATATAGCAATGATCCATATGCTTACTTAACATATGATCCAAATGACGCTGTTAAAGTTAAAGTTCTTAAAGGCGATCAATCACTTGAAGATGTTAAAGCAGATGGTAAAGATATTTCTACTAAGAAAAAATATGCTTTATGTGGAACAGATAAATCTGAAGAAAGATGTACAGGAGTATGGACATTTGGATTCTGGGATAAAGCAGGAAATGGTATAACTGAAACTGTTTCATTCTATAAATATGATAATGTTAAACCAACATTTACAATTGATGGTGATTTTTTAAGTAAAAAGAAAACAGTTTCTGCAATAGTACAAGCATCTGATAATAAAGATACTGGTGATGTTAGTTATTTCACAATGTACTATACTTTAGGTACTAAATCAGCAGATCAAATTAATCAAATGAGTGAATGCTCAACTTCTGAAATTAATAATTGTAAGATGAGAATAGTTAATAATGAACATATAGGTATTAAGCAAAATGGTACTTATACATTCATTGTTTATGATGAAGCTGGTAATTATGAAACTTCATTCACTAAGACTGGTGGAGAAGAAAAGAATAATTACTTAACTGTTGATAGTGTAGTTGAAGAATTAAATCCTCCAAAATTCGTTTTAAATGAATATGGATGGAGTACTTATAAAGAAGTTTCTATTGTATATCCAGATGGTGGATTAGGAGATTATGAATATTCACTTGATGATGGAGAAACTTGGGAAACTTATATGGATCCTATTAGATTCGAAGATGATGGTAAGGATCATGAAGTAATTGCTAGAGTAAATGGTATTGAAGAAACATTAACATCTAGTTCAATTGTTGTTACTAAGATTGATAATGATAATCCTGAATTTGAACTTGGAGTAAGTGGTAAAGCACCATTTGGTGTAAGTTATGCTATTCCATCATATGTTAAGAAGATGAAATCAGGATCAACTGTTACATGTTTCTATGGAGAACATGGACAATCAATAAATAAACCAATTACAAACTTAGATCAAATACCTGAAATTGGATATTATGATATTAAATGTTCTATGGTTTCTGGAGCTGGTAAAGCAGCTACTGATCAAGTTGCAACAAATATAAAGATTTATATTGGTGTTAAGTTAACATTTAATACTACTGAAGGTGGAGTAATAACTGATGAAAGTTGTGCCGAAGTAGGAAATGAATGTAACGAATCTAAGAATAAATTAATTAGAAATATTGAAAAGGGCGATCCAATTGGAACACTTCCTTCTGTATATAAAGATGGTGCTAAAGTATCATGGTATACTGAAGCTGAAGGTGGTAGCCAAGTTAATAAGAATCAAACACCTGAAAGTGATACTCAATACTATACTCATTGGAGTCCTGGTGATTATATCTTCACATTAGATTCATGTGGTGAATATGGTGAAGGTTGTGGAGCTAAGGTTGAAGGTAGTGAAGTTATTACTAAGAATGTTCCTGCTAATAGTATTAAGATGTATGCTAAGAACGTTCCAACACCTGTATGGGATGGACATATATTTATTGGTTGGTATAATGCTGATGGAGTTCACTTTAACGCTGATACTAAACCAACTAAGAGTGAAAAATTAATGGCTCGTTGGATTGATAGTACTGGTAATGCAGTAGATATTATTACTGGATTATATGAAAGTGGATCTTATAATACTTACTTAAGTAAGAAAGATGGAACAAATATTAGATTCGTAAATGAACCTAATAACTATGTTTCATTAAATAATGGTGCATATAATGCTAACTTCAGAATACTTGGTGTATTCAATGTACAAACTCCAAGTGGAAATAAGAAATTATTAAAACTTGTTGGTATTCAAAGTGGTTCTTCAATAATGACTGGTACATATCAAATTGACCCAGACGTTAAACCATTTACAAGTAGTACATTAAAAGAAACATTACAAACTCAATCATTTGCATCTAAAGCTGAAACAGTAATTTGGAAAGTAGGTTCAGCAGGAATGAATACTTCATTCGGTGATGTATTTAATAATGAAAAAACAAGTACTGATACATATACTGGTAAAGTTGGTATGTTAACAATAAGTGATATTGCTTATACATCATCAGATACTGATGTATCTTCTACAATAGTAAATAACTTAAAGAATATTGGAAATTCTTGGTTAATGAAGACTTCTGGTTATGCTTTAACTCAAAATGCATATGTTATGAATAATCCTGATGATTACTCAGAAACAGATAAGAAATACTTCTATTATGTAACAAGATCAAGTCCTTTATTCAGAAATACAGCAACAACTAATGCATATACTGTATATCCAACAATTTATTTACCTGCAGATGCAGAAATAAGTGGTGGATCTGGTACTGATTCAAGACCATATATTATAAATATAAACTAGGAAATCTTCATTGATTTCCTTTTTTATTTTGTTATATAATAAATATGGTGATACAACGATGGAGAGACATATAAAAAGAGACATTTCTTGGTGGGCAAAGGATCCGTTAATGAAGTGTCATGTGGGTGAGAATGCATACTTATTTATTGATACTGTTTTTAAAGAAGAATGTGTTAAGGATTTTATTAAATTAGATAAATATGGATATTCTCATCATAAATATTTAAATTTATTAAATGGTGAAATTAAATACGTTAATATTGATGATGTAGAAGATTTTGAATCAGTTAGTAATGTTATTATTTTAAATAAACCTGTAACAGATAAAGATATAAGAGATGTAGAAATGCAATTTGCTGATATATGTTTTTATTGGATGCAACCTGCAGAAGTTGCGGTTGAATATATAAATGAGCATTTTGATGAAGAACATAAACCTTTATCAAGTAGAAATGATATAGAAATTGAAGAAGAAGTAGATGATATTAAACAATATAAATTAAGAAGGAGTGAGTTAAATGCAAGGAGAATGGGTTAGTTTTAGAAAAGGAAGTCAACCAGTAGAAGTATTTCAAAAGATTAGAAATAATAATGTTTGGCAATTAACAGTAAAGGATTTATATGATATTTTAGTTTCTCATGATATTTATATTTATTTTGTTAATGAAGAACCTCATTTAATGATTTACTTATATGATGGTAAAAGAGTAAATGGTGTATTTGGATATGGGGAAAACAACTCTATTGAAGAAGAATATTTAGATGAATTAAAAAAACAATTAACTAAATTTAAATGCAACCATAATGAAATTGGAAAAGTAAATAATTTAATTAGATTATATGATATAAGAAAAAGAAAAGATGATCTAACTAATGAAGATTTAGAATTCTTATATCAAATTAAAGTGCCTGTAAAAGGTTTTAATAATGAAGTAGAAGATATGTTAAATGAAATATTATCTGATAGAGATAGAAATGAAGATATAGCTACTTTATTAAATGTTTCTTCCGATAATATTACTGATGATATTGATGAATTAGATGAAACTACTGAATGTTTTATTGGTAATTTAACATTAGATGAAGAAAATATTAATTTAGTATCTAATTTAAAGTATGTAATTGGTTATATTTACATTGATAATAAGAACTTAAGAAAAGATATTCATGCTACTGCATACGATATAATTGTAAGTAATTAATATTTTTCTTGATTAAATATTTATTATTTGTTATAATTAAACAGCAATGCAAAGGAGTGAATAACTGTGAGAACTTATAAAAAGAATTTACCAGACGGAGTTAAGAAACAATTCGCTTATGACCGTGGTGTTAAAGTTAAATTAATCAACAAAAAAATGTTTGATGCTAAAAAGAAAAAAGAAGCAGCTAAAAAAGCAGCTAAAGAAGCTTAATTTAAGCTTCTTTTATTTTTGACTAAAACCAATTATAGTGCTATTATATTAGGCACTAAGAAGGGGTATATATATGTTAAAAGTTAAAAATGTTAGAAATGTAGCAATGATGAGTATTCCATTGTTTTTATTATGTGGATGTTCAAATGGAGATGTAGCTATTACTCCAATAGATAAAGACCATCATTCAATGTTTGTAGATGATGATGGTAATCAATTAGAACAAATAAATATTAATAATCTAAGTAATGTTGGAGTATATTTAGTATTTGATAAAAATGATGAAAATTATAAATATGATGTTAGATTTTTAAGATACGCTAAATATGATGGTTATACTGAATATATTAATGAAATGACTGGTGATGTTTATTCTGTATCAATTGATAATCCTACTGTTGGAGATAAGCATGAATATACTCTAACAGAAGATAAAGATATGTATTATATAGAAAATGTTTCAGATGAAATATATGATTATAAATATAGTGATTATATCTTATCTGATGAAATAAATATAACATATGATACTATATCACCTAGAGTATTAAAATTATTATATGCTGATTATATAGCACATAATTCTAATGAAGTATTTGAGTTGGCAGAACAACATAAAAACAAATAGAAATCTATTTGTTTTTTTATGTTATAATAAAATAGTTGTATAAGATAATAACGTGTCTTATATAGGCTAAAAGAGGTGTTAAAATGGAAGATAAGATAAGAGAATATGCTAAGTTATTACTTGAGTGTATTAAATTAAATGAAAAGAAGTATTTAGTAATATCAGGACCTAGTATTTGTAACGATTTTATGAATTTATTAAATGAAATGTCTGATGATTATAATATAAAAGAAGTATATATAGATTCTATTGATATGGATAAAAAACATGATATATTAAAAAAATATGATATAGAAGATATTTATAAGCATCCTATGTTTGATGCATCTATTTATAATAAATATGCTAAGTTAGATGCAGCATTTATATTTTTAGAAAGCCCAATTCCTAATTTAATGAATGATGTTGATCCAAATAAGATTAAATTACAAAGATTACATACAAGAAGAACAAGAGAGTATTTTCAAGACTTATATGAAAGAATGGAAGTTAATTGGGTTATTGCAGGATGTCCAAATGAAGCCTGGGCTAAACAAGTAGGATTATCGTTAAATGATATGTGGAATCTTATATTAGATATATGTATGGTAGATGATAATTTTGCTTATGAAAATTGGCTAAAGTTTTTAGATCAATTAGATGATAGAACTAAGATATTAAATGCATATGAATTTAAAAAATTAAAATATACTAATTCATTAGGAACTGATCTTACAATTGAATTAAATGATAAAAATATATGGAGTAGTGGAACTTCTAAATATGGTGTAATCGTTAATATGCCTACATATGAAATATTTACTTCTCCTAATTGGAAGAAAACAGAAGGAATAGTATATTCTAGTAAACCATTATTGTATAACAATATATTAATAGATAATTTCTATGTTAGATTTCATGAGGGTAGAGCAATTGAATATCATGCTGATTCAGAGTTAGAAATGGAAACATTAAAAAGTATTATTGAAACTGATGAACAAGCTCATTATTTAGGAGAATGTGCATTAGTACCTTATGATTCTAAAATAAGTTTAAGTAATACATTATTTTATGAGACTTTATATGATGAAAATGCATCATGTCATTTAGCCTTAGGATGTGGTTTTTCTGAATGTTTAGAGGGTGGAGATGATATGTCTCAACAAGAATTATCAAATAATGGTGTTAATGTATCTAAACAACATGTAGATTTTATGATTGGTACTAAGGATTTATCGATAATCGGTATTACTAAAGATGGTAAAGAAATAGAAATATTTAAAGATGGAAACTTTAATATTTAATATATAAAAATACGCATAAAATGCGTGTTTTTTATTGATATTTTTTTGATTTTTTGTTATATTATTAACGGCCTTCGAATGAGGGTTAATAAGCACATATATCTAGAGGACATGCCATGTGGCCATATAAGATGTGTTGGTGATGTCTTGGATATGTGGATGAATAACAAAAGGAGAGTGAAAATATGGCTGTTGTTTCTATGAGTAATTTATTAGAAGCAGGTGTTCAATTCGGACATCAAACTAAGAGATGGAATCCTAAAATGAAGGAATACATCTTCACTTCAAGAGATGATATTTATATTATCGATCTTGAAAAAACTGCTGCATGCTTAGAAAAAGCATACGAAGAAGTAAAAAAGATTGCTGAAAACGGAGGTTCTTTCTTATTCGTTGGAACTAAAAAACAAGCAATTGAAGCTTCACAAGAAGAAGCTGCAAGATCTGAATCTTTCTATGTAACTTCTAGATGGTTAGGTGGAACATTAACTAACTACAGAACTATCAGAACTAGAATTAGAAGATTAGATGAAATTGAAAAAATGGAATCAAACGGAATGTTCGATGTACTTCCAAAGAAAGAAGTTATCGGATTAAAGAAAGAATACGATAAATTAAATAAAGTATTATGTGGTATTCGTAAAATGGATAAACTTCCTAACGCTTTAATCGTTGTTGATCCAAATAAAGAAATCAATGCTATTAGAGAAGCTAGAAAGTTAAGAATTCCTGTATTCGGATTAGTTGATACTAACTGTGATCCTGATTTAGTTGATTATGTTATCCCAGGTAACGATGATGCTGTTAGATCAGTAAAAGTTATCTTAGGTGTTTTAACTAACGCTATCTGCGAAGCTAAAGGATTAGAAATGGTTGATTATTCAACTGAAGTAGAAAAACCAGAAAGACAAGAAAAAGAAGTTAAAGTAGCTAAAGAAGCTAAAAAAGAAGCTAAAGTAGAAAAAGTTGAAGAAGTTAAAGCTGAAAACGATTTAACTGATAAGACTGTAGCTGAATTAAGAGCTATGGCTAAAGAAGCTGGAGTTAAAGGTTTCTCTACAATGAAAAAAGATGAATTATTAGCATCTTTAAACTAATATTAAGAATAGATAGGAGAATATAATATGATTACTGCTAAAGACGTAAATGAATTAAGAAATCAAACTGGTGCAGGAATGATGGATTGCAAAAAAGCATTAACTGAATGCAATGGAGACATCGAAGCTGCAGTTAACTGGTTAAGAGAAAAAGGTATTGCTAAAGCTGCTAAAAAAGCTGACAGAATTGCTGCTGAAGGTTTAGCAAACGTTATTATCGATGGAGATAAAGCTGCTATTATCGAAGTAAACTGTGAAACAGACTTCGTTACTAAAAATGCTGAATTCGTTGATTTAGTTGAAACTATCGCTAAAACTGCTTTAGCTAATGATGCTAAATCATTAGATGAAGTTAATGCATTAGCTGTAGAAGGAACTGAAGGAACAGTAGCTGACTTAGTTGTTGCTAAAACTGCTAAGATTGGTGAAAAATTATCTTTAAGAAGAGTTGAAGTTGTTACTAAAACTGCTTCTCAAAACTTTGGTTCATACATCCACATGGGTGGAAAGATTGCTGTATTAATTGTTACTGAAGGTGCTAATGAAGAATGTGCTAAAGATGTAGCAATGCAAGCTGCTGCTATGAAACCAGCTTACTTAAAGGCTGATGAAGTTCCTGCAGAAGTAATCGAAAAAGAAAAAGAAGTATTAAAAGCTCAAGCTATAGAAGAAGGAAAACCTGCTGATATAGCTGAAAAGATGGTTGCTGGTAGAATTTCTAAGTATTACAAAGAAAACTGCTTAGTTGATCAAGAATTCGTTAAAGATTCTTCTATGGATGTTAAGACATTCGTTAAGAATAACGGTGGAGAAGTTATTGCTATGTACCGTTACGAAGTAGGCGAAGGTATGGAAAAGAGATCTGAAAACTTCGCTGAAGAAGTTGCTAAACAATTAGGTAACTAATAAATTTAAAACTAGGATTTATTCCTAGTTTTTTTATTGCAATAAAAAAGATGAAGAATTATTCTTCATCTAATATTCTATCTATTTCTTCATCTGTTAATTCTGGTTTAGTCATATTGTCTAAAATAGATAAGTCTATGTCATCAACATCATATTCTGATGTAGATGATTCAATTTCGTTATATAATTGGTCAAATGTTTGATCAATATATTTATCTTGATCTTCATCAGTTCTTTCTTCTACAACTTGTGGTTCAACTTTATTTACATCCATTTCTGTATTTATAATTTCGTCTAAATCATCAATTGTATGTTCAATTATAACATCTTTATCTAAACTAATATCTTCTGGATTAACTAATACAGTATCATCAATTTCATAGATATCTTCATCAACAACTTTTACGTTGCTATTTAAAGATAAATCTTTTGGATCGATTAATACTTCATCTTGGAATAATTCGTTCTTAGCGTCTATTTTAAGCTTTAGATTTTCAAGTTTTTTCTTATTTTTAGATTTAGTATCAATTGTCTTAATTTGTTTAGTAGATATTACAATTTGATCTGATTTATCATTTAATAATTCTTTTAATTCTTCACGTTCAGTTTTCTTTTTATCTAATTTAATATATGTAGGTTCATTAGTTTCATTTAAGAAATCTTTAAGTGAATCTTTTGCTTTTTCATATTCTGTCTTTTTCTTCTTTGTTGTTACTTTTTCATCTATATTACTTAATTCAAATGCTTTAATAATTTCAGGTTTTAAGTCTTTTTCAGTTTTTTCTTCTTCTTTTATTTCAGTTTTTCTATCTTCAACTTTTGCTTTTTCTTGTTTTTCAGCTTGTTCTTTGATTGGAGTAGGTTTAACTGTATTTTCTTTTAGATTAACTGTTCTTATCTTATTATTAATGTCATCTAATTTATCAGTTATAGAATCTTTTTGTTTATTTAATTTTTCTTCTAATTCAGTATCAATTTGTTCCTTTGTTTGATCTAATTCAGTTTTAATTAATTTCTTAATTTCTTCTTCATTTATTTCAGGAACTTTAACTTCAACTTCTTTAGGTTGAGAAGATTTCATTTCTTCTTTTACTATCTTTTTAATTTCCTCAATATCAATTTCTTGAGTAGGGGTTTTAGAAGTAATGTTTCTATTTTTTAATTCTTCTTCGATAAGTTTCTTAACTTCTTCTGGAGAGAATTCATTATTTATTATAATTCTTTCTGCTTTAACTTCTTCAGGTTTAGAGGATTTAACTTCCTTAACTTCTTTAACTTCATTTACTTTAACTGGTTCAGATTTAACTTCAATAGTTTCATCTTTAACTGATTCTAAGTCTTCTTCCAAATCTATTGATCTTATTACTTCTTCAAATGAAGTTTTACCAGCTAATACTTTTTCTAATCCATCTTGAAGCATTGTTTTAGCTCCATTTTCAGAGTAAATAGCTTTTCTTAATTCTTCTTTAGAAGCACCTCTTGAAATAGCTTCTCTGATTTCGGGATTAATTAATAATACTTCTTGTATAGCAATTCTTCCTTTATATCCATGATTACATTCTGAACAACCAACAGGTTCTAAGATTTCATTTACATCAATTCCTAATGCTGATTTAAATGTTTCTTTTTCAAATTCATTTGTTGGTCTTTTCTTAGCACAATGTGGACATAATCTTCTTGTAAGTTTTTGAGAAACAATACCAGATAGGGAAGTACCAAGTAAATATCTTTCTACATTCATATCTATAAATCTTTCGATTGTAGATAATGAGTTGTTTGTATGTATTGTAGATAATACTAAATGACCTGTAATAGAAGCTCTTACAGCTATTTTAGCAGTGTCATCGTCTCTTATTTCACCAATCATGATTACGTCTGGATCTTGTCTTAAAATTGATCTTAAAACATTAGAAAAGGTTAAACCAATATCAGCTTGAGCTTGTACTTGATTTATGCCTGGAATATTCATTTCGATAGGATCTTCTACTGTAACTAAGTTTCTTCCTTCGACATTTAACTTTTGTAACATTGAATATACTGTAGTAGATTTACCAGTACCAGTAGCACCAGTTACTAATACTATACCATTTGGTAAAGATAACATCTTATTTACTTTAGCTAAATTACTTTCTGAGAAATCTAGAGATTCAATACCTTTAGCAGACATTGAATAATCCATGATTCTTATAACTATCTTTTCACCCATGTTAGTAGGTAAGCAAGATACACGAAGATCTATAGTCTTATTATCTAATTCTGTACGAATTGCACCATCTTGTGGTGTTCTTGATTCAGTAATATTCATACCAGCAATAATTTTAATTCTAGTAATCATATTTCTCTTAACGAATAGTGGAACTATAGTATAATCATATAATTCACCATCTATACGTATTCTAACTTTAATACCATCATCATTTGGGTCAAAGTGAATATCTGATGATCCACGATTAATAGCATCTAAGATTATTGAATTAACTATATCAGAAATAGCAACATTGTTATAATCAAATGTAACCATTCCTTCGTAATTTCCATCTTGAACGATGTTTTCAGTTTGAGGTAAAGCTGTTCCAGCTGCTATATCTAATTGATTTGCAACTGCATTTTGATCGATAGTGTTTTCTTGTACACTTGTTGGTACCAATGATGCATCTATTTGTTTTCCATTTTCATCAACATATTGAGTATTTCCAATGTAATTACCATTGGCATCGATTAGAGAAGGGTCTATTGGATTACCATTCTCATCAACGTATTCAATTGTTTGATTTCCGATATAATTGCCGTTTGCGTCAATTAGTGATGGATCTATTGGATTACCAAATTCATCGACATATTGTAGTTCTACATTTTCTTGATTATCCATGTACAATCAACCCTATCTATTTTATTCCAATATAATTATATAAAATATACAATTTAAAGTCAATGAATAGCATGAAAAAAGACTAGATAATTCTAGTCTTTTAGCATCCAGATAAATCCTTATTTATTTGAGCTGTTTTTCCTTTATATGATACTGTTATATATGTTCTATAACTTCCTGAACATTGTAGGTTAGCTGCTTCAACTTTATTGTTGCTAACTCTATCACGATGTTCTACTGATAAACTAATTGTTTCACCTGAAGCCTTTATTTGAGATACTGTTTTACCATTTACTGTAACATAGTCAGCATAGTTTAAACTCTTAGCTTGATTAATTGTTGGTTTAATACTTAATCCTAAACTAATATTTCCAATTGTTTGATCTCCAGATGCACCTGTATTACCAGATGAATTTGGATTAACTGTACATTCTTTACCGTTAGACATATTAGCAGTGAAGTTTCTATAACTTGCTTTAACTATAAATCTTGTTGCTGTATTGAATTGTACGTTAGTAGTAAATGTAGTATTTGTAGTAAATCCTATTTCAGTTGCTCCAGCTGCAGTTACCATATAAACTCTGTAACCAAAGTCTCCGAATACTGAATTATTATAATTAACTCTTTCTTGATAGTATTTATCAGCCCATGGTTTGTATGCTGATTTATCATTACTGAAGTAATTTCTTAAGTATTGATCATTCTTTTGATCTGGAGTAGGAGCAGCATCCCAAGATAATGTAACACTTGTAGCTGTTGATGAAGCTCTTAAGTTATTAATATCTCCTAATTTAGAGAATCTTGTAGATGTTTCTGTAGGAACAGTTCCTTCTCTGAAATATGCAGTTTCTTTTAAATCTGCTGGTGTATACTCACTTGCTAATTGAAGTGGAGAAGTTCCAAGTTCAACTGTAGCAGTTTTAACACTTGCTGGTTTAGTGAATGTAGCATTCTTTGCATGAGCAATAGTTGCTAATTGTTTACCAATATTATTACGTGCAGTACCACCTTCACTTGATAATAAGTAATGTTCTGAATCTATTGATGGATATCCATACCATAATGCTATAACAGCACTTGAAGAGTAGTTAACTTCCCATGAATCTCCAATTATATTTCCTTTTAATCCTAATGCTTTAATAGTTGCACCATCTACTGTAGAAGTACCTGTTTTAGCTGCAACCTCAGCTCCGTTAGCTTTACCAACATTAATTGTTCCACCTGTAACGGCATATCTTAATGCAACAGTAACTAAATAAGCTGTACCTTCATCCATTACTTGTACTTTCTTAGGAGTGAAATTAAATTCTTCTCCTGTATCTGAATAAACAACTTTAGTAAATGTATATGGTTCAATATAAGTTCCGCCTCTTGCAAATGCACCATATGCTGATGCAGCTTCTACTGGAGATACACCTTCGAAACCACCAATTGAACATGTTTCTAATATACGTCCTTTTATATCTTGTGGAGTTTTAGCTGATAAGTTTTCACCTCTAGTATCAGTTTCAGGTCTCCATCCTAAATTTGTAGCAAATTCTAGTTTTTGTTCATTTGTTGTTTGTTGGAAAGTATATAGGGCAGGGATATTTCTTGATCTTGCTAATGCAGCTTTTGCTGTAGTAACACCATCATATTTATTATCCCAGTTTTTAATCTTTCCACCACCTGAGTATGTATATTCATCATCGATTACAGTATTTGATGTAGACCATCCTAAATATTCAAATGCTGGACCGTAGTCTAATACTGGTTTTGCAGTTGAACCTGGGTGTCTATGAATATCTGTAGCGTAGTTATAACCACGTTCGATTTTCTTTAAATTACGTCCTGTTCCGATTGCAACAATTGCACCAGTTGGAACATCTTCAATAACCATACCTAATTCTGAATATTCATTTTTAAAATTATATGTATTATAAATATTATTTATACCTTTTTGTTTTTCAGGATCTAGAGTAGTGTATACTGTCATAGATACTAAGTCTGGATTGTTTCCAGTTTTATCTTTTACATCTGATACAACTGTATCAATAAATCCAATGTATTCACTTATTCCTGTATTTTCTATACCAACTAATAAATCTTCAATATTAACTGATTTAGCAGCTTCATATTCTTCTTGAGTAATATATCCATGTCTTAACATTAAGCCTAAAACTTGTTGACGTCTGTTTTCAGCTCTTTCTGGATGAACATATGGGTTATATGCTGAAGGACCTTGGAATAATCCAGCAATCATTGCAGCTTCAGCTAAGTTTAATTCTGATACTTCTTTACCAAAATAAATCTTACTTGCTTGTTGAACACCATAAGATCCAGCACCTAAGTTTGGAATATTAACGTAGAATTCCATGATTTGTTCTTTTGTATATTGTTTTTCAAATACGAATACTGATAAATAAATATCTGTAAACTTTCTTATAATACCTTCAATACCTGAGTGTTTAGTATTTGTTGCAGCATTCTTTGAAACTTGCATGGTAAGTGTTGAACCACCACCTGAGTCTGAATGACCAAGTACTTGTCCAAATGCAGCTTTAGTAAAACGAGCAATATCAACACCATTGTGTTGGAAGAATCTTGAATCTTCTGTTGCAATTATTGCATCTACTAATACTTCTGGTATTTCATCATATGTAACTTTTTCTCTGTTTTCAGATCCAAGTCTTGCAAATTCATTACCATCTTTATCTAAAAGAATAGTTGAATTTGATTTATATAATCTCTTTTCATTAATTTCTGGTGCAGTAGCAATTACATATATACATAATGCAACTAAGCATGAGAAACCAGCAATTAATCCTAACATTATAATTATTAATAATCTATCTTTCCAAGTACCATACTTGATTCTTTTTCCAAATCTTTTCATATCGTATCCTATCACCTTAGCTCTATTAACAAAAAATGCAGGAATCCAAAGTAGGAATGATGTTTCTTTATATTTAATCTTTTTAATATCTGTATAGCTATCTGCATTAAGTAAGTATTTATTTCTTTCTTTTTTAGATAACTTAGATAAATCAATATCATCTTCCTTATTTGATTCTTGTATTATCTTTGTTTCTTTTTTGTTTTTCTCTTTTTTATCCTTTATTTCTTTAATTTTTCTTTTAGACTTAACATTTTCTATTTTAGTCTTAACACCATTATACAATTTTCTTGGTAATTTTTTAAGACCCTTTAGTAAGTTTAAGAAGATTTTACATATTATAAGACCTAAAATCTTAAAGAAACCTCCGATAGAATAGAGAATTTTTAAAGCTTTATTTTTAGCTTCTTCTTTATCAATTTTAACTATTTTGGCTTTTTTAGCTTTTTCTAATTTTTTCTTAGGTTTTGTTATTTTCTTTGCTGCTGTCTTTTTAGTTGTTGTTTTTTTTGTAGTCTTTTTTGCTTCTACCTTTTTATTAGTTTTTTTAGCAGCAGCTTTTTTAGTAGTTTCTTTCTTTGTGGTTGTTTTTTTAGCGACTGTTTTCTTTTTAGTAGTTTTCTTTACTACTTCTTTTTTTATTGGAGGATCTTGATCCTCTCTAACAGTGATTATTACTTCTTCTTTAGGAGTTTTAGTTTTTCTTGGTTTTTTTAATGTACTAATTGATTTCTTTATATTAGCTGACTTAATTTTAGTAGATTTTTTTACCATTTTTATTGTTCCTCCTTAAAAATATTTTTCATCAATTGCTTTAATATAGTCTAATCTAGGCTTTATTTTAGCTTTTATTTCAATTCCTTTTGATTCAATATATTCAATTGGAATAGATTTTCTATCATTTGTATTTATAAAATTAATAATATCTAATCCATCTAGATAATAATATTTATTATTAATCGATATTATTAAGAAAGTAATACCACCGTGATTTATAATATTTTTCATATGTTGATATTGATGTTCATGTAAGTTACTAAGTGGAAATGATGTTTTACTTTTTGTAACTTTAGCATCAAAATCTATATATCTACCTTTGTATAGACCATTGTAATCTAGGGTAGATGGTTCTTTAAAATATGCTTTTGTAATAACTCTTCCATGAGAATCAAATGAAGCGTCAACTATAGTAATAGGAGTAGGCTTCTTATATATAACTGCTATATCTTCTTGTAAGTAATATTCATTAGATAGATTTATTAATTCTTCTAAGTCCATTCCTCGGTTTGAATAATTAACAGTTTTAGTATAATTTGATTTTGCTTTTCCAGGATAGTTAATCATATTTTCCACCAACATATATTATATATTAATTTTAAGGTAAGATAAATATAAAAAGTAACATATTTTATTAAATTTATACTATTATATATACTGCTTTATTGATATTATATATATGGGAGTGTTTTATGAAGAAGAATAAAAAGAAAAAAGTAAAAGAAGAAAAGAAAACTAGTTTATTTAAATCTATAAAAATGGTTTCTAAATATTTTCTGAAATGTAAAAAATATTTAGTGATTTATGCTTTAGTTTCTTTGTTTGAAGCTGTTATGGGTGTAATTATGCCTCTTTTATCAGCTAAATTGATAATGCATATTTCAGGCGATGAAATGCATCAATTATTACAAGTATTAATTATTATCTCTTGTTTAGAAATTGTTAGTTCATTTATGATGTTTTTTAAAACTTATACTTATAGAAGAATAAATAGATCAACAATGCTTGGAATTCAAATGAAGGTTGCTGATGAAACTTTAAAAATTAAAACATCTGAAATAGATGCCAATTCGTCTGGCTTATTTGTTGATAGATTAAACAAAGATACTGGTGATTTATCTCAAGTATTCATGGAAACAACTTATTGGATTACAAATGTAATAGGTAAAATAGGTATTGTTGCTTCTGTATTCATAATGAATAAAATTGTATTTGTGTATTCATTTATAACTGCAATTTTTATATTCTTAATTGATAAATGGCATGCTGATTATAGATATAAAAGTGCTAAAGAAATAAGAAAGTTAAATGAAGAAAAAACCGGTCTTACTTCAGAAGTTATAAGAGGATCTAGAGATGTTAAAGTATTAAATGCTGGTGATTCTATATTAAATAAGATTAGAAATAGAATTACTGAAATAATTGATAAAAGTAATAAAATGGATACTAGATTAAGCAGTATAAGAGTTTTAGCTAGGTTAACATCTACACTTGTAAGCTTCTTCTATATTGTTTTATGTATGGTATTACATACAAAGGGATACATAACTATTGCTGTATTTATAACATTATTCTATTACAAAGATAGAGTTAAAAATCTATTATCTGGTATGTCTGAGTTAATGGGATATTTAAAAAATTTCCAATTAGCATTTGATAGAGTTAATGAAATTATAGATGGTGATAAATTTGAAAAAGAAAAATTTGGAAATGTTGAAGTAGAAAAAATAGAAGGAAATATAGAATTTAAAAATGTAACATTTGGATATGAAAAAGGTAAAAAGATTTTAAATAAGATGAATTTTACTATTAAACCAAATGAAAAAGTTGCTTTTGTCGGTAAATCTGGAGCTGGTAAAACAACATTATTTAGTTTATTAACTAAATTATATGATATTGATTCTGGTTCAATATTATTAGATGGATATAATTTAAATGATTTGTCTAAAGGATCTATAAGAAATAATATTTCTCTTATTACTCAAAACCCATATATATTTAATTTTACTATTAAAGAAAATTTTACTGCAGTTAAAGAAAATGCAACTATGAAAGAAATAAGAGAAGCGTGTAAGTTAGCTAGAATAGATGATTATATTATGTCTCTTCCAAATAAATATAATACTAAATTAGGAGAAAACGGTGTAATACTATCTGGTGGACAAAAACAAAGAATTGCTATTGCAAGAGCATTACTTTTAAAAACTGAAATCATTCTATTTGATGAAGCTACAAGTGCTTTAGATAATGAAACTCAAAAAGAAATAACTACAGCTATAAATAATATGCAAGGTGAATATACTATTTTAATTGTAGCTCATAGATTATCTACAATAATTGACTGTGATCGTATATTTATAGTTGATGATGGTAAAATAATAGGTGAAGGTACTCACGAAGAATTAATTAAAAATAACCAATTTTATAAAGACCTATACTTACAAGAAATGTAAGAATCTTGTTATATAAATAGATTTATATTATAATAATCTTGTTGAAAGGGGCTAATATTATGAAAATTGAAAGCTCAAATCTAGAAACTATTGCTGTTAGAACTAGTCAATATCCAACAGATGGGAAAAAAGAATATATGTTATGTGGAAGATCTAATGTAGGTAAAAGTTCTTTTATTAATACTATATTAGGTAGAAAGAATTATGCACATACTTCTGCTAAACCTGGTAAAACTCAAACAATGAATTTTTATTTAATAAATGATGAATTTTATTTAGTAGACGTTCCAGGATATGGATATGCTGATGTTTCTAAAGAAAAACAAAGAAAATTTGGATTTATGATTGAAGAATATATTAAAGATAGAAAGAATCTTCAATGTGTATTCTTAATTGTAGATTTTAGACATAAACCTAATGAAAATGATGTTTTAATGTATAATTTCTTAAAATATTATGAAATTCCAACAGTTATAATTGCTAATAAATTAGATAAGGTTAAACCAAGTGTTAAAGATAAGAGTTTAAAAATATTAAAAGAAACATTAAAACTATTAGATACTGACCAAGTAGTATTATTTTCATCTGTTACTAAGAAAGGTAGAGATGAAGTATATAACATTTTGTCAAGTTATCAAAATGATGGAGAAAAGGAGTAAATACTCCTTTTTTTATGTTATAATTAAATAGGTGAATTATATGAATAATAAGGGTTTTACTTTAGTTGAATTGCTAACTGTTATAGTAATAATTGGACTATTAGTTGCTATTTCGATACCTGCTACATCTAAAATATTAAAAGCATCTAAAGAAAAAGCATATGATACTAAAATTGATTTTATAGAAAATGAAGCTATTCTATATGGAGAAACAAATATGGATTATCTAAGACAAGGAATAGACTTTACTACTAATAGAACTAGCTTATGTGAATTTTCTACAGGAGAAAAACCTACAGTTTCATATACAACTGATTTAACTTACTCAGATAATATATTAGAAGGTAGAACTAATACTTATTTATGTATTAAGTTTAAAGTAAGTGATTTAGCAGTAAATAAATACTTAAATTATGATAAAGAAGATTTCTGTAGTAATAATGCAAATTGTAATTCATCTAATAAAAATTATTATGATAATCAAATATTAAATCCTATTAGTAATAATATTATTAATAGTTGTAATGTATATGTTTATTATAAAAATAATAGAGCATATGCATACTTTGATAAAAGATCATGTGATAAAGCAACAAATGATCCATATGAAGCTAATAATTATGGATATGAATATAAAAGTATAGTATGGTCTAAATAATTGATATTTAGACCTTTTTATGTTAATATATTGAAACGTTTAAGGAGGGATTAATATGCGTAAAACTGTATGTTTAGTAGGTAGTCCTAATACAGGTAAATCTACTTTATTTAATAGATTACTAAATGAAAAGAAAGCTATTACTTCTGATATAGCTGGTACAACAAGAGATAGATTATATGGAATAGTTAATTATGGTGATAAATCTTTCTCATTAATTGATACTGGTGGTATAGATTTAGAGACAGCAGATTTTAATGATAATATTAAAGTACAAGCTGAAATAGCTATTGATGAAGCAGATGTAATTGTATTTGTTGTAGATGGTAAACAAGACTTAACTACAAATGATTATGCTGTACGTGATATGCTATTAAAAACTGATAAGAAAGTAATAGTAGCATGTAATAAATTAGATGATCCTAAACATGATGATTATATCTATAATTTCTATGAATTAGGATTTGAACATGTAATTGCTATATCAGCTGAACATAAAAGAAATATTGAATCTCTTCTAGATTTAATTACTGAAGACTTTAATACTTATACAACAGAACCTAAAGATGAAGTATGTAAGTTCTGTATAATTGGTAGACCAAATGTTGGTAAATCTTCATTAGTTAATGCTTTATTAAATGAAGAAAGACAAATAGTTTCTAACGTTGCTGGTACTACAAGAGAAGCAAATGATACTAAGTTTAGATATGATGGAGAAGATTACCTAGTTATTGATACTGCTGGTATGAGAAAACGTGGTAAGATTTATGAAGAATTAGAAAAATATTCTATTATACGTGGTATTAAAGCTATTGAAAGAGCAGATGTATGTGTTCTTGTTATAAATGCTGAAGAAGGTATTATTGAACAAGATAAGCATGTATTACAATACGCACTTGAAGCTGGTAAAGCTATTGTTCTTGTTGTAAATAAATGGGATACAGTAAAAGATAGAGATACAGCTATTAAAGAATGGAAATTACGTATGAGAAACGAATTCCAATTTGTTCCTTATGCTGAAATTTTATTTATAAGCGCTAAAGATAAAACAAGATTACATACTTTAATGCCTGCAATTATTAAAGCATATGAATCTTATACTAAAGAAGTTAAAACAAGTGTATTAAATGATGTTATAAGAGATGCTGTTGCATTACATCAAGCACCATCTTATAAAACTAAGAGATTAAAAATATATTTTGTATCTCAAACAGATACATGTCCTCCTAAATTTACTTTTAATGTAAATAATAAAGGATTATTGCATTTCTCTTATGAAAGATATTTAGAAAACAAAATTAGAGAATCTATTGATTTAGATGGAACTCCAATTATTTTACAATTTAAGAATAAAGGTGAAGAATAATGCTTAATAAAAAAATGGATAAAAAGAATATAACAATTGTAGCTTTATCTGCAATTGTTATTGTTTTAGCTTTAGGTATTTCCTTATTAATTATGCATAATATAAAAGTTAATAGAGAATTAAAGAATTCTACTAGAGTAATAGATGTAAATAAAACATATACTGGTAAAGTTACTAGAATAGAAGATGGTATAGTTTATTTTATGCCTGAAGGTGAAAAAGAAGAAGATTCAACAGTTACTAATTTTGACAAATTACAAGTAGGTGATGAAATCACTTATAACATGACAGAATCTGGTGCTATGTATAACTTTCGTACAAAGATGTATATTGATGACAAAGAATATGATAAAGATCTATATGAAGAACAAGAAACTACTACTACAGCTAAAGTAAAACAAGATGAAATATATATTCAAACTAATGCTGTAACTGAAAAACATACTGATATATTAGAATATGTTAAAGGTGAAAATCAAAAATATAGTAAATTAGAAAATAATGAAGAAAATAAAAATAAAGCTAAAGAATATTTTGTATCATTAGTAGATTTTATCTTTTATGGTGGAACATTAAATGGAGTGACTTTTAAAGAATTATCTGATTCTACTAAAGTAAAAGTTATTTATTATACTTTAAAGATTGATTCAATTATTGATAAGAATATTCCTGGCTATAAAGATACTTTAAGCGATTCATATAAGAACGCTAAGAATCAATTAATAGCAATGTATACTGATTATTCTTATGATGTTTGCTTAGATAATCCTGAATTATGTAATGATTTAAAGAAAGATACTGAAGATTTAAAGAAATCATTAAATATAACATGGAGTATTATTAAAGATATTTATAATGAATTAATTAAACCAGCTGGTACATCTAGTATTCAAAAACTAGCAGATTGGTATGAGGTATGGAAAAATGCCTAGTTTTATAATCGATGGTATTGAGTATAAAGTAGAAATAAATAGAAAAAGAATAAAAAATATTAATTTTAGAATAGAAGATAAAACTATAAGAGTATCTTGTCCATTTATATGTACAGATAATTATATTATTAAGTTATTAAAACAAAATGAAAAAGCTTTAATAAGAATGGCTAAAAGATCTGAAAGACAAGAATCTAGAAAAGAAAAAGTATTATATTTAGGTCAAGAATTAGATTATATTGAATATAAAAAGGTTATGTTTCAAGATAATATTGCATATGGTCCTTCAATAGATAAAGTAAATGAATATTTAGAAAAGAATTCTATTAAAGTATTTGAAAAGAGATTAGAATTATATATAAATGAATTCGGAGAAATTCCTAATTTTAGATTAAGAACAAGAAAAATGAAAACAAGATGGGGAGTAAATAATAGAAGTAGTAAAACTATTACATTAAATACTATGTTAATTCATTACAAACCTGAGTTAATTGATTATGTTATAGTTCATGAATTATCTCATTTTAAATTCATGGATCATTCATCAAATTTTTGGAATGAAGTAAGTAAACATTATCCTAATTATAAAAAGGCTAGAAAAGAATTAAATTACTAGAGAGGAAGACATATATGGTTATTTCAAGTTTAGATAATTCTAAAGTAAAAGAAGTAGTAAAACTACAAAATAAGAAATATAGAGATGAAACTAATCTTTTTGTAGTTGAAACATGTCATTTAGTTGAAGAAGCTAAAAAAGCTGGGTTAATTAAAGAATTATTTCTTTTTGAAAAAGAATTTGTTGATTCAGATAATATTAATTATGTCACTTCTGATGTTATGAAAAAGATGTCTTCTTTAGAATCTCCTAGTAATGTTTTAGCTATATGTAATAAAAAAGAAGAAAAAGAAATAAATGGTAATGTTTTAATATTAGATGGAGTACAAGATCCGGGTAATCTTGGTACTATTATTAGAAGTGCAATTGCTTTTAATATAGATACAGTAATTCTTTCTAATGATTCAGTAGATTTATATAATAGTAAAGTATTAAGAGCTACTGAAGGTATGATATTTAATATAAATATTATTAGAAGAGATTTAAATGAAATATTACCTGAATTAAAGAATAAATATACTATTTATACTACTAATGTAGTAAATGGTACTAGATTAGAAGATATTAAGGTAAATAAACCATTTGCTTTAATTATGGGTTCTGAAGGTAATGGTGTTAAAGATAGTATTGCATCATATGCTGATGAATCAGTGTATATTAATATGAACGATAAATGTGAATCTTTAAATGTAGGTGTTGCAACATCAATCATATTATATGAATTTAATAAATAAAAAAACGAAGTATTAAACTTCGTTTTTATTATTCACATATTTTATATCCATAAGGATTAATTCTGTAATAATGATGTGGAACATTCATTGATGAAAATATATTTATCAATGCTAATGCTATCATTAAAACTATATTTAATAATCTTGGCTTTTGTCTATTAGCCATCTTTAAAAATGCAAAACTAATCATATATATTACAAAGAATAGTAATAAACTTGTTAGTATAATTTTCAATATTCTATCGTCTGCAGCAATATACGTACATGCGTCATTTTCATATTGCGTATAGACCATATCATCTAAAAACCTTCCTATTTTTTCTCTGAAAACTAATGGTAATATTGTTACCATTAAACCAATTGTTCTTAGTAAAATACTAAGATATAATTTTTTTCTCTCCAACTCATCTCACCTAAACAATATATATCATATTTATTTAAAAAAAGATAGTAGTTATTGAAAAATAATTTTTTAGAGTATATAATAAAAAAATATTAAGAAGAGGGATTTATATGGAATTAGTAGCAGTTGGAAAATTAGTGAATACTCACGGTTTAAAAGGTGAAGTAAAGGTAAAATCAGACTTTGAAAGAAAAGAATTAATCTTTAAAAAAGGTAAAAAAGTAATTATTGATAATACTGAATTTGTTATTAAAAATTATAAAGAATATAAAGGTACTGATTTATTACAATTTGAAGGATATATTCATATTAATGATATAGAACAATATAAAGGATATTTAGTTTATATTGATCGTGATAGATTAGAAATACCTGAAGACGATTATATTTATGCAGATTTAATTGGCATGAAAGTAGTTAACGATAAAGGTGCATTTGGATCTATTGTTGATTATACTAATAATATTAATCCATTACTTGAAGTTAACTATGATAATAGAACTTATTATATTCCTTTAAAATCTGACTTTATTCAAAAAGTATCTGTAAAAGAAAATAAGGTATATGTTTCTGATAGAATTGAGGAACTTATAATATGAAAATAAGTATATTAAGTTTATTTCCTCATATGTTTGATGGATTCTTAAATGAATCTATTATTAAGAGAGCAATAGAAGATAAAAAGATTGAAATAGAAGTAATAGACTTTAGAGAATATACAAAAGATCCACATAAAAAGGTAGATGATACCCCTTATGGTGGTGGAGCAGGAATGGTTTTAGCTTGTCAACCAATCTTTGATTGTGTTAATGCTATTAAAACTCCTGAATCTAAAGTTATTATCATGACTCCTTCAGGAATTCCATATAAACAAGCATATGCTTATGATTTATCTAAAGAAAAGCATTTAATAATAATATGTGGACATTATGAAGGTTTTGATGAAAGAATATTATCTTTAGCTGATATGGAAATATCAATTGGAGATTATGTATTAACAGGTGGAGAATTACCAGCAATGGTAATAACTGATTCGATAGTTAGATTAATACCAGGAGTTATTAATGAAGAAAGCCATATAAATGATTCTTTTAATGATAACTTCTTACTTGATTATCCAACTTATACTAAACCAGCTGATTACAATGGTATGAAAGTGCCAGATATATTATTATCAGGTGATCATAAAAAGATAGATGAATGGAGATATCAAGAGGCTTTAAAAAAGACTCAAGAAAGAAGACCAGATTTGTTAGATAAATAGGAGGTGAGGTTATGAATTATATAGTAAAGAAAAACAAGAAGAAATGGGATATTGATTACTATGAATATGATTTAGATGGATTCACTTTCCATCCAAATAAAAATAGTAAAAGTAATGACCTTCAAATAACTTCTATAAAGATTTTTAATGAAGAAATGATAGAAAATCTTGTACATAATAAAATTTCAGATAAATTTAAATTACTATATAACAAAATAATGCAAACCTTATATGATGAAGATTCATCAGATGATGCTAACGAAGTAGTATTAGGTGAAATTCAAAAGTTTAGAAGTGCACTTGATATTAGATATAAAAACTTCATGAAAAATGAAGAATATAAAATATATATAGAAAATCTATATTATTTAGATATAGAATTAAGAAATAAAATTGCTATAAATAATTATAGAAAACAAATGATGATGAATAATATGTTAGATCAATATAATTTTTCTTTTGATGAAGATATAGAAGAATTAGAAGATACATATTCTCATGCAAGAAGTAGATAAGCATATATGAAAATATATGCTTTTTATTTGTAAAATAGGCAAAAAAGTGTCATTTTTATTGATATTAAATTATAATTCCTTTATAATACTATAAGAACTAAAGAAAGAGATGAAAGTTATGAAAAATGTTAAAGAAATAACTATTACTGTTGAAGGTAAAGATTGGGAAAAAGCTATAGATAAAGCTTTTGAAAATAAAAAGAAAGATGTAAAAATTGATGGATTTAGAAAGGGTTCAGTTACTAAAGAAATCTATATCAAAAAAGTTGGTATTGAATCATTATTCATGGATGCATCAGATATTGCTATTGAAATAGCTTATAAAGATGCATTAAAGAAAGCAGACATGGAAATCGTATGTGAACCAAGTGTTGCTATTGAATCAATTGATAAAAAACATTGTACTTTCAAATTCAAATTAATTTCTAGACCTGAAATTAAATTAGGTAAATACAAAAACTTAGGAGTTAAGAAAGACACTGTTAAAGTTACTAAAGAAGAAGTTGAACATGAAATTGGACATATTTGTGAAAATATGGCTGAAATTATCAATAAAGAAAATGGAACTGTAGAAAAAGGAAATACAGCTTACATTGATTTCGTTGGTAGAGTAGATGGAGAAGTTATTGAAGGTGGATCTGGAACTAACTATCCATTAGAAATTGGTTCTAACACATTTATCCCAGGATTCGAAGATGGATGTATTGGAATGAAAGTTGGAGAAGAAAAAGTATTAAAACTTAAGTTCCCTGAAAATTATGTTGAAAGCTTAAAAGGTAAAGATGTTGAATTTACTGTAACAGTTAGAGAAATTAAAGAAAGAATTATTCCTGAATTAGGAAAAGACTTCTTTGATGATTTAGGTATTGAAGGTGTTACTGATAAAAAATCTTTAGAAGCTCATGTTAAAGAAGAAATCACTAAAGCTAAAGAAAATGAAGCCGATAGAAAATATTTAGATGAAGTATTACATAAAGCTACTGATAACATGAAAGTTGAAATTAATGAAGAAATCATTGATTCAGAAGTTAATAGAATGGTAGAAGAATATGCTCATGAATTATCTCATCAAGGTGCTTCATTAGAACAATACCTACAAATGACTGGAACTAAGTTCGAAGATCTTAAAAATATGATGAAACCACAAGCAACTGCTAGAATTAAAACTAGATACTTATTAGAAGAAGTTGCTACTGCAGAAAATATCAAAGCTACTGCTGCTGATATTAAGAAATTTATTGAAGATAACGCAGCTAAATACAATATGAAGGCTGAAGAATTCGAAAATGCTGTAGGTGGAAAAGAAAATATCGAATTTGAAATTCGTGTAGAAAAAGCGTTAGATATAATTAAAGAGGCTTAAAAGTCTCTTTTTTTATTGATATTTATGTTATAATTACTATAGAGAATGTGGAGAGTTAACTATGGAAAAAATTAGATCTCAAAAAGATTTATATATGAAATTATTACCAGCATTAAGAACTAAGAAACATGAGTTAGATGCTGCTAATCTTAAATTCATAAGAGAAATTGATATATGGAATTATAATAAATTATATAATTGGCGAGATGCTAATGGTTTAACTCTAGCATCTATGGTAGATAATATTTTAAATACACCAAATGCACTATATGCAGATTATAAAATAGAACAAATAAAGAAAAGTGATGAGAATGAAAACAACTGATGATTTATATTTAGAATTGATAGATAAAGTTAATGATAACGAATATACAAAAGAAGAAATTGATTTAATTAATAAAGCATATACTTTTGCTACTAAACAACATGCTGGTATGGTAAGAAAAAATGGTGATCCATATATGGCTCATCCATTAAATGTTGCAATTATAGTTGCTGGTTTAAATACTGATGCAATAACTGTTGTTTCTGCTTTAGTACATGAATCTATTACACATGGTTCATCTAATTTAGAAGAATTAAAAGAAGAATTTGGTGAACAAGTTAGTAATATTATTGAATCATTAATGAAAATTAATAAATTACATTTAACTGATGATTCAGAGTCTTCTGCTATTAACTTAAGAAAGATATTAGTAGCATTATCTGAAGATGTAAGAGTAATTATTATTAAGTTAGCTTCTAGATTACATAATTTAAGAACTAAAGAAGGATTAGATCCTGAATTACAAGTTCTTAAAGCTAAAGAAACTAAGAATGTATTAATACCAATTGCACATAGATTAGGTATTAACCAATTAAAAACTGAATTAGAAGATTTAGATTTTAGAATATTAAATCCTGATTTATATAACGAAATAGAATCAGAACTTCCAGTTCCTAGAAAAGAACTAGAAGAAATGCTTCGTGAAACAATTGATGAAATATCTGAATTATTAAGAGATAATAATATTTCATTTGAAATTAAATGTAGAGTTAAATCAGTAAATAGTATTGATAATAAATTTAAAAATGGACATACATGGAAAAATATATATGATATTTTAGGTATTAGAATTATATGTGAAGAAATACCTGATTGTTATTTAATTATTGGATTAATTCATAGCAAATTTAAACCAATACCTAAGAGATTTAAAGATTATATAGCTATGCCTAAAAATAATTCTTATCAATCTCTTCATACTGGTATATATGGACCTGAAAATTTACCTCTTGAAGTTCAAGTAAGAACTAAAGAAATGAATGAAATTGCAGAGCACGGTGTTGCTTCTCACTGGTCATATAAAGAACATGGTACTAAGGCAGCTCAAAGTATCATGGAACAAAAATTATCTTTATTTAGAACAATGATTGAAGATAATGTTGATGAAGAAGAAATTAAGAATACAATCGATACAGAAATCTTATCTGATTCTATTTATATTAATACACCTAAAGGTGATGTAGTAGAATTACCTAAGAATTCTACACCAATAGACTTTGCTTATAGAATTCACTCAAAAGTAGGTGATACTACTGTAGGTGCTATAGTAAATGGTAAGATTGTTACATTAGATTATAAATTACAAGATCAAGATGAAGTAGAAATCATGACTGATGCTAACTCATCTCCTAAATTAGATTGGTTAAATATAGCAACAACTACTCAAGCAAAGAGTAAAATTAAATCTTTCTTCTCTAAACAAGATAGAGAAAACTATATTACAAGAGGTAAAGATTTATTAGAAAAAGAATTAAGAAAGAGAAATATTTCTATTAAAGAAGCATTATCTGAAGATAATATTAATAAACTTATTACTGATTTAAAAGTTGCTAATTATGAAGAAATCTTATTAAATATTGGATCTTTAAGATATACTCCAGTTTATATTGTAGATTTAATTTATAATAATAAAGAAAATGTAGAAGATGCATTCTTAGATAAATTAAGTAGACAAACTTCATATAAGACTAACTATGCTAATGATATTATTGTATCAGGTATGGATGACTTATTAGTTAATTTAGCATCATGTTGTAGACCTATATATGGTGATGAAATAATTGGTTATATCACTAAGGGTAGAGGTATTACAGTTCATAAAAAAGATTGTGTTAATGTTCATGATTTAAATGAAAGATTAATAGATGTTAAATGGAATGAAAGAACTGAAACTAACGATAAGAAATATATTTCTCATATTAAAGTATTTACTAATGATAATAAGACTCAATTAATGGATATTGTAGCTAAAGCTACTTCTAGAAATATTCAAATGACTTCTATTAATGAAAAGAATGTAAATGATAGAATTATATATGATTTATTAATTAAAGTATCTTCTAAAGAAGATTTAGACTTATTTATAAATGACTTAGAAATGCTTAAATATGTTGATTTAGTTAAGAGGTATTAGATGAAAGTAGTAGTTCAAAGAAGTAAGAAATCATCTGTATCTGTAGATGGAAAATTAATTAATAGTATAGAATCTGGTTTATGTTTATTGGTTGGTGTTAATGTTGAAGATACATTAGAAGATGCTGATAAACTTGCTAATAAAGTATTAAATTTAAGAATATTTGATGATGAAAATGGAGTTATGAATAAATCCATTTTAGATGTAGGAGGGGAAATACTTTCTATATCACAATTTACTTTACAAGCAGATACTAGAAAAGGTAATAGACCTTCATATATAAATGCTATGAAAGGTGAAGATGCTAATAAAATATATGAATATTTTAATAGTAAGTTAAATGAACAAATAAAAACATATCCTGGTGTATTTGGTGCTGATATGTTAGTTTCTATAGAAAATGATGGACCTATTACTATTATTATTGATACAAAAGAAAAGAAGGATTAATATCCTTCTTTTTTTAATGCTAATCTAAGATTATTGGCATCTTTAAATCCATCATCCATAAATGTATATCCAAAGTCTTCAAGATTCATAACTGTATCGAAATCATCACTTGATTTCATTTCAAGTATTTTATGATATACATCTTCAAAATTATCTGTCTTAGCATATGTATCTAATACCATTAGGTAATTTAGTAAATCTATTGAAACATCAAATCCATATATTGAGTAAAATTCATCTAAGGAATCCTTATTATACTTCCATTTATCATGAGTTTCTTGTTCGTAACATTGTTTAACTCTTTTTAAATCAAATTTATTATTTTTTTGCAATCCAAATAATAAGTCACTTAGATATAGTCTATATGAATCAAATAATTCGGATTTTAAATCGACTAATTCCAATTGTCTTGCTACTTCTTCATATCCTTTTTTTCTCAAGAAATCTATTGCCATGAAGTTTCCTAGCCATCCTTCAAGTTCTCTAAAATATGTAATGAAGTTTCTGGCATCTTTATTTAAATCATAAAAGTGTGCATGTAATGCTTCATGTACTAATGATTGTAAATCACATGCTGTATTTGTTCTATATACATATAAATATGGTTTTCTTGTTATTGAATTGAAAAATGTAGCTCCATCTAAGCATGCAACGATTCCTGATGGATTATCTTTACCTGACATATATAATTGATGATTTTTTCTTTTTGTGATTTTTTCATATATATTTAATAGTTCTTTATCATGTAATTGCTCTAAGCATTCGTATCCTAGTTCTATTAATTTTTTGTGGCTTATATAAAATGGTGTAATAGGAGGTTGTTCCATGAACCATTCATAATTATCATCTTCAATTTTAAAGAACTCCATTAAGTAGTCATATACATTTTCTGGAAATGCATCCATATGTAGACTGAAGTTTGTAAATGATTCTTTGAAATTAAAATGATTTTGTTCAGCAACTATATTAAAATCATCAGGATCCATACTAGAATTCATTAAATTTATCATTGAATTCATATCATATGCTGTAGCTTGATCTTTTATTTGTAACGCTCTTTCTTTAATTTTTTTTAGTTCTGATACTCTCCAATTATACTTCATCTGTAACACCTCTTGCTGCTTCCATATATGCTCTGAATAAACCACCTGCACCTAATTTAGTACCACCAAAATAACGAACTACAACTATTAAGGTATTTTCTAATTTTTTATTTTCTAAAATATTATAAATAGGCATACCAGCTGTATTATTTGGTTCTTTATCATCTGATTTAGATGCTATAGAACCAATTTTATAAGCATAGGGTATATGTCTTGCTTTTTTATGTTCTTTCTTTAAATAATTTAATATATCTTTTACTTCTTCTTTTGATTCAACATGATACATAAGTCCAATAAATTTGGATTTCTTAATTTCATATGTATATTCGTTTAATAATTTATAATCCATATTTATTCTCCTTACTTTTTTTATTATATCATATTATAAATGTAGTAATATTTTTTGTAATGCTTTATTTTCTGTAACCATACATTCTAAAGTACTAGAGTCTTTCATATAATTTAATTTATATTTATTTAATAATTTTTTATATTCATCTATATCTGATCTATATAATCTTTTATATGTATCTAATCCTTTTTCTTTATCATCTAATGTCATTTTAAATAATTCTAGAGCAACTAGATATGAATTAATCATTCTTGCTCTATATGAGAAAGGTATTTTAACATAAGATTTAAAATCTTCTTCTGTGATAGTTTCTGTATATCCTTCTAATTTTAATACGCGATCTAATTCATCATATCCAACATTTAATATATAACAATTCATCACATATTGGATATGTAAGTCCCATGCTTGACTTATTATTTTAGATAATCTATTTCCTCTGAAACATAATGCTTCTTTTACCATATCACATTTTTCTCCAAGATATTGAGTTGATAGAAGTTCCATATAATATGATTCTACTTCTGTTAAAAAGTATTTCATTATTGGATTAATATCTTGACCAAATAATCTATGTGATAACATATGTCCCGTTTCATGAGCAAGTATTACTTTATCTTCTTCAGTGCCTTTTTTATAAAAAGAACCATATACTATATTTTTATCTTCACCTTTAATAACTCTTCCTTTTAAGATTTCGCTCATTTCATTATTATCTTTTTTATCAATTTTTAATTGATGATTATTTGGATTTGTAATTTCTTTTATTTCTTTAGTTATTTCTTTATCTTTTAGAGAGTAATAGAAGTTTGCTATAGTATTTACTAGTTCCTCATCAGATATATCTACATGAGGCATTTCTACAAAACATACATCATTTGGTTTTACACTTTCATATAAATAGCAAACATATTCAAGCATATCTTCATCTATGTTTGCAAGATCTGTAAAGTCTATTCTAAATCTCTTTCTAAATTCTTGAAAAGTATCTTTTCTATTAAATAATCTATTAACTTCTTTATCTGGCACGTTATTTATTTCACATAATAAAGAATCAACTTTTCTTTCATTTGATATTGTTGATTTGATTAAATTTGCATCCCATGAATATATTCCCATATAAATACCCCTTTAATTAGTTATATATAATAACATAAATAGACAAATATCGGCAAATTATATATAATAAAATTGATTGAAAGGATGATTTTGTATGGCTAATATGAGTAAAATTAAACCTAAATTAGAATTATTACCACATAAACCAGGTTCATATCAAATGAGAGATATAAATAATAATATTATTTATGTTGGTAAAGCTAAGGATTTAAAAAATAGAGTTACATCATATTTTACTGGAAGAGTAACTGGTAAAACTAAGAAATTAGTAGAAAATATTGATGATTTTACTTATATAGTAACGTCCTCTGAATTAGAATCTTTTTTGTTAGAAATAAACCTAATAAAACAATATGATCCTAAGTATAATATATTACTTAGAGATGATAAGAGTTATCCATATATTCAATATACTAGAAAACCATATCCAACACTTAAAGTAGTTAGATATTTAAATGTTAAGAAAAAAGATTCTAAACATTTATTTGGGCCATTTGTTAATGCATCTGCAGCTCGTAAAGTAGTTGAACTTATAAATAGATTATATCCTCTTAAAAAGTGTTCAGGATGTCCTAAAGAAGTATGTTTATATTATCATATACATGAATGCTTGGGATATTGCTGTAAAGATGTAGATGAATCTATAGTAGATAATATGGAAAAAGAAATATTAGAATTCTTTAATGGTAATGATGATATATTAATTAATAAGATTAAAGATGAAATGAATAAACAATCTGAACTTATGAATTATGAAAAAGCATTAGAGTTAAAGAATGATTTAGAATATATAAATATAATAAGTGAAAAACAAAAGATTGATTTACCTGACTTAGTTAATAGAGACATAGTCAATTACTATATTAATAAAGGTTTTATTTCTATTGAAATATTCTTTGTTAGACATGGTAAATTAATAGGAAGTAAAAATGATATAATGCCTATTTCAGAAGAATATATTGACGATATTGAATATTATATAGGCGCTTTCTATCAAAAGAATGAGAAACCTTCGGAAATAATTGCTCCTGAAGAATTAAATTTAGATATGTTAAAAGAATCTTTAGAAGCAAACTTTATGTATGTTTCAAGAGGACCTAAACATAAACTATTAGATCTTGTTAAAGAAAATGCTAAGATTAATTTAGAAAACAAACTAGAAGAACATATTAGAAAAATTGAAAGAACTGAAGGAGCTAATGAAGAATTAGAAAAATTACTTGGTATAGATATTCATAGAATAGAATCATTTGATAATGCTCATTTATTTGGCACATATGCTGTATCAGGAATGGTAGTTTATAAAGATGGTGTTCCATCTAAAAATGATTATAGAAAATATAAAGTATCTGTAGATAAAAATGATGACTATGGTACTATGAAAGAAGTTACATATAGAAGATATTACAGATGTTTATTAGAGCATTTAGAATTACCTGATTTAATACTAGTAGATGGTGGTAAAGGTCAAATACATGCTGTAAATGATACTTTAGAAGAATTAAATCTTAAAGATAAGATTAAAGTATGTGGTATGGTTAAAAATGATAAACACATGACATCCGATTTAATGGATGGAGATACATTTGAAACATATGAAATAGATAGAACAAGTGATTTATTCCATTATTTAACTAGAATACAAGATGAAGTACATAGATTTACTATTACATATCATAGAACACTTAGATCTAAAGGATCTATCTCATCTATTTTAGATAATATAGATGGAATAGGTGAAAGACGTAAAAAAGACTTACTAAAGCAATTTGGTAGTATAAATAAGATGAATGATGCTTCAGTAGAAGAATTAAGTAAAATAATACCTGAAAATGTTGCTATAGAAGTAAAAAGATATTTACATGACTATTTAGAAAATAAGACTAAATAGTCTTTTTTTATGCTATACTTATAATAGGTGAAGTATATGGCAAATATAGTTAAAGATAACAGTAATAGAGTTTATCAAAATCCTGCTAAGTTATTATTCTTAATACCAATTGGTACAGTTATATTTATAATATTATTTGACTTAGTATTTTTAAAATATAATGAATATAGATTAAATAATGTAACTGAAACAGTTATTAAAAGTGCATTGGATCATGAACAATTCTCTTCTGAATTAGCAATGCAAGAATATATTGAAAGAAGATTTAAAGAAGAAGGATATACTGAAAATTTAAAGACTGGTATAGTTATTCATGATAAATATATCGTAATTAATGCAACATATTCATTTTTCTCATTAAGAGGATATGTATTAAGTAAAGATGCACATGCATCTTCAGTTATGATTGGTTATTATGATGAATATAAGAACCCAGTAGCTGAAAAATATGAAAATAATCAAGAAATACCTAATAGTAACTACTATATATTCCAAAATGAAGAGATTAAAGTAAATTAGAAAGTAGAAATACTTTCTTTTTTTATCAAAAAAAATAACGTAAATACGTAAATATGCATAATTTTGTTTGAATTTATTTATTCGATATGCTAAAATACTAATAGTTTTGTATATAAAAGGAGGCAAATTTTATGGCTACTAAGAAAACAGGTGCTAGACAATACATCGGATTAAAATGTCCTAAATGTAATTATATGATTAGACACACAGAAAAGAATGTAAAAAATACTACTGATAAATTAGAACTAAATAAATATTGTCCTAAATGTCATTCAGTTCAAGCTTTCAAAGAAGCTAAAATTGGTAAATAGTATTTAGTTATAAATTGAAAGGATTGAAATAAATGAATATTAGTATTAATGATATTAAGAATGGTATGACTATCATTGTTGATGGTAAGTTATGCTTAATTGAAGATTTCCAACATGTTAAACCTGGTAAAGGTTCAGCATTCATGAGAATCAAATTAAGAAATTTAAGAACTGGTGCTTTAGTTGAAGAAACATTCAATACAAATATTAATGTTGAAAGAGCTAGAGTAGAACATCAAAATATGCAATATCTATATGCAAATGGTGATTCATATGTATTCATGAATAATGAAACTTATGATCAAATGGAAGTACCTGCTTCTAATTTAAAAGATCAAATTAACTTCTTAAAAGAAGGTATGGATATTAAAATTATGACTTATGAAGGAGAAATCTTAGGCGTAGAACTTCCTGATAAAGTTGAATATGAAGTTGTTGAAACTTCTGATGCTGTTAAAGGCAATACAACTAACAATGCAACAAAAGATGCTAAGATTGAAACTGGATATGTAGTTAAAGTACCATTATTCATCTCTCAAGGTGAAAAAATACTTATTACTACAGCAGACGGTAAATATGCAGGAAGAGCTTAATCTCTTCCTTTTTTATTGTCTAAATTAAGTAAAATATATTTTAATTTTTTATAATACATTTATTTATATTTTTATATATTTTATAATTATATTACTTGAAGGATGTGTATCATGAAGAAGCTATTAACTAACAAATATGAAGGAGTATATGGTTATCAAATAATTATTACTTTTGCTTTTCTTTTAAGTATAGTTTTTTTAATTATTTTTAATTTTGATAATATTATAGATAATAAT
>JAEEGF011770469.1_pt1 | contig 63995 bp, 55 predicted proteins | sample 9134171 | NCBI WGS metagenome assembly JAEEGF01 (sample SAMN16246542, study PRJNA631951) | gut metagenome | biome: gut microbiome; feature: rumen; material: AP-attached | host: Bos | place: Iran: Karaj | collected 2018-10 | reverse complement strand
GTTCCTGTGTTAATATGACCATAGAAAAGGGTATCACCAGTAAACGGTTAGCCCAAATACATTTTAGCTAAATAGCCGTCGATGTTTGGACACAGGGCGGCTATTTTTGTGCTTTTTGATTACGTCCGAGATTATATCCAAGACTAAAGCAGGTGATCGCTAACACAAGTCATTATGACTTCCAAACAAATACTTGCATTTGATATCAAAACAATATACCATAGTCATGGGAAGGCATCGGGCGTTCACATCTTGGACAGGGGGAAATCTATGAAAAGAGCGGTCATAACCATACTTATGGCGATTTTAATATTGATATCAGAGGCGCTGGCCACGGTTGGGAGTTTCTTCTTGGGAATGAAACTTGACGTTGTGATGTTCGATATAACTAAAAGGCAGGCGGCTGAACGCGGTGAGGTCATAAATGGTCATGCCGGACCGTCTCTTACGTTTTTTATTCCTTTTTGCCTTATAGCTGTTTTTCTGGTGATTGACATTATTCTTATCATCCGGGCGTATATCAGATCAAAGTAAGACCAAAGAAAGATCAGAGGGAGAAGACAACATGGGAAAAGTGTATTATGTTGACGCAAATGCGGTAAGACAGGGCGACGGAAGCGAAAAACGTCCGTTCAAGAACATCAATGACGCGGCAAAGATCGCGGAAGCGGGAGATGAGGTGATCGTCCTCCCGGGTATCTACAGAGAGTGGGTATGCCCGGTCAATGCGGGTACTGAGGAAAACAGGATAGTCTACAGGTCGAAGGAGCCTCTGGGGGCGGTCATCACAGGCGCAGAGCAGGTAAAGACCTGGAAAAAGCATAAAAACAGCACGTGGACAGTTTCGGTAGACAACAGTGTGTTCGGCGCTTACAATCCCTATACGACCATAGTTGACGGCGACTGGTATTTTTCCGACAAGACCCGCCATGCCGGTGCGGTCTTTATGAACGACAAAATGCTCTATGAAGCCGACAGCCTTGATGACTGCATAAAGGGCACCGTCGACGAATATTCATGGGACAAAAAAGCTTCAAAGCTTAAATATTTCACGGAGCAGAAGGGCAAAAAGACAGTTATCTATGCAAATTTCGGCGGGGCGGATCCCAACAAGGAAAACGTTGAGATAACCGTGCGGCGCAACTGCTTCATGCCTGCAAAGAACTATGTGAACTATATCACCGTGAGCGGCTTCAATATCAACAAAGCCGCAACGACCTGGGCTCCGCCCGCGGCCTACCAGGACGGCATGATAGGGCCTCACTGGAGCAAGGGCTGGATAATCGAGGACTGCGAGATCTACGGAAGTCGCTGCTGCGGCATTTCTCTCGGGAAATACCTCGATCCCGAAAACGACATGTATTTCTTCAGGAAATTCGTAAAGAGCCCTACACAGATGGAGCGTGACGCGGTATGCCGCGGACAGTATCACGGCTGGGTAAAGGAAAGAGTGGGAAGCCACATCGTAAGGCGCTGTCACATCCACGACTGCGGACAGACCGGCATTGTGGGACGCATGGGCGCGGTATTTTCGACCATCGAGGACTGCCACATCCATGACGTGTGCACCTCCGCACAGCTTGCGGGCGCCGAGACCGCAGGCATCAAGCTCCATGCCGCGATCGACGTCACCATCAGGCGGAACCATATACACCACTGCATCATGGGTATCTGGCTCGACTGGGAAGCACAGGGCGCAAGGGTCACGGCAAACCTCCTCCACGACAACTCAAGGCCGTCCGACGTCAGGCCGAAGCCCGGCGTTATGTTTTCCACCGACGTTTTTGTGGAAGTGGGACACGGCCCCACGCTCATCGACAACAATCTCCTGCTCTCCAAGGTCAGCGTGACCATTCCCAGCGAGGGCATTGCCTGTGTAAACAATCTTTTCTTTGGCTCGTTCAGCCTGATAAATTCGGGTGTTGACAGCATCGTGAACGGCCAGAGAGAGCCCAGATACACGCCATACCACATCCGTCACAGGACCGAGGTGGCAGGCTTTATGACGATCCTGCACGGCGACGACAGGATATACAACAATATCTTTGTCCAGAAATACAAAGAAGAGGATAAGAAGAAAACTCCCGCGGATGCGGATTATATGGGCGTCGGGACCAAATGCTTCGACATTTTCCCAAGCGAGGAGGAGTGGAAAAAGCCGTTCACAGGTATCACAAGACCGGACATGGGAGCGCTCGCTACCGCGCATTTCGGGTATCTTCCCGTGTGGATCGATCACAACGCATATTTTAACGGCAGCAATGTTTCGCGTCACGACAAAAACAAATTTGTCGACAAAAAGAACAAAGTCACTGCGGAGCTTAAGGAGAGCAAGGGAAAATACACATTAAAGACAGATCTGTTCTCGTTCCTTGAAGGCTTTGACGCACCGGTGATCTCTACGGAAACACTGGGAAAAGCCTTTGAGCCGGAGCAGAGATTTGAAAACCCGGACGGAACACCCATCGTGTTTGACAGGGATTTCTTAGGAAACCACAGAGGGCCCGTTTCCATACCCGGACCTTTTGCCGATGAAGCTTCCGCAAAGGAGATACTCTATGGAACTCGTTGAAAAGATCGAGGATATCGCAAACCTTAAGGAAAACCGTATAATCGGCACACCTGTGCTGAACAATTCCCACATAAGGTTTGAGGGAAAGGGCAATATCCTTTATTGCGAAGGCAGAGCGGTGATCAGCAATTCCAGGCTGGTCTTCAATGCCAATGATTCGCTCATCTACTTCGGGAACAGCAAAAATGAATACAAGATGTATGCTGCGCTCTACAACGACAACGTTTTCCACATGGGGCGAGACAATGCGATAAACGACGGCTTTAAAAAGCAGCTGATCGCCATACTTTCCGAGCAGAAGCATATCTTTATCGGTGACAGATGCCTCTTTTCCTTCGGCGTGTGCCTTAGGAACTCCGACCCGCATCTCATCTATGACACAAGGACGTTAAAACGCCTGAATCCCACAAAGAGCGTGTTCATCGGGGACCATGTGTGGTTTGGGCAGGACACTGCGGTCTTTAAGGGAACTCAGATCGATTCGGGAAGCATCATCGGAGCGGACAGCCTTGTGAGCGGAAAGAGGATCCCGTTTAACGAGATATGGACAGGCGTTCCGTGTAGAAGGCTCAGACAGTATGCATTCTGGGATTATGACTTTGTTCACGGCTGGCGCGAAGACATGACAAGCGACGGCGAAGATTTTGCAAAGTATGTGAAAAAGCACGAACCGGGCATAGCGGCGGACGAATGGATCTACAGATACGAACCAAAGGAATGCGTTGTCTTTGACGATCTGGATAAACAGATCAGCGCGCAAAAGGGCGCGGAGAAAAAGCTCGACTTCCTTATCGACTTTGACAAAAAGCGCTCAAAGAACCGTTTTGCGCATGCCGGCGTAACTCCGGAAAAGGAAAAAGGCAGCGGCTTTTTCGGGCATCTTTTCGGAAATCAGGAGAAATGAAATGGCAGGTTTTACCAAAAAGGCGATACTCGAAACATTTGTGGAACTGCTGAATGAGCAGCCCTTTGACAAGATAACCGTAAAGGATGTAGTGGAGCGGTGCGGCATCAACAGAAACACGTTTTACTATTATTACGAGGATATCTACGCTCTTTTGAATGACCTTATCGAAACCGAGTTAAATAAGGCTCTCACGGACATGGGCAATGTTTCAAACTGGCAGACGGGTGTCGAGCACGCACTGGGCTTTGCCATAGCGAACAAAAAGGCGGTCTATCACATCTACAATTCGCTGAACAAAGATGTGATGGTCAGGTATTTCCGAAAGATCATGACAGACCTGAGCATTAAATTTATCGGATATATTGCGGGGCTGCCGGAAGAGGAAACATCCGGATCGGCTCAAAAGAGTGGGCGCAGCGTGCTTGAAGGTGAGGACACCAAACTTCTTGCGGACATTCTTGTCGATGCGGAGATGGGAATGCTGATAAGCTGGCTGGAAGAGGGGATGACAAGCGATATCGAGACCAGAGTGGCGCAGGTGCAGTTCCTTTTTGACGGTGTTGTCAACGACATTGTTACCAAAATGAAATCCCCCGAATATAAGCGGATAAAGAGCGGAAAACGCTGATATATAAGGGTTTTCGGCAATTCAGACAGATTTCCGGAAGTGTATGAATTTAAGACAGATATCAAAAGCGTGTACGAAAAACGGACACGCTTCTTTTTTTGTCCGTTTCAATGTGGGCGTACCGGCGGTAATATACGCATAGAAAAACGAAGAACGTATCATCTTTCGGAAAGGAGAACGAACATGAGTAAGGTAAAGAAAGCAAAATGTGCTTACATCTGTTATTCGGCGGCGCTGATAGTCATTGGGCTTTGTCTATGCGCAGTGCCCGACATTTCCTCCAAGGTCGTATGCATCCTCACCGGTGCGTTTCTTATGGCAATGGGTGCGGTAAAGATCACAAACTATTTTGTGAACGATGTATACGGACTGGCTTTTCAGTTTGATCTTGCGATGGGAATGATAAACATAATATTGGGAATTATCCTCATACTTCACCCGGAGCGGGTGCTGCAGTTTACGGAGATCATGCTGGGAGTGCTCTTCATGGTGGACGGAAACTTCAAGCTTCAGACAGCTGTTGAAGCAAAGCGGTTTGGACTTAAGCAATGGTGGTCGATATTGCTTACCGCGATGCTCACGATAATCTGCGGATTGCTTCTGGTGTTCGATCCTCTTGACTCGGGCGCGGCAATGGCGATAGCGATCGGCGTTTCAATGGCAATGGACGGGATATTGAACCTCCTTGTCGCGATATATGCCATCAGGCTTGTCAAAAGGCTTTATGAATAAATGAAAACAAAGAAAGGCAAAAGACATGAAAAAAATAGGTGAATTCATTGTTAAGTATCACATTCCGATCCTGATACTCGCGGTGCTTCTCATCGTGCCGTCTGTCTACGGCATGACCCGCACAAGGATCAATTACGACATGCTGACCTATCTGCCTTCCGATATGGAGACGGTAAAAGGCCAGGATATACTGCTCTCGGATTTCGACAAGGGCGCGTTTTCGGTGATCGTGGTCGACGGTATGACCCCGGGCGAGATCAAAAAACTCTCGGACGACCTGGAAAAAGTAGAACATGTGGCAACGGTGCTTTCATTTTACAGCGTTGCGGATGTGTCGATACCTATGGAGCTTCTTCCCGATGAGTATTATGATGCGATAAACCACGGCGATTCAACGCTCATGGCGGTTTTCTTTGACACATCGACCTCGGCGGATGAGACGATCGAGGCGATCAGAAAAGTCAGGAGCGTATGCGGTGAAAAGTGTTTCGTGACCGGTATGTCGGCGCTTGTAACGGATCTTAAGGATCTCTGTGAAAAAGAGGAACCCATATATGTGGGGCTTGCGGTTCTCTGCGCGGTGATCGCGATGATGCTCTTTATGGATTCGTTCATCATCCCGTTTATCTTCCTTGCGAGCATGGGAATGGCGATCCTTTTGAACATGGGTACAAACTACTGGCTCGGCGAGGTTTCATATATCACCAAAGCTCTTTCGGCGGTGCTCCAGCTTGCCGTAACGATGGACTACTCCATTTTCCTATGGAACTCATACGTTCAGGAACAGAAAAGATTTGACGGCGATAACAGGCGCGCAATGAAGCATGCTATCGCAAATACCCTTACTTCAGTATTCGGAAGCGCACTTACCACGGTGGCGGGCTTCATCGCCCTGTGCTTCATGAGCTTTACACTCGGTAAAGACCTTGGCATCGTGATGGCAAAGGGCGTTGTGCTGGGAGTCATCGGAAGCATTACCACACTTCCCGCAATGATCCTTGTATTTGACAGATTGATCAAAAAAACAAGGCATAAACCGCTCTTACCTGAAAAGTTCGACAGGCTTTCAAAGGTGATATCCGCAAAGCCGTGGATCTTTATCGCGGTATTTCTCATCATCCTTTGTCCTGCGCTTTACGGATATATGCATGCCGAAACGTATTACGACATGAGCAATGCTCTTCCCGACAGCATAGATTTCGTTACCGCAAACAACAAGCTTCAGGATGAGTTTGACATGGCATCGACACACATGGTGCTTGCCGATTCAAAGCTTTCACACAAGCATGCCAAGGCGATGCTTGAAGAGATATCCGATGTGGACGGCGTGAAATTTGCCGTAGGACTGGATTCTCTGCTCGGAGACAGTGTTCCCGAAGAGATACTTCCCGACAGCATCAGGGATCTTTTAAAGAGCGATCAGTGGCAGCTGATGCTGATCAGCTCGGAATACTATGTCGGAAGCGATGAGGTGAACGAACAGGTCACACACATCAACAATATCATCAAAAAATACGACCATTCCGCGATGCTCATCGGCGAGGCGCCCTGCACAAAGGACCTCGTGACCGTTACAGACAAGGATTTCCGGATCGTCTCGGCAATTTCTGTTGCAGCGATATTTGTGATAATCGCGCTGGTAACAAAGAGCGTGTCGATCCCCGTTATACTTGTTGCACTCATTGAGTTTGCGATCTTTATAAACCTCGGTATCCCGTTCTACACAAAGACGAGCCTTCCGTTCATCGCGCCTATCTGCATAAGCACCATTCAGCTCGGTGCTACTGTGGACTATGCGATATTGATGACCACAAGGTACAAGAAGGAGCGTGTGAACGGAGGAAACAGGAAAGACTCGGTTATAACGGCGCTTTCGACATCCATCCCTTCGGTAATGGTGAGCGCGATAGGCTTCTTTGCGGCAACTTTCGGAGTAGCGGTCTATTCTGACCTTGACGTGATAAGCTCCATGTGCGGCCTTATGGCGCGTGGCGCGGTAGTGAGCATGATCTGCGTAGTGCTGATCCTTCCCGCATTGCTTTATGCATTCGATCCGGTCATCATCCATTCGACTTTGGGCATGAAGGCGGTATGCGAAAGGGAAAAGCATGACCACGGAAGACACGGCAATAAACATCATACACCGGAACCTGTTCCGGCACATTGAGAATATCTGGAAAGGAAGCGTTGTTTATGAAAAAGATCATAAAAAGTATGGCGGCTGTTGCGCTTTGCGCGGCAATGACATTGACATTTGCGGGAAGTCCCGCACTGACGGTAGCTGCGGACGGTGATCCGGCGGGTACGGTCAGACAGGATCTTGAGGACAAGAAAGAGGAGATTTCGGAGAAACTTGATGAAGCGCTCGCAGACGAGACATCAGTGGACAAGGATGAAACAGTATATGTGATCACCGATGCGTCGGGCGCTGTTTCAAAGACGATCGTCAGCGACACCTTGAAAAACAAGGACGGAAAAGCAGTACTCAACGATCGTTCGGAGCTTTCGGATGTCGAAAATGTAAAGGATGACAATACGTTTGTGCGTGAAAATGAGAACATCACCTGGAATGCAGACGGTGACGAGATCGTTTACAGAGGATTAAGTGACAGGAAGCTCCCTGTAGATGTCGCGATCACATACATGCTTGACGGAAATGAGATCGCGCCTGCAGATCTGGCAGGAAAGTCGGGACATGTGACAATAAAACTTGACTATACAAACAACGAGAAAAGAACGGCGACAATAAACGGCAAGGAGACGGAAATATTCGTTCCTTTTGCGGCGGTATCGGTGATAACGCTTGACGGTGACAAGTTCAGCAATGTTACTGTTTCATCGGGGCGTGTAAGTTCCGACGGAAACAGGACCGTTGCTGTAGGGATCGCATTTCCGGGACTTAATGACAGTCTTGGAGTATCTTTGGGAAAACAGGACGGGACCGTGACAGTCGAAGCGGATGCGGTGGATTTTGAGCTTCTTACGACCGTTACGCTTGTCACAAATGAGATATTTAAAGACATCGAACCCGACTCTGTTTTTGATGCGGATTCCCTTGAGAAAAAGCTTGAGGACATCAGGGAAAAGGCGTCCGCATTGACCGACGGGGCATCACAACTTGCCGATGCTCTTTCACAGGCTTCTGAAGGCAGTGCCGCTGTGAACGAAGGCGCAAAGGCCGTGAATGAAGGCGCAAAGGCGCTGAACGAGGGCGTGACCGGTGCAGTTGCGGGAGCAAAGCAGCTTGACGAAGGATTAAAGACGTTTAACGGATCTCTTAAGGAATATGATGCCGGTATGACACAGTTGAGCGCCGGCATGGCAGAACTCACAAAGAACAATGACGCACTTGTCGCAGGCGCAAAAGCCGTTCTGGATTCCTCTCTCGCTTCCGCAACGGCACAGCTGAACGAAGCCGGGATCACGGTTCCCGCACTTACCGCGGAAAACTATGCGGCAGTCCTCGACAAGACTGTGGAAGGGTTGTCTGCTCAGGCGGGAATGGTTCCCAAGGATTCCGAAGCGGGCATGAAGCTTGCGGCAGCTGTGACGGCAGTAAAGACAGCCAAGGCTCAGCTTGACAGCCTGAACGCTTTCTATATGGGGATCGTCGGTTATACACAGGGAGTCTCTAAGGCTGCGGAGAGCACCGCAAAGCTTGAAGGTTACAGCGGACAGTTGCTTGAAGGCGCAGTGGCCCTCGGCGCGGGTGCAGAACGGCTTTCTGCAGGCATGGAGACCATCGGAGCAGGTGCAGTTCAGCTTTCGGACGGCGCGGACAGGCTTGCGGCCGGTACTGAGGCACTGGACAACGCGATAAAGCAGATAAGAGATGGTGCGGTGACGCTTTCCGATTCTCTTGAGGAAGAGGATCTTGATTCTCTGATCGATGGTCTGTTTGACGCGGAGACCGAGGCAGGAACGTTGCTTTCGAGATTCGATGCTGTAATAGATGCGGCACGAGATTATGACAATTTCTCAGGAAAGACCGATGATATGACATCAGCGGTAAGATTCATCTACAGAAGCGCTGAGATCCGCTGATATTCAACGGGAAAAATAAAACCATATGTTTACGGCCTGTGGGCAGATGTCCGCAGGTCTTTTTTTAATTGTGAAGCCTTTGTGATTTAGCAAAGATTTTATTGATTTAGACGGTTTCAACGGGTATAATCTCTCTGTTGTGAGATCTAAAAAAGACAAAAGAACAAGTGTATGGACGGTGGTGCTTTTCGTATCACTTGTCATTATCGTTGCCATGATGCTCGTGAGCAATGCTCTGGAGATCGGCACGAGACTCCGCGGCGTCCACGTCGCGCTTGAGATCGCTTTTTACGTGCTGATCGCGGTGGTGGTGCTCGGCGGCATCGTATATCCGCTTGTGGGTGTCTTTTTTGCTCCGATCTTTTCGCTTGAAAAGCTTCACCGCGCCGATGGCAGCGCCAGACGTAAGTGGTGCAGGAGGCTTGTGAACAACCTTCTTGAAAATGTCGACCTCACCGACGAGGAAAAGGTGCAGGTGCTGGGGTATCTGAAGTGTGAAGACGAGACGGATGACATGCTGATCGAGTTTTTTGACAGAAAGATCACACCCGAGCTGAACCGCGAGATATATGACACGGCAAAGAAGATATTCATCATCACCGCCGTTTCGCAGAATCCGGTCTATGACATGCTCGGCATGGCTGCGGCAAATTTCAGCCTCATAAAGAGGATCACCGAGATATGCGGTTTCAGGCCAAGCAATGCGCAGGTGCTCGGATTGTACATAAGGGTGCTCTCGATCACCCTCATCGCGGGAAATCTCGAAGAGACGAACATAGAGGAGCTTATCCCCGCCGCCACTGAGGGCGCACTGGGGAAGGCACTCGGGATAGTCGCAGCTTCTGCCGTTCAGGGAGCGGTAAATGCCCTGACAACGTTAAGAGTTGCCGCCATTACAAAAAATTATCTGCTGAACGCCGATGTTTCGCAGACCAGAAAAGAACTCAGAAAAAAATCTTACGCCGAAGCGCTTGAGATATTGAAAAACATGCTGAAACAGGGCATGGAGGAAAAGGTAAAGCAGCCTGTGAGAAATCTGTTCGGGCTGAAAAAGACAAAGGATGACTGAAAGAGAACGAATAAAAGCGGATATCCACAGGATGATCGAAGAACTGAGCAGCCGTGGACCGTATCTTAAAAACAAAGAATTTATCCAGCATGGGACACTCTCGGTATATGACCACTGCGTGCATGTCGCAACGATGTGCTTAAAGATCTCGGAAAAGCTGCATCTTCGCGTAAAAAGGCATGCCCTCATACGCGGAGCGCTTCTTCACGATTTCTTTTTGTATGACTGGCATGAACCCGTGCTCGCGCACAAGATACACGGCTTCACGCATCCCAAAAAGGCCATGAACAATGCCGTGAAGCACTACAGGATCACCGATACGGAAAAGACTATGATACGTCGTCACATGTTCCCGCTGACGCTTGTCCCGCCGACGAACCTTGAGGCCTGGGTCCTGTGCCTCGCGGACAAGATATGCACTGTCCAGGAAGTCATGGAAGCAAGACGTAACGGTATTTACAAAGAGCGTAAAAAAGGTTAAAATATTCACATTGATGTGAAACCAAAGAGGTTTTTTTTCGGGTTTTCTGTCGGAGGACTAAACATATGAAAAAGACATTCAGAAAAACAGCTTTTGCCCTTGCGGCTGCAATGACCGTCTGCCTTATGCCGGCATCTCTCGCAAACGCCGCGGAGACAAAGACGGTATATATCACCCCTCAGTGCGCAAAGAGCGCAGCATCCGCTCTTTCAAAGCTTTCACTCTATACCGACGATGAGGGTTACGATCTCAAATTTTTCGGAGTATCCGATTACAAAACACAGTTAAAGAACGGTACCTTAAGGTGGGTATCTTCTGACGAGCGCGTTGCGACCGTTGACAAAAACGGTGTTGTGACACCTGTGGGAACGGGCGTTACATTTATCGCGCTTGAAGTAGGTACAGGCGAATATGTTTGCAGCAGTGTCAAGGTCACCGTTTCCGAAAGGAACGCACAGACTCCCACATCCACACCGGCTGCTGAGGAGCCCACGCCCACTGTGGCACCTACCGCAACGCCTACAGCCGCTCCCACAAAGGCTGCCGAGCCCGCAGACGGAAGCGTTGTGCTCTACAACAATGACAGATCTGCTTACAAGCGTTCACTCATGGTGACAGGTCCCATGGAGATAGAGGGCGAGATTCCGAAGGATGATGCCGTCTGGGCTGACGCTGTGCTCAATTTCTTAAGGATCAAGCTTTACGATCCCATCACTGAGGTTGAGTACACCATTGACTCCGAAAATCCCCTTCCCACAGGATGGACACTGGTCGTAAACCGCATGAACGAGGACAGCAGCTATATCAACTCCGTAGCCGTTTTCCTGCCTGCTTCGGGCGGATGCTATTCTTACGTCCTTTTCCCTGTGAACAAGAATGTCAGAGTGGTAAAGTACGCATACAAACCATGATTAATTTTCTTGCTTTACGGAACAAGAAGTAGTATAATCCTACAGATTTCACCAACATAAGTTTGGCATGAAGAGAGGTTTTCCCAGAATGAGAAAGTTAGGCTTAAGACTTGCATTGATCTTTGCTTTTATCAGTATATTTGCGCTTGCGGCATGTGAAAAGAAGCCGCTTTTTACCGATTCGACACCGACTCCCGGAAGTTCTTCCGGAGCAACCCCCACGGAGAACCCCGATTACGGCGGAGAGATTGACGCAACTCCCACGGTGCCTGTAGCGCCTTCGGGTATGCCTACATATACACCCACTCCCACAAGCGGAGTCATCGAGGTGCTCCCCACCGGCACATCAAAGACCGAGACGGGCATCGATCCTACGGGTGTTCCTGGCGTAGAGCCCACCGGCTCGATCGTAAACCCTGATGAGAATCCCATTGATAAAGCGATCGAAGTCAAGGTCAAGGCACTTACCAAAAATGACTATGTAAAAGTAACTCTTGTTCCTTATATCGGACTGAAGCTCAAAGCAGCTTCTTCAGATGACATCGATGCCGCTGTCGCAAAGAAGCTTTCCACCATCAAAGAAGAAGTTTACATTACCGATGCGGCTCAGCTCGGCGACTATGTAAATGTCACCTATTATGCCAACGTTATCGATGATTCCGGCGAATATGAGATAGCCTACAGTGAAGACGGTATTTCATCAAGACTGGGTTCCGGCGAGATGATACTCGGATTTGAGCCCACCATCGTGGGAAATCGCGCAGGTGATGCCGTATCCTATACCTACACCTTCGATCCCAATTATCCTGACGAGAGATATGCCGGAAAAACAGCGGTATTCTACATCACCATCAACTATGTATACAGGATAGTGACTCCCGAACTTACGGACGAGACCGCAGCCAGCTATTTCGGATACAGCAGCGCGGCTGAGTTTGTAAGAGCAGTGCTTCACGAGACAAACAGAGCCCGCTATGAGAGCCAGATATGGGATTACTTCAACAACAACGTCTGGGCCGATGACATACCTTCGTCCGAGATCGATGAGTATTCCGATTTCCTTTTCAACAAGTACTATTCGTATGCGGAAGCCAATGCATACAAGTATGACGGAAATATCGAAAAGAGCATCGCAAGCCTGTTTGACGGCAATTACAAGAACGCGGACGAATTAAAGACTTACCTCAGAGCCATCGCAAAGCAGCGCATCCAGAACATGTACATCATGAAGGCCATTGCGCAGAACAATGAGGTTACCCTTTCCGAAGACGATTACATGATCCGCATGGACAAGTACATCGTTTCGCAGGATTCGGGTGAGGACGGCGTTCCTTTTGAGTACAACGACTACGAGATCGAGTACGGCGTATACACCGATCTGGTAATGGAGTACATCATTTCCAAAGCTATCACGGAGTAACGGATAATTGCCTGTCCCGTATCGGGGGCAGGCTTTTTTATGCCAAAAAACGGCTCCGCGTTTTGCGAAGCCGTTGGGTTACAGTTAAGGTTTGCTTGATTTTTCTGTCTGTAGTTCAAAAGATATTATTTACGTTTTCGTTCAATGATATCAGCTTTTTTGCTATCAGATCCGCCTTCTGGAAATATTCCGAATCTGTGGGCCAGAGATGGTACAAAGCCATCAGATCCACTTCACCCCTGAGACACGCTCGCTCAAGGTCTGCGCAGTAAGGCAATGAAAACACTCTTGAGCGTTTTATCTTGAATTCCTGGCAAAAATCGCTGACAGTCGGCTTTTCACGGGTATTCCGTCTGTTAAACAGAAACAGAGCGCGGCCGGCGTATGCCTTGTATGGTCTGAACTGATGGATGGCTTCCCCTATGTCTCCCGGAAGGAAGATCATCCTGAGATCGGCGTGATCCATCGCTTCAAAAGCCGCGTAGCTGTTTTCGCCCGAGGCGTCGACAATGAACAGTTCATCGTCCGTGTTTGGGAACGGCTTGTCTTCATATGGCTCCTGAGGCGCATAGAGGCTGATCTTTCCTCTGCACCCGACCGCCATATGACCCCTGTATGACCGCCGTTCATATTTGTCTTTGTAATCCAGCAGATATTTGATGTAATCGGGACTACCCCAGCCCGAAAAAAATGAATTGCCGCCTGCGATGGGTTTTATCGTGCTCGTAACGGAAAAATAGTCTTCCATCATCCGCTCGCAGAAGTGATTGCTTCTCAACCCAATGCTGACGTCGTAATGGGAGCTTAAAAAGGTGGAGAACGCGACAATGTTGGCTGTGACGCCGCCGCTTTTCCGCCCCGGGCTCCATGCTGTAATTTTCAATACCCCTCCTTCACCGTTTCCGTAACCCCAATGCCTTTCGGCATGACGATATAATAAAAGCGCCTGCCTTTGTAAGTCAAGATTGCTTTCAATTTTGACTAAAATATTTTAGTAATTATAAAGGTGTGGAAAACAGCGCAATAGCGTGTTATAATCAGATAAATTGTTTGATCAACAAAGCATTTTTAAATAAAAAGCCTTATCGCGGAGGGAATATGGAAACAGTAACTGAGAGATTTTTAAGGTATGTAAAGATCGACACCCAGTCTCTTGAAGACAAAGAAACCGTACCGAGCACGGAAAAACAGTTCGATCTTGCGCGTCTTCTTGAAAAGGAACTTAAGGAGATCGGCGCAAAAGATGTGCGGGTTTCGCAGAACTGCTATGTTTACGCAACGATCCCCGCAACGATCCCGGATCACAACGGGCCGGTGTTCGGCTTTATCGCGCACATGGATACGAGCGATGCTGTGAGCGGAAAAGGCGTAAAGCCCAGGATAGTGGAGAATTACGACGGGAATTTCATTACTCTTAATGATGACCTTGGAGTGATCATGGACCCCGCGGAATATCCGGATCTTAAAAACCGCATAGGCGAAGATCTTATCGTTACGGACGGCACCACGCTCCTCGGGGCCGACGACAAAGCCGGAGTCGCGGAGATAATGACAATGGCCGAGTTTTTGCTTACACATCCTGAGATCCCTCACGGGACCGTAAAGATCGGCTTCACTCCCGATGAAGAAGTGGGGAGAGGTGTTGATTTCTTTGATGTGGATGGTTTCGGCGCTGACTATGCGTATACGGTCGACGGCGGCGTGGTCGGAGAGATCGAATATGAAAATTTCAACGCGGCGTCACTTAAGCTTGTCGTCAAAGGAAAAAGCGTACATCCGGGATCGGCAAAGAATATCATGAAAAATGCCCTGACACTCGCAATGCAGTTCAATTCTCTGCTTCCTGCGGAGCAGGTTCCCGAGCACACGGAAGGGTATGAAGGCTTTTTCCATCTGACCGATATGAGCGGAAATGTTGAAGAAGCAAGGCTTCACTATATCCTTAGAGATCACGACGAAAACAAGCTTGAGGAAAAGAAGGCGATAGTCTTAAACACCGTGAAGTACCTCAACGGCATTTACGGCGAGGGCACTTTTTCCGCAGAGATCACCGATTCCTACAGCAATATGAAAAAGATGATAGAGCCTCATATGTTCCTCATTGAAAATGCGGAGCGTGCAATGAAGGCTCTCGGCATTGTTCCAAAGATCGTTGCGATACGCGGCGGCACGGACGGCGCAAGACTTTCATATATGGGTCTTCCCTGCCCCAACCTCTGCACCGGAGGCGCAAATTTCCACGGAAGGTTTGAATACACATCCGTGCAGGCTCTTGAAAAGTGCACTGAAATGCTGATAGAGCTGGTAAAGATATGCGGCACTGTCAAGGACTGACGGGAAATCGCGTAATTCTCCGAAACACTGCAAATCATGCGTCATAATTTGCCGATACAGGTGTTTATCCGCCTTAACGGGCATGATATTATGAACACGTAAACATCAAGTACGCATGGGGCGTGCTTGACAACAGAACAGGAGGGTTTTATGGAGTGGTACTATTATGTTATTGTAGCGGCGGTGATCCTTCTTCTTGCGATCATAGCGAGTGGTTATGTAAAGGCTCCCCCGGACATCGCATACATCATCTCGGGTCTTAAGAAGGAGCCCAAGGTACTCATCGGACGAGCAGGCATCAAGCTTCCGTTCTTTGAAAGAAAGGACGCGCTCTTAGTTAAACAGATAACGGTCGACATAAAGACAAACGGTTACATACCGACACAGGATTTCATCGGCGTAGACATTGATGCCGTGGCAAAGGTCCGCATAATGACCGATCCCGAGGGAATCAAGCTTGCAATGAAAAACTTCCTCAACATGAACGAGGACAGAATCTGCAACGCTCTTACCGATTCCTTACAGGGTAACATGCGTGAGATCATCGGTACCGTTGATCTTCGTGAGCTTTGCACCGACCGTAAAAAATTCGGTGATCAGGTACAGGAAAAAGCACAGCAGGACATGAACGCGCTCGGTATCGAGATCATCTCCTGCAACATCCAGAAGATCGAAGATGAGAAGGGTCTCATCCCTGCACTCGGTCAGGACAATATGTCCAAGATCCAGAAAGACGCTTCCATTGCAAAAGCAAACGCAGACAAGGAAGTAGCCATCGCAGAGGCAGAAGCAAAAAAACTTGCAAACGATGCGCAGATCGCTTCCCAGACAGCCATTGCAGAACGTCAGAACGAACTTGCCATCAAGCAGGCCGAACTGAAACGCGCCGCGGACATAAAGAAGGCCGAGGCCGATGCTGCTTACGAGATCCAGAAGGAAGAGCAGCGTAAGACCATTGAGGTTACATCCGCAAACGCAAACATCGCGCGTCAGGAACGCGAGATCGAACTGAAGCAGAAGGAAGTTGCGGTAACAGAGCGCACACTCGAAGCTGAGGTCAAAAAGAAAGCAGAAGCCGAGAAATTCGCACGTCAGCAGCGCGCCGAGGCAGATCTCTTCGAACGCCAGAAGAAGGCGGAAGCCGAAAAGTTTGAAAGAGAAAAAGCCGCAGAAGCACGGAAAGCCGTAGCAGAAGCCGACATGTTCGCAAAGACAAAAGAGGCTGAAGGTATCAGGGCTATCGGTGAGGCAGAAGCAGAAGCCATCAGAGCAAAGGGTATCGCAGAAGCGGAAGCCATTGACAAGAAGGCGGAAGCTATGAAGAAATACGGCCAGGCGGCCATGATGGAAATGATCGTAAAGGCACTTCCCGAAATGGCAAAGGCTGTTGCAGAGCCTCTTAACTCCATTGATAAGGTTACCATCATCGATTCCGGAAACGGCAGCAGCGGAGTTTCTTCGATGGGAAGCTATGTTCCTTCAGTGCTCGCAAAGACCATTGAGACCATCAAAGAGACCACAGGCGTTGACATCACAGAGATCATGAAGGCGGAGACCTATGATGCAAAGGTTACAAAGAACGTAAACTTTACAGGTCTTGAAAATGCCGCAAATGTGAACGTTCAGCTCGATGGCACAAACACACCCAAAGAAAGCTGACCGTTGTAAAAAGCAGCAAAAAAACATTGAACAGATGAAACAGTGCCCCGCGGGTTTATGCTCGCGGGGCGCGATGCATGGAAAAGACATGAAGATAAACATCACGGAAGACACAGATCTCAGAAAGATAGCGGAGAGCGGGCAATGCTTCAGGGCATATGAGACCGGCTCCGCTTTTATATTTATCGCAAAAGACAAAAAGATCAGACTTACACAGCAAAAAGATACGCTTTCCGCCGACTGCACGGAAAGCGACTGGAACGGCTTCTGGAAGCATTATTTCGACCTTGACAGAGACTATGCCGCCATTAGAAAAAAGGCTGCGAGAGACCCGTTCATGAGCGCTGCAGCCGAAGCCGGAAAAGGCATTAGGATATTAAAGCAGGACCCGTGGGAAATGCTGATATCCTTCATCATATCACAAAGAAAGAGCATTCCCGCCATCCGCACGAGCATTGAAAGGCTTTGCGAGGCCTTTGGCGAGGACAAGGGGGACTATCATGCATTCCCGACCCCAAAGGCCCTTTATGAGGCGGAAGCGTCCGTTTTACAGGGGTGCGGTCTGGGGTACCGCCTTGAATATATAAGGGACGCCGCTTCAAAGGTGTACCTCGGCGAGCTTGACCTTGACGCTCTTTTCAAGATGAATGACGAGGACTTGCAAAACACGCTGAAATCCGTAAAAGGCGTCGGAGACAAAGTGGCGAACTGCGTGATGCTCTTTGCTTACGGCCGCACGGCAGCGGTTCCCGTCGACACATGGATCAAAAAGATCATAGAAGAAGACTATAACGGCAAAAACCCGTTTAGCGCATACAAAGATGACGCAGGGATCATGCAGCAGTACGCTTTCTTTTACAAAAGGACTCTGTGACACGGTTGTTTTTTCCCTTTGTGCCCCTTCGTTATTGACATTAAAAAAGCGATTTAATACAATAAAACCGCAGTACGCATTGCAAAAATACGGTTCAGGCTTTGAAAGGACGGAGTTTCTCTCATGAAGATCACGTTAAAGCATCTTACAAAGATATTTCCAAACAGGGAAAAAGGCAAGCCCGATGTAGTGGCGGTAAACGATTTTGATTTTTCCATTCCGGACGGAAAACTCGTGAGCCTCCTCGGCCCCTCGGGATGCGGAAAATCCACCGCGCTCAATCTCATCTGCGGGCTGGAGAAGCCTACAAAAGGACAGATCTTTTTTGACGAGACCGATGTGACCGAGCGCTCGCCCAGAGACCGCGGCGTGGGCATGGTTTTCCAGTCCTATGCGCTCTATCCGCATCTCACCGTTCGAAAGAACATCATATACCCTTTGAAAAACTTCAAAGGCGACAAAAAACTCACCAAGGAAGAAATGAACAGGCGGGCCGAAGAAGCGGCAAAGCTTGTGCAGATATCGGAACTAATGGAGCGCCGTCCTTCCGAGCTTTCGGGAGGACAGCAGCAGCGTGTCGCGATCGCGAGAGCACTCGTAAAAATGCCGGAGGTGCTCCTTCTTGATGAGCCTCTTTCAAACCTTGACGCAAGACTCCGCCTGCAGACACGTGAAGAGATCCGCCGTATCCAGCAGGAGACTGGGATCACCACCATTTTCGTAACACACGATCAGGAAGAGGCCATGAGCATAAGTGACATCATGGTCGTTATGAAGTCCGGCACACTCCACCAGATGGGAGAGCCGCAGGAGATCTACGACAGCCCGGCGAATCTGTTTGTCGCAAAATTCCTTGGAACGCCGCCGATCAACGTATTTGAAGGAAGGCTTGAAAAGGGCACTGTCTATATTGGGAACGATGCTGTGTTAAAGATCAGAAAACCCGGCGGGGGCGATTTTTCAGATATGCCCGTATATGTCGGGATCCGTCCCGAAGGCTTTATGCCTGATGCGGAAGGCTCCTTCGTCGCAGGCCTCAAGGCCCTTGAAGTCATGGGCCGCGACACTTCGGTCGTTTTCACCCATGACGACACTGTGAGCGAGGTCACGAGAGCCATAATAAGCAGTAAAAAAGGTCTTAACACTGGCGACGGCGTGGTACGTTTTTCCGTCCTTCCCGAAAAGCTTCACATCTTTGACAAAGAAACGGAAACACGCATCCCTTTTGAGGTATGAGCATGAAAGAAAAAATAAAACCCTGGCTGTATCTGCTTCCGGCAGTCCTGTTCCTTGGGGTGTTCATGGTATACCCCATTGTGGACGTATTCATATATTCCTTTGAGGAGGGCTACAACTCAGCTTCCCAGTCGTTCTTTGGCACAGGAACCTTCAACTATTCCTATGTGCTTCATGACGCCTATTTCCTGAGGGCCCTGAAAAACACGTTCATCATAGTGATCATAACGGTCCCGCTCTCCACAGGCATTGCGCTTCTCATAGCGCTCGGCCTGTCTTCGGTAAAAAAGATAAAAGAGCTCTACCAGACCGTTTTCTTCCTTCCGTATGTTACAAACACACTGGCGGTGGGACTTGTCTTTATGCTCCTTTTCAGAAAGACGCCCTACACCGACGGCTTTGTGAACATGCTGCTGAATGCGCTCGGCATGTCCACAGTGGATTTCATCGACGGACCCTACTGGGCAAAGATGTTTGTGATGTGCTTTTACACCATCTGGGTGGTAATGCCGTTTAAAGTCCTTATCCTCACAAGCGCCATCGCCTCCGTGAACCAGGATTATTACAAGGCCGCGAGAGTGGACGGCACCTCGGAGTTCAGGATATTCGGCACCATCACGCTTCCCATGATAAGCCCCATGATATCATACCTTGTGATAACCGGATTTATAGGCGCCTTCAAGGCCTACAGCGATGAGGTCGCGATCTTTGGAACGGACCTGAATTCCGCCGGCATGAACACCATAGTCGGTTATATCTATGACATGCTCTACGGTGACAGCGGCGGCTATCCTTCCTATGCATCGGCGGCGGCTATCATCCTTTTTGCGGTGGTGCTCACGATAACCACGATAAACCTCATGGTGAGCGGCGGGTTCTCGGTAACCGGAAAGGCAAAAAAATGAGCGGCGAAAACAACAAAAAAGACAAAAGAAGATTTGCGGGAGCGCTGGGACAGGGAATAACGCACTTTTTCCTGATCCTCTGGGCGATCATAGTCATTTTCCCGTTTTACTGGATGATCCTCACATCCTTCAAGAGCTATGCTTCCTATAATTCCGAATACGTTCCGAAGCTCTACACGCTGTCACCGACCGTGCAGAACTATCTTTCGGCGTTTACAGAAGTCCCGCTCGGAAGATATTTCCTGAACTCGGTGATCTTTACCGTGCTCACGACCGCGATAATGCTGGTGGTGATAACGCTTGCGGCATACGCTTTCGCAAGGATGAAGTTTGCGGGGAAAAACCTGGTGTTTACAATATTCCTGTCACTCATGATGATCCCGAACGAGCTCGTTATCATCACAAACTTCATCACAATAACCGACCTGAACTTAAGAAATACATTTACAGGTCTTGTGCTTCCGTCGGTCACCTCGGTCTTTTACATCTATCTCCTCAAGGAAAATTTTGAGCAGGTGCCCGAGGAACTGTACAAAGCGGCCATTGTTGACGGAACATCGGATTTCAAATATCTCATCGATGTCATGATCCCTGTCTGCAGGCCCACGATGGTGACCATCACCATCTTAAAGGTCATCGAGTGCTGGAATTCCTATGTATGGCCGAGACTCATCACAGACAACAGCAAGTATTTCCTGGTTTCAAACGGTATACAGGAGATCCGCGAAAACGGCTTCGGACGTGAGAATATCCCTGCCATGATGGCGGCCGTCGTTTCCGTTTCCGTGCCGCTCATCGTCCTGTTCTTTATTTTCCGCAAGCAGATCATGGCGGGCGTTTCCAGAGGAGGTACAAAGGGATGAAAAAGATCTTATGTGCCTTTATTTCTCTGATACTTATGACATCAGTGTTTACGGGATGCCACGGCTCACGCGGGCTTGAGGCTTTCCGGATGCCGGAGACCTTTGACACTTCCAAAAACTACGAGATCACCTTCTGGGCAAAAAATGATACAAACAAGGCCCAGACCGAGATATACGCAAAGGCCGCGGAAGATTTTGAAAAGCTGTATCCCAATGTCAAAGTGAACATCAGACTCTATACCGATTACGGAAAGATCTACAACGATGTCATCACAAACATTGCAACGCAGACAACTCCGAATGTCTGCATCACTTATCCCGACCACATCGCGACTTACCTTACCGGCGTGAACGTTGTGGTGCCCCTGGATGAAGTATTTTCCGACGGAAAATACGGCCTCGGAGGCTCGGAACTCCGCTTTGACGGCGTGAAATACGATGAGATGGTGCCTGAATTCTTAAAAGAGTGCAGGATAGGAGACGAGACTTATGCAGTGCCTTACATGCGTTCCACCGAAGCCTGCTATATAAACAAAAACTTTGTGGAGGCGCTCGGATACACGATCCCTGAGACTCTCACCTGGGATTTTGTCTGGGAAGTGTCGGAAGCCGCGATGAAAAAAGACGCAGAGGGAAATTTCCTCCTGAACGGGCAAAAGGTGCTCATCCCCTTTATCTACAAGTCTTCCGACAACATGATGATCACCTATTTAAGGCAGGCAGACGCAGGCTATTCGCTGCCCGACGGGACCATCGAGATATTTAATGACACCACGTTTTCGTTCCTAAAGGAAATATCCGCGCATGCAAAATCAGGCGCATTTTCTACGTTCAAGATCTCGGGCTATCCCGGAAATTTCCTGAACGCTGGACAGTGCATTTTTGCCATAGATTCGACCGCGGGCGCTACATGGATGGGAGCGGAAGCACCGCTCATGGATATCCACCGCGAGTCCGTAGCCGACTTTGAGACCGTGGTGACAGAGATACCGCAGATCGACCCCTCGCATCCAAAGATGATCTCGCAGGGACCGTCTGTCTGTGTGTTCAACAAAAAAGACCCGCAGGAAGTGCTCGCCTCCTGGCTTTTTGCACAGTTTCTCCTCACAAATGAGGTCCAGAACGCCTACGCAATGACAGAGGGTTATCTACCGGTCACAAAAAAAGCGCAGGACAGCGCCGAATACAAGGACTATCTGGCCCGCGCGGGAGAAGATAACGATAAGTACTATTACGTAAAGATAGAAGCTTCAAAGCTTCTTATGAGAAACATAGAAAATACCTTCACAACGCCTGTGTTCAACGGTTCGGCTTCCTTGAGAGACGCATCGTCGCAGCTCATCGAGAACACCGCAAAGGCCGTGCGCCGCGGAAACACTGTTGATGATGCGTTTATGCAGAATCTGGAAAAGGATGTGACAAGCCTCTACAGGCTCGACCAGCTTTCCAAGAGACAGGGCACCGGCACAAAGCCCGAGATCACGGGAAAACTTCCCACAGAATCAAAAGTGCTGTTCATAGTGCTCGGGATTGCCTGGGCGGGGATCGCCTGCGCTTATGTGACCAAAAAGATCAAAAACAGGAAAGCGCGCTAATTTGCTACATACATGCGCTTGTACGGATTTTTGCTGTCAGGCGTGATGACGGTGAACGGAGAGGACAGCACTTCTTCTATGTCGAGATTAAATATGCGGCAATACTCTGAAAGATGGATTTTCAGCTCTGCCTTGTCCTCACAGGTCGCGCGTCTTGCGGTCACCTGCTCGGGAAACACCACATCTTCGCAGGTCGAGCGCAAAAACATCTTGCCTCCGTGCATTCCTGCGCAAGGGAAAAAACCTACACACTTTTCACTCGAAGACCAGAGGTTCAGCACGATTATCATGCCGCCTGCCTGATATTCTCCGAGGAAACTGCCCGCCTTTCCGCCTATCACCATCAGCGGGACCTTTTCTTCATACGCTTTCATGTGAATGCCGGCACGATAGCCGGCATTTCCTTTTACATAGATCTTGCCGCCGCGCATTGCGTAGCCTGTCGCGTCCCCGGTATTTCCGTGTATCACGATGGTTCCTTCATTCATCGTGTCCCCGACGGCATCCTGGGCATTTGCGTTTACGGTGATAGTCCCTCCGTTAAGGTACGCTCCCAGAGCATTTCCCGGTATTCCGTGAATATCTATCGTTCTGTCCGCCATCCCTGCGCCTATGAAGCGCTGCCCGCAGCAGTCCGTGACCGTGCAGGGCTCCGCGGAGCTTCTTATTTTTTCGTTTATCGATCTGTGATCGAGGCCTTCGGCACTGATCGTTGTCATGTTGCTACCTCCGTATATGCCTTTATTCACCCGCATGCATCACGCCAAGGATCTCAAGCTCCTTGGATGTAAGACCGACGCCGCGGAGCATCAGCCTGTTCCCGCGGAGCGCCTCTATTGAATTTATGCCCATACCGCCCATGATCTCCATGATCTCGTGTTTCCACGCCCTCATAAGGTTTACAAGGCGTTTGCTTCCCATATCCGGGTCGAGCCTCTCCACAAGATCAGGACGCTGTGTCGCGATGCCCCAGTTGCATTTTCCTGTCTGGCAGGTCCTGCAAAGATGACATCCCATTGCAAGGAGAGCAGCTGTCGCGATGTAACATGCATCGGCTCCGAGAGCAACGGCTTTTACGACATCAGCCGCGCTTCTGATGGACCCTCCGACCACAAGGGAAACATTGTTCCTTATGCCCTCATCCCTTAATCGCTGGTCTACGGCCGCAAGCGCGAGTTCGATCGGGATGCCTACGTTGTCCCTTATCCTCGTCGGCGCGGCGCCGGTTCCTCCGCGGAAGCCGTCTATCGCTATGATGTCAGCGCCGCTTCTCGCGATGCCGCTCGCAATGGCCGCGATATTGTGTACGGCTGCGACCTTTACGATCACCGGCTTTTTGTATTCCGTTGCTTCCTTAAGCGAAAAAACAAGCTGCCTAAGGTCTTCTATGGAATAGATATCATGATGCGGAGCGGGAGATATTGCGTCCGACCCTTCAGGTATCATCCTCGTTTTTGACACGTCTCCCACGATCTTTGCGCCGGGAAGGTGGCCGCCTATGCCGGGCTTTGCGCCTTGGCCCATTTTTATCTCTATCGCGGCGCCCGCTTCAAGATAGTCCTCGTGCACTCCGAAACGACCGCTTGCCACCTGGACGATGGTGTTTGGGCCGTATTTGTAAAAATCTTCGTGTAAGCCGCCCTCGCCTGTGTTGTAGAGGATCCCGAGCTCCGTCGCGGCCCTTGCGAGAGATGCGTGAGCGTTGTAGCTTATGGAACCGTAGCTCATCGCAGAGAACATCACCGGCATCGAAAGGTTCACATGCGGCGGGAGCTCTGTCACAAGCTTCCCGTTTTCGTCCCTTTTTATCGTGTCGGGCTTTTTTCCGAGGGAGACCTGTGTTTCCATGGGCTCTCTGAGCGGGTCGATGGGCGGGTTTGTGACCTGCGAGGCATTTACTAGGAGCCTGTCCCAGTAGACGGGAAGAGGCTTCGGATTTCCCATCGAGGAAAGCAGCACACCGCCGCTCGACGCCTGCTTGTAGATCTCATTTATAGTATCACTCTGCCAGTTTGCGTTTTCACGGAAACTGCATTCGTTCTTTTTGATCTTTAAGGCCCTTGTGGGGCAAAAAGCCACACAACGCTGACAGTTTACGCATTTCGTTTCATCACTCAGCATGACGCCGTCTTTTTCACTGTAAAAATGCACTCCGTTTGAGCACTGCTTTTCGCAAAGCCTGCAGTTTGTGCATCGGAGGCTGTTTCTTTCTATCTCAAATTCGGGACTGATAAAATCGACACCCATCAGAACGCACCTTCTTTCACTTTGACGATAACGGGTTCTCCGCCCGCGGGATAACGGATGTTTTCCGCATCCGGCTCCATCACACGGATAGCGGCTTCTTCACTTGCAATGAACACCTTGTCATCTTTTTCGCCGACAACCATGGAACGGAGCTTCAGCCTGTCGTTCAGCGCCATGATGCCGCCTGTGAAGCCGAGCACTATCGAAAACGGGCCGGTGATAAGAAGACTTGGGAACATCGTCCGGAGAAACTTAAGCCTTTCAGCCTTTTCTTTGTCCGGCTCCTGCTCTATGGTGCTCCAGAACGGCGCAGATATCACGTTTGCGGCTTCTGTGAGAGTCAGCCCCTGCACGCGTATCAGGTAGTCAAGGATATAGGTTATGACTTCCGTATCCGTCTGCAGCGTGCACTTATAGCCAAACATCTCAATAAATCTGCGATTCGCGTCATAAGACGAGATCTCTCCGTTGTGGACCACGGAATAATCAAGAAGAGTGAACGGATGGGCGCCGCCCCACCATCCCGGAGTGTTTGTGGGGTAGCGTCCGTGAGCCGTCCATGAATACCCTTCGTATTCATCAAGCTTGTAAAACATGCCCACATCTTCGGGGAAGCCTACGGCCTTGAAAGTTCCCATGTTCTTTCCGCTCGAAAAGACATAAGCTCCCTTCATCTGTGTGTTTATCTTCATGGCAGCGCGCGCGACAAATTCCTTTTCGTCAAGCTGCATGCTCGCAAGCATCGATCTTAAAGGAGAAACAAAAAATCTCCATATCATCGGCTCGTCTGTGATCTTTGGCGTTTTTCTGGTCGGAATGACCTCGGAATGCACTATTTCAAAGTATTCCTTAAGGAATGCCTCGCATTCTTTTCTTGTGTTGCGGTCATCAAAAAACAGATGGAGCGCGTACAGATCTTTATACTCGGGATAGATACCATAGCCGGCAAAACCGCCGCCCAGACCGTTGCTGCGGTCATGCATGGGCTTCATTGCGTTTGTTATCGCTTCTCCGGACATCTTTTTTCCTTCTTTGGAGATCACCGCTGCGATCGCGCATCCGGAAGGGATACGCACCTGTCCTTCTTTTTTCATGAGTAAATGTCCTTTCGTAAAAAACAAAAAAAGACGTTCGTGCCGCACAGACAGCCTGTGTGCATGAACGCCGTTGCTCATTTGCACGGATTATAGTACGACTTTTTCACTTTGTCAAGATAAAGTGAAAATTTCTCTTGACAATCGAAAAAGGCAAGAGTATAATCCGCCCCATAAATAAACACGAGGTAAAGGCAAAGGCGTCTTTAAGTGCAAACTTACTGACCCCTTTGCCTCTTTTTTATTCAAAAACAGAAAAGGAGACAAGACTATGGGTACAGTTTCGGATTACTTTGGAAGTCAGGTATTTGACGATCGCGTGATGCGTTCGTCTCTCTCCGCAGAGGTATACGCTTCCCTCAGGAAGACTATCGATGAAGGAAAAGAACTTGATATAAGTGTTGCCAATGCAGTTGCGGAGGCCATGAAAAACTGGGCGGTATCAAAGGGCGCGACACATTTCACACATTGGTTCCAGCCTCTTACGGGGATCACCGCCGAAAAGCACGACAGCTTTATCGCACCTTCGCCGGACGGCAGCGTGATCATGGATTTTTCCGGAAAAGAACTTATTAAAGGCGAACCCGATGCCTCATCCTTCCCCTCAGGCGGCTTAAGAGCAACCTTTGAAGCAAGAGGATATACGGCATGGGATCCCACATCCTACGCTTTCATAAAGGGAAAAACACTTTGCATTCCCACAGCGTTCTGCTCATACGGCGGACACGCGCTTGATAAGAAAACACCGCTTCTTCGCTCGATGGAAGCACTCAGCAAGCAGGCGCTGAGAATATTGAGACTCTTTGGAAACGACACCGCAAAGCGCGTTGTATCGTCCGTAGGACCCGAGCAGGAATATTTCCTTGTAACAAAGGAAATGTACGACCAGCGTCCCGACCTTCGTTTTACGGGAAGGACATTGTTCGGAGCAAAGCCTCCCAAGGGACAGGAGCTTGACGATCACTACTTCGGGGTGATCAAGCCCGGTGTAGCGGCATTCATGGAGGATCTGAACGACGAGCTTTGGAAACTTGGTATTCTTGCAAAGACCGAGCACAACGAAGTTGCACCCGCACAGCATGAGCTTGCTCCCATATATTCGACAACAAACGTTGCGACCGATCACAACCAGCTGACAATGGAGATAATGCAGAAAGTCGCCGCAAAGCACGGACTTGTTTGTCTCCTTCATGAAAAGCCTTTCGCAGGCGTAAACGGAAGCGGTAAGCACAACAACTGGTCGATAGCTACCGACGCCGGACAGAACCTTCTTTCTCCCGGCGATACACCGTACGAAAACGCACAGTTCCTGCTTTTCCTTTGTGCAGTGATCAAAGCGGTCGATGATTATCAGGATCTCTTAAGGATATCCGTTGCAACCGCAGGAAACGACCACAGACTCGGAGCAAACGAGGCGCCGCCGGCAGTTATCTCCATCTTCCTCGGAGACGAGCTCAATGCGGTTCTTGAGGCAATAGAGAACGACACTCCTTATAAGGGAACCGAAAAGATGCAGATGAAGCTCGGCGTGGACGTTTTACCCAAGTTCAACCGCGATACGACAGACAGAAACAGGACTTCGCCGTTTGCATTCACCGGAAACAAATTCGAATTCCGTATGCTTGGCTCGTCAAACAGCATCGCATGCGCAAACATCATGCTTAACAGCGCGGTTGCCGAGAGCCTTAAAGTATATGCGGACAGACTTGAAAAAGCAGATGATTTCAAGAGCGCACTCCATGAGATGATCAAAAAGACGATCAAGGATCACAGACGCATCATATTCAACGGAAACGGCTATGATGATTCCTGGATCGCAGAGGCAACCGAAAAGCGCGGACTTCTTAATTACAGAACCACCGCCGACTGCATGCCTCATCTCCTTGATGACAAGAACGTAAAGATGCTCACAGGCCTCGGAGTATTCACAGAGGACGAACTGAGATCCAGACGCGACATCATGCTTGAGAACTACTGCAAGACAGTTAATATCGAGGCAAACACCATGATCAACATGGTACACAAGCGCATCGCACCCGCGATCACACGCTTTGCTGCAGCGCTTGCAAAGGAAGCTGCAGAGAAACAGGCATTTGTAAAAGATGCGGCCTGCGGTTATGAAAAGGAACTCGTTGAAAAATTATCCGCACTCACAGACAGCATAAACGCAAAAACACATGAACTTGAAGAGGCTGTCGCAGGTCTTGCGGACGCAACGGACATCATCGCTGAATCTGCTCTTATAAGGGACACCGTACTTCCCAAGATGAGCGAATTGAGAGAACCCTGCGATAAAGCAGAGCTGCTCACCGCTAAGGAATACTGGCCTTTCCCGACCTACGGAGACATACTTTTCAGCGTGAGATAGCATAGCCCCGACACAGACCGGGGCAATAAGAAAAAAGGAGGAACTTACATTATGACTGTGGAATTTTGGTTTTTGATCGGTGCTGCTTTGGTATTCTGGATGCAGGCGGGCTTTGCAATGGTGGAGACAGGCTTCACCCGCGCAAAGAACGCCGGAAACATAATAATGAAAAACCTTATGGATTTTTGTATCGGAACCGTTGTGTTCTCGATCCTCGGCTATACCCTCATGATGGGAGAGGATACACTGTTCGGACTTATAGGAAAGCCGAATCTTCAGCTTTTTGCCCACTTTAAGGATTTCATCGCATCTCCTGCCGACGGATTTACGGACGCAAGCTACTTCGTATTCAACCTCGTTTTCTGCGCCACCACAGCTACCATCGTATCCGGCGCCATGGCTGAACGTACAAAATTCTCGGCATACTGCGTATACTCCGGAGTGATCAGCCTCCTTATCTATCCCATCGAGGCTCACTGGATCTGGGGCGGCGGCTGGCTCAGCAGCCTCGGCTTCCATGATTATGCAGGCTCCTGCGCGATCCACATGGTAGGCGGTATTGCGGCACTTATCGGTGCTATCGCTCTCGGACCCAGGATCGGTAAATATGTAAAAGACAAAAACGGCAAAGTCACAAAGGTAAACGCCATTCCCGGACATTCCATCCCTCTCGGCGCTCTCGGCGTATTCATCCTGTGGCTCGGCTGGTATGGATTTAACGGTGCCGCCGCGACAACACCATCCGAACTTTCGGCGATCTTCCTTACAACGACCATCGCTCCTTCGGTTGCGACATGCACGACTCTTATCTATACCTGGGTAAAGAACGGAAAGCCCGATGTTTCGATGTGCCTCAACGCTTCTCTTGCAGGTCTTGTAGCGGTTACAGCAGGCTGCGATGCCTTTGACGCCATCGGCGCAACGGTAGTCGGCGTTGTTGCAGGTATCCTCGTTGTTGTAGTCGTTGAAGTGCTCGACCTTAAGCTTCATATCGACGATCCCGTAGGTGCCGTAGGCGTTCACTGCGCAAACGGTGTCTGGGGAACCATCGCTGTCGGCCTTCTTGCAAACCCTGATGCTCCCGCAGGTCTTAACGGCCTTTTCTATACAGGAGATTTTACACAACTCGGAATACAGCTTCTCGGATTTGTTACCGTTGCAGCTTGGACTGCGGTGACAATGGGCGTGTTCTTCTTCGTTTTAAAGAAGATCGATTTCCTCCGTGCCGATGCGGCTGACGAACTTGCAGGTCTTGACATAAGTGAGCACGGACTTCCCAGCGCATATGCGGATTTTGCACCCGCTGTGGATAAATATACCGAATTCGGCACAGGTGACCAGATCGTTGCGGTCACAGGAACAACACCGGTTGCGGAAGCTGTTCCCGTAAAGCGTGAGCCTTCGTTTGACGCTGACGGGCACAAGTTCACCAAGGTGGAGATAGTGTTCAAGGAAGAAAAACTCTATGCCCTGAAGGATGCCATGAGCAAGCTCGGCATCACGGGAATGACGGTTTCTCATGTTATGGGCTACGGTATGCAGAAGGGCCACACCGAGTATTACCGTGGCGTTGCGGTCGAGACAGACCTGAGGCCGAAGGTACAGGTGGACATCGTCGTAAGCGCGATACCTGTGCGTGATGTCATCGAAACGGCAAAGAAAGTACTTTACACCGGTCATATCGGTGACGGTAAGATCTTCGTATACGATGTGGAAAATGTTGTCAAAGTCCGCACCGGTGAAGAAGGCTACGCCGCTCTGCAAGATGTGGAGTAGTATATAAAGACTGTGACCAGACGGAGGAAAAAATTTTATGTGTTCCATAATGGGCTATTGCGGCAGCTCGGCCGATATAGTAAAATTCAAAGAGGGTTTTGAGCGAACGATATCCAGAGGACCCGATGACAGCAGGATAATCAACACGGGATGCGGTCTTCTCGGATTTCACCGCCTTGCCATAATGGGACTCACTCCGTCGGGGATGCAGCCGTTTGAACTTGACGGAAGCTATGTGGTATGTAACGGCGAGCTCTACGGGTTTGAAAAAACGCGCGATGCGCTAAAGGCAAAGGGCTATACCTTTGAGTCAGACAGCGATTGCGAGATCATCCTCCCAATGTACAATGAATACGGAACGGATATGTTTTCGATGCTTGACGCGGAATTCGCGTGCATCATCTACGACGGGAAAACGGGAAGCTACATCGCGGCCCGCGATCCCATCGGCATCCGTCCGCTGTACTACGGATATGATGACAAGGGAACGATCATTTTTGCAAGCGAAGCAAAAAACCTTGTCGGACTCTCGGATCATATAATGCCCTTCCCGCCCGGATGCTATTATAAAGACGGCGGATTTGTCCCCTATAGTAACATTGCCGAAGCAGAGGCTGTTTGTCATGATGAGCTTGAGGTTGCATGCGCAGCCATCCGTGACAAACTGGTCGCAGGCGTGAAAAAGCGTCTTGTTGCAGACGCAAAGGTCGGTTTCCTTCTTTCCGGAGGCCTTGATTCTTCGCTGGTCTGCGCGATAGCGGCAAGAGAGAGCAAAAAGCCCATCGAGACTTTTGCGATAGGTATGAGCGAGGACGCGATAGACCTCAAATATGCACGTCAGGTGGCAGAGCATATCGGAAGCCACCACACGGAAGTGTTCATGACGCCCGATGAAGTCATCGGTTCCTTGGAAAAGGTCATAGAACTCCTCGGAACGTTCGATATCACAACGATCCGCGCAAGCATGGGCATGTACCTTGTCTGCAAGGCAATACACGAAAAAACGGATATCAGGGTTATACTTACCGGAGAGATATCCGATGAACTTTTTGGATATAAATATACGGATTTTGCACCGTCTGCTCAGGCGTTCCAGGAGGAAGCGGAAAAGCGCGTTCGGGAACTGCACATGTATGATGTGCTCCGCGCGGACCGCTGTATTTCCGTGAACTCGCTTGAGGCAAGAGTGCCTTTCGGCGATCTTGATTTTGTAAGATATGTCATGGATCTCGATCCCGAGATGAAGATCAATAAATACGGCAAAGGCAAGTACCTTTTAAGACATGCCTTTGAAGGAATGGGCTATCTTCCCGATTCTATCCTCTGGCGCGAAAAAGCTGCGTTTTCCGATGCTGTGGGCCACTCCATGGTGGACTACCTCAAGGAATATGCTGAAAAGCAGTATACGGATGAGGAATTTGAGGAAAAATGCAGGAAGTACGGCCATGCGCATCCGTTCACAAAAGAATCGCTTCTGTACCGCGAGATATTTGAAAAATATTATCCCGGACAGGCAGAGATGATAGTGGATTTCTGGATGCCGAACAAATCGTGGGAGGGCTGCAACGTGAACGATCCGTCTGCGCGCGTGCTCTCAAACTACGGAGAAAGCGGTAAATAAAGAGAAGGTTAACATAAACAAACATGGGGAGGAAAGTATGACGAAGTACATCTTTGTAACAGGCGGTGTTGTTTCCGGTCTGGGAAAAGGCATTACGGCCGCGTCCCTCGGAAGATTGTTGAAAGCCCGCGGACTGAAAGTTGCGGCACAAAAGCTCGATCCCTACATAAACGTGGATCCGGGCACCATGAGCCCCTATCAGCACGGGGAAGTATTCGTGACCGACGACGGTGCCGAGACCGATCTTGACCTCGGACACTATGAACGTTTTATCGATGAGGACCTGAACAAATATTCAAACCTCACTACCGGAAAAGTTTACTGGAACGTGCTCAACAAAGAGCGCCGCGGCGAGTATCTCGGATCGACCGTACAGGTCATTCCGCACATCACAAACGAGATAAAGGAATTTGTCTACAGCGTAGGAAAAAAGACCAACGCTGATGTTGTCATCACCGAGATAGGCGGCACGATAGGCGATATTGAATCGCAGCCCTTTATCGAAGCGGTCCGCCAGATATCTCTCGAAGTCGGGAGGGAAAATTCCCTCTTTATCCACGTGACCCTCGTGCCTTATCTTCACTGCTCGGAAGAGCATAAATCAAAGCCCACCCAGCACTCCGTAAAGGAACTGCAGGGAATGGGCATCAACCCCAACATCATAGTACTTCGCTGCGGCGAACCCCTTGAAGAGTCGATCTTTCAGAAGATCGCTCTTTTCTGTAATGTGAAAACCGATTGCGTAGTAGAAAATATCACACTTCCCAACCTCTATGAAGCTCCGCTTATGCTGGAGCGTTCTCGTTTTTCTGAGGTTGTGTGCCGTGAACTCGGCCTTTCCACCCCTGAGCCGGATCTCACTGAGTGGAAAGAAATGGTTGAAAAGGTTAATAATGCCCGTTCTCACTGCGTTGAGATCGGACTTGTAGGAAAATATGTGGGCCTCCATGACGCTTATCTGTCGGTTGCGGAGGCTCTTCATCATGCCGGATTTTTCCATAATGTTCACGTGAACATTCACTGGATCGATTCCGAAGGCATCCGCGAGGATACAGTGGACCAGATGCTTGCGGGACTTGACGGACTTATCGTTCCCGGCGGTTTCGGAAGCCGCGGCATAGAGGGCATGATCCTCACAGCGAAATACGCAAGAGAACACAACCTGCCGTATTTCGGCATCTGCCTCGGAATGCAGATAGCATGCATAGAATACGCAAGGAATGTGGCAGGCATCACAGACGCAAACTCCGGCGAATTTGACGAACAATGCAAAAACAAAGTTATTGACTTTATGCCCGGACAGAGCGAAGATATTGACAAAGGCGGAACGCTGAGACTCGGCGCATATCCTTGCGTTATCAAAGCGGGCACCACCATGGAGCGCTGCTACGGAAGCCTTGAGATAAGCGAGAGACACCGCCACCGCTATGAGTTTAACAATGACTATCGTGAAAAACTCACGGAGTGCGGACTTACGCTCAGCGGCATGTCCCCCGACGAAAGGCTCGTTGAGACTGTCGAACTCACCGAGAGGCCTTTCTACGTGGGCGTGCAGTATCATCCCGAATTCAAGAGCCGTCCGAACAAGCCGCATCCTTTGTTCCGCGGATTTATCGGCGCGGCGGTCGAGATATCGAAAGCGCATGCTTAATACGTGAACTGACGAAAGAAGGATCATTAAATGACAGGGAAACCCGACAGAAAGATCATTTTGGAGGACGGAAGCGAGTATTACGGCCACTCCTTCGGATCCGACGAGGAAAAGATACTGGAGATCGTGTTCAACACATCGGTCGTAGGCTATCAGGAGATATTGTCCGACCCCTCGTATACGGATCAGGCGGTCGTGATGACCTATCCGCTCATCGGAAACTACGGAATGGCAGCGGCCGATTATGAGACGCTCCAGCCGTCCATCGGCGCTCTCGTTGTGCATGAATACAACGACGAGCCGTCAAATTTCCGTTCCGAAAAAACGCTCGGAGAAGTGATGAAACGCTTTGGGATAGCGGGAATCAGCGGCCTTGACACGAGAAAACTGAACCGCTCCATACGTGATGTGGGAAGCAGAAAAGCGTTGCTCACCGCCGCTTCGACCACGCTTGAAGAGGGCATTTCAAAACTTAAAAGTTTTGAAATGCCAAGAGACGCAGTCTCCCGCGTGAGCAGTCACAGCATGTGGGAAAGCGAAGGAACGGATGTCGAGTTCCATGTCGTAGCCATCGACTGCGGAATGAAGAGAAACATAGTGCGTTCGCTCGTAAAGCGCGGTTGCCGTGTGACCGTGGTTCCCTGGGATACCGACGCAGAGCATATCCTTGATCTTAATCCCGACGGCGTGTTCATTTCAAACGGCCCGGGCGACCCTACCGACGTTCCCGAGACCATCGAGACCATACGCAAGCTTATCGGAAAATGCCCCATTTTCGGCATTTGTCTCGGACATCAGATAATATCACTTGCCTACGGTGCAAAGACATACAAACTGAAATTCGGTCACCGTGGAGGAAACCACCCGGTAAAAGATCTTGAGACCGGAAAGATAGAGATTACTTCGCAGAACCATTCATATGCGGTGGATGAGAAAAGCCTTTCGGGGACAAAGCTCAAAGCCACACATATCAACATTCTTGACAATACCATCGAGGGCGTGAGCTGCGCCGAAGACCGCGTTTTCAGCGTACAGTACCACCCTGAGAGCGCGCCCGGACCGCAGGACAGCGCGCATCTGTTTGACCGTTTTATCCGGATGATGAAGGAAAACAGGACGGAGGGAGCAAAGATCCATGCCTAAGAGGAAAGATATCAGGAAAATACTTGTGATCGGTTCCGGCCCCATCGTCATCGGACAGGCGGCGGAATTTGACTATGCCGGAACGCAGGCCTGCCTTGCGCTTAAGGAAGAGGGCTATGAGGTCGTGCTTTGCAATTCAAACCCCGCGACCATCATGACGGATACTGCGATCGCGGACAAGGTCTACATGGAGCCGCTTACGCTCGAGTACATAGCAAAGATCATCCGTTACGAGCGTCCGGACGCCATTCTTCCTGGTATCGGCGGGCAGACGGGACTTAACCTTGCGATGCAGCTTGAGAAAAAGGGTATCCTTGCGGAGTGCCGCGTAGAACTGCTTGGCACTCGCAGCTCATCGATCGAGCAGGCGGAGGACAGAGAGAAATTCAAGGAACTCTGCGAATCGCTTGAAGAGCCTACATTACCTTCGGACATCGCGCTTTCCGTTGAAGAGGGCTTAAAGATTGCCGAAGAGATAGGTTATCCTGTGGTGCTCCGTCCCGCATTTACGCTGGGCGGCACAGGCGGCGGCTTTGCCGACGATCCCGAGAGTTTTGTTCCGATGATGAAAAACGCCCTTGAGATTTCTCCCGTGCACCAGGTGCTCGTGGAAAAGAGCGTAAAGGGCTACAAAGAGATAGAATACGAGGTGATGCGCGACAAAAACGATACCGCGATCACCATCTGTAACATGGAGAACCTGGATCCTGTAGGCATCCACACAGGCGATTCCATAGTTGTCTGCCCTTCGCAGACGCTTACCAACAAAGAATATCACATGCTTCGTGACAGCGCGTTAAAGATAATCCGCGCGCTTGAGATAGAGGGCGGCTGCAATGTACAGTTTGCGCTGGATCCGAAGTCGTTCCAATACTATCTGATCGAGGTTAACCCCAGAGTTTCGCGTTCTTCGGCGCTTGCGTCAAAGGCCAGCGGATACCCTATCGCCAGGGTTTCCGCAAAGATAGGCGTCGGCATGACTCTTGACGAGATCATGCTCGCGAACACGCCCGCTTCCTTTGAGCCTGCTTTGGACTATGTTGTCACAAAACTGCCGCGCTTCCCGTTCGATAAATTCGCTGATGCAAACAACTCGCTCTCTACGCAGATGAAGGCGACAGGCGAGGTGATGAGCGTCGGAAGAACGTTTGAGGAGAGCCTGCTGAAAGGCATTCGTTCGCTTGAGATAGGCGCTTTCCATATCAGGAAAAAGAAGTTTGACAACGCTGAGACCGCTTGGCTTTCCGACTACATCCGCATAGGCACGGATGACAGAATCTATGCGATAGCGGAGCTTTTACGCCGCGGCACCGATGTCGGCGAAATCTGCGCGGCTACAGGCATCGACAGGTTTTTCGTGAGAAAGATCCAAAAGATCACAGAAGCTGAAGCAGAGATACGTTCAAATCCGGGCGATATCGATACATTGCTTCAGGCCAAAAAGATGGGCTTCTCGGACAAAGAGATCGCGCTTCTCTGGAATCGTGAAGAGACTGACATTTACAAGCTTCGTTTGGAAAAAGGCATCAAGCCTGTCTACAAGATGATCGACACCTGCGCATCCGAGTTTGACAGCTATATCCCGTATTTCTACTCGACCTATGAGGAAGAAAACGAATCCCGCGTATCCGAAAAGAAAAAGATGATAGTGCTGGGGTCGGGCCCCATCCGTATCGGGCAGGGCGTGGAGTTTGACTATTCCACAGTGCATGCGGTGCAGACCATAAGAAAAGCCGGGTACGAAGCGATAATCATAAACAACAATCCGGAGACAGTGTCGACAGATTACACGTGCTCCGACAAGCTCTACTTTGAGCCGCTCTGCACGGAAGACGTGATGAACATAATAGACCTGGAAAAGCCTGAAGGGGTCATAGCGACACTTGGCGGGCAGACTGCGATAAACCTCGCCGACCCGCTCCGTGACCGCGGTGTAAAGATCATCGGCACCGATTGTGATGCCATAGACCGTGCGGAAAACAGGGATCTTTTTGAAAAACTGCTTCTCGACCTTGACATTCCACAGCCCACAGGCTGTGCCGTGACAAGCGTGGAGGAGGGCGTTTCCGCTGCAAAAAAGATAGGCTATCCTGTGCTTGTGCGCCCGAGTTTTGTGCTCGGAGGCCGTGCGATGCAGATCGTTGCCAAGGAAGAGGCAATGTGGGAGTATTTAAGGACAGCCGTGGAAGTGGACGCCGACAAGCCCGTACTTGTGGATAAGTATATCCGCGGCAAGGAAGTCGAGGTGGATGCGGTCTGCGATGGAAAGCGGGTTTTCGTACCGGGTATCATGGAACTTGTCGAGAGGACGGGCGTGCACTCCGGTGATTCCATAAGCGTCTATCCGTCCTACAGCCTTTCGGAAAATGTAAAAAATACGATCCTCGACTATACGGAAAAGCTTGGACTCGGCATAGGGATCGTGGGACTTTTTAATATCCAGTTCATTGTGGACCCCTCTGAAAAGGTCTATGTCATTGAAGTAAATCCCCGTTCCTCGAGGACAGTGCCGTTCCTTTCAAAGGCTACGGGATACAGCCTTGCGGATATAGGCACTCTCGCAATTCTCGGAGTGTCGCTTGAAGAGCAGGGGATAAATGTGCGCTATCCCAAGGAAAAGGAGCGCTATTACGTAAAAGTGCCGGCATTCTCGTTCTCAAAGCTCCGCGGGATGGATGCATATCTTTCTCCCGAGATGAAGTCAACGGGCGAAGCCATAGGCTATGACAAAATGATCCACAGAGCGGCATACAAGGCAATGACGGCTTCCGGGCTGACGCTTAAGAACTATGGAACGGTGCTCGTATCGGTCGCAGACGAGGACAAGGAAGAGACAGTGCCGCTGATCCGCCGTTTTTACAACATGGGCTTTAACATCGAAGCCACAACGCTTACAGCTGAGGCTTTGAAGTCACATGGCATAAGGACGAGGGTAAGGCATAAGCCGAGCGAGGGAAGCGAGGAAGTGCTCGATTCCATTCGTGCAGGCTATGTGAGCTATGTGATAAACACCCGTGCCATCCGCTCGGGCGTTCACTACGGCGACGGAGCCGCAATCCGCCGCGCTGCCGCACAGAACAATATCACCATGCTGACGTCCCTCGACACCGTGCGCATGGTGCTCGATGTGCTTGAAGAAGTGACCCTTGGCGTTTCCACGATAGATGCGGAATAAAAATATCCCCGGGAACTGTACCGTTCCCGGGGGTTTTGTCTTCTGAGACCGTTTACCGGTCGACCCTGATATTTTTAAACAGTGAAGCCATGGTGACGGGCTCGTCGTCGCCGAAGGAATAGGTTGCCGGTACGGATTCGATCTCCTCCTCGGCCTCGTCCTTTTCGTTTACGGCTTTGATGGAAAGGGATATCTTGCCGTCACGCACATCGATGATCTTTACGTCCACTTTCTGCCCCACTTCGAGCATTTCCTTCGGGTGCTTGATGCGCTTGTCGCAGATCTGCGAAACATGCACAAGGCCCTGCAGACCGTTTCCGATGGAAATAAACGCGCCGTAAGGCTCAATGCGCTCTACGGTGCCGTTTACAACGGAGCCCACGGGAAGCATTGCAATGCGTGAATTTCTCTTTTCCGTTTCTTTGTCCCTGAGTACGTCGCGTACGGAAAGCACAAGCTTTTTGTCTGCTTCGTTGACTGTGATGACTATTGCGTCCAACGTCTTTCCCACATAGGAATCGGTGTCCGTGACATAGTCGAGTGACAGCTTGGATGCGGGGATAAACGCGCGGATGCCCTCAAGATAAGTGATGACGCCTGCGTTTGTGGCTTCCCTGATCTTTACAGATACCACAGCCTTTTCCTGCATCATTTCCTTGAGCCTGTCCCAGGCAAGGATATCTGCCGCCTGCTTTGCGGAAAGCAGGATGTGTCCTTCCCTGTCTTCACGGAGCACAAGTGCTTTTACGGTATCGCCCACCTTGATGTCCTGCTTTATGGAAAATCTGGGGTCGTTTGAAAGCTCATCGGCTTTGATGATCCCCTCGGCATAAGCGTTAAGGTCCACTGTGACCTCTGTGTCGGAAACGCCGATCACCGTACCATTCACGATGTCTCCTTCTTTCATCTGCTTGAGCCCGGAGCCTATCGCGCGCTCAAAGTCCTCCATTGTGATGTCTTCTTCGGTCTTTTCAATGTCAGTCATGTTGCCCTCCAAGTGTATTTTTTGCGCCTGCGCGCTTTGTATCAATATTTGTTGTGAACCTTTTCAGCAAAGCAAAGCACGTCCTTTAATTCGAGCTTTTCGCCGTTATCAAGTGTCACAAAGCCGCTCATCCTGCCGAACACCTGATGCTGGTCGCTCACTATCGCCTTGAAATCAAGCTTTGCGGCACGGTCGAGCACAGGCACGAAAGTCACCTGAAACCTTCCGTCGGAAGAAGTCATTTTCCATGGGGACATATAGTCGGGCTTGTCCAGGTCTTTCGGATCCGTATCTCCCGGGATGCCGAAATCCACGTCGTCCAGCTTGTGAGCAACACCGTCCACGATGAGGATATTTTCGCTCGCGGCCTTTGTGTTTCCAAAGCCGTAGCCGATGTTGAACCCGAGTGAGTGCCCGTCGACTGCGGCGTTTCCGTTGCCCCAGTACCAGGTGTTGTCATAGGTCCAGACGCCTCTGCCCCAGTCGAGTGTGCCAAAATCATGCTCAGGATTGAAACGGTAGATGTGACCGTCAAACTTTACCTGACCTTTGGCTTTCATGCAGTTGATCTTTTGATTGTAATAGAAATGCGCTTTCTTTTCCCAGGGAGTCGCTATGACCATGGTATCCATGTCCGGCTCGGAAAGTGTTATGTCCGCGGTAAGAGCCTTGCCGTCCTTGAAATTGTCAAAACGGCATTGTATCCTTCGTTCTTCCGGATGCTTTGAAAACCTCATATGAAGGCGTTTGTCCTTGTATTCGGTGTTTCCGGCCTCGGAAGTGGGCGGGAGCTTGAATTTTCCCATGGGAAACACGTTTAACACGGTTTCGGTGTGCTCCGTGTTTTTGTCAAACTCCAGGAGAGAAACGGACTGCAGGCCCACGTAACCGTTGTCGGATATGGTAAAAGCGGCCGCAAAGCTTTCGCTCCCGTCATATTTTCCGTCATGGATCACAATGTAATAATCCCATTCCTTGATCCTGAAACGAGGTGCTTTGATCTCGTCCCTGGAATAGATCCAGTAGGGCTTTCTTGCCCAGCCGGGTTCGGCTATGTTCCCTTTTTTGTTAAGCAGACGCTGAGGCGCCGTGATTTCGTGATTTCTCATGATCATCCCCCCTTATCGATATTATTATGTATTATAATCTTCATATTTTCAAGACTGCATTTTTTCCTCTTTTGTTTTTTGAAATGTTGTGCTACAATGGTGGCGCAAAAATAGCCCCCAAAAGGGGTATGAATGAAAAGGAGAAACTATGAAAAAAATACTTGCTATGATCCTTGCGAGCGCTATGGTACTTGCACTTGCTGGATGCGGAAACGGAAGCGATGCCAAGTCCGAGGGCGTTATGACCTATGCTGAGTACAAGGCAGCGGCTCTTGAGACAAAGGTTACCGTAGAAACTTATGTACAGGCCAAGCAGGGCTGGTGGGAAAAGGACGGACAGGGTCTTGCAACCATCTATACCCAGGACCATGACGGCGCATATTTCATTTACGAAATGCCTTGCACAAAGGATGAGTATGACAAGCTCACACCCGGCACAAAGATCAAGGTCGTAGGCTACAAGGCTGAGTGGTCGGGCGAAGTTGAGATCGCAGACGTTGAGTCTTTTGAGATCGAAAAGGGCAGCTATGTTGCAAAGGCTGTCGATCTTTCCGATAAGCTTGCAAGCGCTGACCTTGTAGACTATCAGAACCAGTACTTCTCCGTAACAGGTCTCACTGTTGAGAAGGCAAACGATGACGGTGCTGCATTCCTTTACAACTGGGACGGCTCCGGCTCAAAGGGTAATGACCTTTATTTCAACGTATCCAAGGACGGAAAGACTTACACCTTCACCGTTGAGTCTTACCTCTGCGGACAGGACACCGACGTTTACAAGGCAGTTGAAGGCCTCAAGGTTGGCAGCACCATCGACGTAACAGGTTACCTCTACTGGTACAACGGCGCCAACCCTCACATCACCAGCGTAAAGGTTAAGTAATACAAGAGCGTCGGTAAATCATCTGTTTATGTAAGAGTCAGGATCGGTCAGGAGTGTTCCCGGCCGATTCTTTTTGTTGAAAATACGCATAGATGGGGATATAATCAAAAAAAATCAAAAGAGAAAGCTGAGAAACATGAAACCATCACAGGCAAAAACAAAACCCACACAGGAAAAACTGAAACCCAAGCTTTTTTCGGTGATGAAAAATTACACACCCGCGCAGTTCGGCAAGGACGTTGTCGCTGGTATCATTGTCGCTATCATAGCACTTCCGCTGTCGATAGCGCTTGCGCTTGCATCGGGCGTTGAGCCGGAGCAGGGCATTTACACCGCGATAATCGCGGGATTTCTTATCTCGTTTTTCGGCGGCAGCCGTGTACAGATAGCAGGCCCCACGGCAGCATTTGCGACGATAGTTGCGGGCATTGTCGCGACCGACGGCATGAACGGACTTGTCATCGCGACACTTATAGCAGGCGTGCTCCTGATACTTATGGGCGTGTTCCACCTCGGTTCGCTCATCAAATTCATTCCCTACACCATCACAACCGGCTTTACGGCAGGTATCGCTGTCACGATCCTCATAGGACAGATAAAGGATTTCCTGGGACTCACTTTCCCCGCGGGAACGGTGACCATTGAGACTGTGGACAAGGTAAAAGCCATTGCCGGAAATATCGGGACGATAAACTGGCAGGCAGTGATCGTAGGCGTCGTATGTCTCGCCATTCTCATCGTCTGGCCGTTCATCAGTAAAAAGATACCGGGCTCGCTGATCGCGGTCGTTGTTGGGATACTCATGGTGAAGCTTCTTAACATGAAGGTCAACACCATCGGAGACCTTTACACCATCAGCAATTCGCTTCCGAAGTTCCGCCTGCCCGAATTCAGCTTTGAGCTGATCCGTTCAGAACTCGGAAACGGCTTTACGATCGCGGTGCTTGCGGCCATCGAGTCGCTTCTTTCCGCGGTTGTCGCAGATTCCATGATAAATTCCAGACACCGCTCAAATATGGAGCTTGTGGCTCAGGGTATAGGAAACATCGGATCCGTGCTGTTTGGCGGTATTCCCGCAACAGGCGCCATCGCACGTACAGCCGCAAACATAAAGAACGGCGGCCGCACACCCATTGCCGGAATGGTGCATTCCATTGTGCTGGTGATCGTGCTTGTGGTGCTGATGCCTTACGCCGCATATATCCCCATGCCGACCATTGCGGCCATTCTGTTTGTTGTAGCTTATAACATGTGCGGATGGAGGAACTTTGCCGCACTTTGCAAAAAGGCACCGAAGAGCGATATCCTTGTACTGGTGCTGACATTCGTACTCACTGTAGTATTTGACCTTGTTGTTGCAATAGGTGTCGGTATGGTGCTCGCATGCGTGCTTTTCATGAAGAGCATGAGCGAGGAGGCCGAGATCCACGGCTGGAAATATGCGCTTGACGAGAGTGAGAACGATCCTGATGCCATTGACCTTCGTGAAGTTCCGAAGGAGGTGCGCGTTTATGAGGTCACAGGCCCCATGTTCTTTGGCGTTGCGAACCTCATTTCGGGCATCACCATAAAGGATTTTACAAAGGTGCTGATCATCAGGATGCGTGGCGTGCCTGCCATAGACGCATCTGCAATGCAAGCGCTCGACAGCCTTGTCGACAGATGCCAAAAGGCCGGCGTGACCGTAGTATTTTCACATGTGAATGACCAGCCCCGCCGCGTTATGGAGCACGACGGGCTTGCCGCAAAGGTGGGAGCGGAGAATTTCTGCAAGCATATCGATGCGGCGCTTGAGAGGGCAAAGGAGATCGTGGGATAGGCCACGGTCCTGAATATTCATCGAACAAAGGAGGAAGGTATCATCATGCTTATTTACACAATCGAGAACATCCCCGGAAAAGAGTACAATGCGATCGGGCTCGTCAAGGGAGCCATCGTGCAATCAAAGCACATCGGAAAAGATTTTATGGCAGGCCTTAAGACCATCGTCGGAGGCGAGATCTCGGGCTACACGGAGATGATCACCGAAGCCAGAAATATCGCCACACAGCGCATGATCGACGAAGCCACGTCACTTGGTGCCGATGCGGTTGTGGGCGTACGCTACGGTTCGTCTTCGATAATGGACGGCGCTGCAGAGGTGCTCGCATACGGTACCGCTGTAAAGTTCAGATAATACGGCATTTTGCCGGAAGGTAGATAATGAGAGAAAAGATCGTTAAACGCGTGGTCGTTTTGATGACCGCGCTGGCTTTATTTTGTCTTAACGCCTGTTCTTTTCCCGGCGCGGACAGGATCAACAAAATACTGTCGGAAGAGAGCGCGCTGATCCGTGACGAATCCGAAGAGATAATCCGCTGTCTCACGGAAGGAGACAAAGACGGCTTTTGTGCGCTTTTTTCTGAGGAGATAAGAAACTCCGACTACTTTACGGACAAGGTAGACGATGCCTTTTCGTTTTTTGACTGCGATGTTTACCTGATATCGCAGATCCAGGAAGCCGCAGGAGGCAGCGGGTCCACCGACCACGGCAAATATACCGAAAGAACGCTTTCGCCCGAGATCACCTACATTAAGGTCCTGCAAGCCGTTCCGACGGGCGTTGAAGGCGGTGAGGTGTACGTGGACAGATATTATCAGGTCCGCTATCGCTGGATCGTGACGGATGAAGATCATCCCGAGCGCGTGGGGATACAGGAGCTTGAGATAGAGCTATTGAACACAGATCAGTCCGTTATGATCGGAATACCGGAATAGAAAAAGAGATTTGCGAAAGGTGAGACATGGAAGAATTATTCAAGTACGGTAAATGCACTTTTACAAGACCCAACATAGATAACGTGGATGACATGGTTGAGATGATGAACAATGAAAAGATCATATCTATGCTGACCACAAGGAAGAGAGTGATCACCCGGGAGGCGGAGATCGAATGGATCAATGAACATCAGAGCGACAACACCTTTTCCGTTTATGACAGCGTGACACACGAATATATCGGTAATTGCGGCTATAACGAGATAGACGGAAAAAGAGGCGAGATAGGGATCACGATCAGAGAGGCTATGCAGGGAAAGCATTATGCCAAAGACATCCTGAATGGGCTGATCGACTACGGATTCAATGTTTTGGGGCTGGATGAAGTTTATTCCATCGTGTTTTCCGACAATGTCCGCTCTGTCAATTGCATGACCCAGTTGGGCTTTGTGGAATACCACAGGGAAAAGAATGTTACCGAAAGGAACGGACATCAGGTAGACGACATATATTTCAGCAAGAAGAGACAGAGGCCTTAGAAGGTCTCTGTTTTTTGTGATAAAAACTCAACGCTCCATTGCTGGAAACTTCCGGTATTCTTTGATATATTTGTCACAGATACATAAGACAGGCGCTTGGCATATGTGTTGATACATGATCACGAAGTGATCCCGCCATTACGTATTATGCAAGGAGGAAAGTCATGGAGATAGGACGCAGAATAGAATTACTGCGAAAGGAAAAGCAGGTAACGCAGCAACAGCTGGCGGATTACCTGTCCGTACTTCCGCAGACGGTATCAAGGTGGGAAAGCGGCGGAACGCCGGATGTCACACTGCTCCCAAAGATCGCGCTTTTCTTTGGCGTATCGATTGATGAGTTGTTCGGCATGAACAACATGGAAAAAGCAAAGGAACTTGCGATCAGATACGGTGTGCTGCGTGATGAAAAGAGTTATGAAGATGCGGACAGAACGCTGTCGTTGGAATATGCCCGTGCTGAAGAGGAAAAGAACGATGCTGACCGGAAGACGATACTTGCTTACAGGATGCATCTCTACCTGCAGAAAGGATGGCAGTTCCTCAGCGAAGCGGAAAAGTTAGCCGACCGCCTGATAGCCGAGACGGAAAGCAATGATGACCCCTGGCATCTGCCCGCAAGGCTTCAGAAAATGCAGCTTAAGGCGCTTGGCGCAAAGCCTGTGGAGTACATCAGGAATGCGGCTAAGGATTACAAAGACGTTCCGAATATGGAGACGCTGCAGCTGTACTTCTTGGCGCTGATGACAGTGGGGCAGGTAGAAAAAGTGCTGTCCGAAGCTTCGGAAGGTTATGCGCGGGATGTCCTTTCCAAGCAGGACAAAGACAGCCTTACCGTGTGGGAGATACTCTTTCAGGCTGCAGCGGGCGCGGATGACCTCGGATTCTTTGAGGCTAATTTTGAAAAATACAAGTCCCTGAAAAAAGCAGTCACCGGCTCGGACAACTGCCTGGAGATGCGCATGCTGCTGGCCGGATGCTATGCGGCACGCGGCATGAATAAAGAAAAGGAGGCTTGCAAGGAAATCCTGCTTCACGAAGTCGAAACAATAGACAACGAACTCATGCTTAACAACGCGGTGGAGCGCATCAAAGCACTTTGACCGGAATGAATGATCCGCGTTAAGAATGATGATTTATGACCCTAAAAACATTTTTTGTGTCGAGGGTCATGCATTTCTTGGTTCTATATCTCTTTTTTCTACAAAAACTATGACCCTAATTGCATTTTTTGCAGTTAGGGTCATTATTTATTCAGAGAATTATTAAGAAGCGCAGACATTCGGGTATTTTTCCATGACCCTGATGGCAGTTTTTGGTGTTAGGGTCATAAAAACTGCCGGTATGGCAGATGTGATGAGCCTTCCAGTTGCCGGTCTTAATCTTTAACACGATCGACAGAGGTAAAAGTGACGTCGCGGCCCATTGCAAAGCTGTAGACATCCATGGATCTGCTGTCGGCGCGCTTTATCTCAAAAACATAAATATTCATCATCACGTCATCGAGACCCCCCGCCAAAGAGTATGTATCGACCCAGTCCTCAGGACCGGTTGTGTTTTCACGCAGAAGCTTATTCATGTCTTTTATGCTTGTCGTAATTCCTGTGGACTCGACAGATTCTATTATATTAAATCTGTCATCATCTACCACGCTTTCTTGCCCGAATTCGCTTTCAAAAACAACAAGATAAGCTTTTCCAGCCATATTGGAGTCGGATGATATTTCCGAGCCGTCAACGATCTCATATAAGCACATTGCAGTCAGCGGATACGGATCGTCGGAATACAGTACTAGTTCGGCGCATCTTTCATCGGAGTACAGCTTAAAGTACTGATCATAATCCTGGCCATAGGAGTTTTCCGGGAGGCTGTCGGATAATCCGTTGAGATACCATATCCTGGGAGCAGAGGCTGTGAGAGCTTTTTTGTACTCTTCCACAGGAGCCTTTTCCGAGGCTTTTTGAGTGGGCACGGGAGTGCTTGTGGGCACGGGCGTATTTGTGGGCACGGGAGTGTTTGTAGGTACCGGAGTGCTTGTGGGCTCGGGTGTATTCGTGGGTACGGGAGTACTTGTGGGCACCGGAGTATCCGTAGGCACGGGAGTGCTTGTGGGCTCAGGAGTGCTTGTGGGCTCAGGAGTGCTTGTGGGTACAGGAGTGTCTGTGGGTGCAGGGGTATCCGTGGGTGCGGGAGTGTCAGTGGGGGCCGGGGTGGCTGTGGTTGCAGACGTGCCGGTGGGCGTTGCCGGATCCTCTATGACATCAATATCCCCGGCTTTTCCGGCGCATGCGGTTGACATCATAACAACGAGTGTCAGTACTAAAACTGTAATGAGCTTTTTCATTGGAGTAGGTTCCTTTCAGATGGTTTAGTCGTAATATGCTCACACAAAAGCCACCGGAAATGTTTATTCCGGTGGCTGTTCCGGGCTTACGTCCGGTAATGGTTATCAAACCTTATACTCATGTACTTTTCTCTTCACATAGCTTGTATGAAGGATGTGATGAGCCTTCTCGCTGCCGGGCTCGCCAAGGTATTCCTTGTAGAGAGCCTGTACATCAGGATTCTCGTGTGAGAAGCGCATGGTGTTTGCTTCGTCGATGGAGTAGAGTGCCTTTGCGCGCTCTGCACGGATATCGGTGAAGTTGCGGACCTTAGCGTGAACACGAGGCTGGCCGCCGCCGTTTACGCAGCCGCCGGGACATCCCATGATCTCGATGAAGGTGTAATCTGCTTCGCCCTTCTGAACCTTTGTAAGGAGTTCGTTAGCGTTCTTGAGGCCGGATGCAACAGCAACCTTAACCTGTGTTCCGTTAACGTCGTAGGTTGCTTCCTTGATGCCTGCGGTACCGCGCACTTCCTTGAACTCGATGGGTGAGCCGTCCTTCTTGCCGGTGAGTGTCCATACGGCTGTACGAAGAGCAGCTTCCATAACACCGCCTGTTGCGCCGAAGATAACTGCTGCGCCTGAGCCGCTTCCGAGAGGAGAATCAAAGCCCTCGTTGGGAAGTGAATTGAAGTCGATGCCCATACGCTTGATGAGACCTGCAAGCTCACGTGTCGTCATTGAATAGTCAATGTCGGGAACGCCTGCTGCTGCCTGATCGTCACGGGTAAGCTCGAACTTCTTTGCTGTACAAGGCATTACGGATACGCTTACGATGGACTTGGGATCCCATCCCATCTTCTCTGCGTAATATGTCTTAACGGTAGCACCGAACATCTGCTGAGGGGACTTGCAGGTGGAGAGGTTCTCCGTCATATCCGGGAAATAGTGCTCGCAGTACTTGATCCATCCGGGTGAGCAGGAGGTGATCATCGGGAGCTTTCCGCCCTTTGTGACACGCTCTAGCAGCTCGTTTGCCTCTTCCATGATGGTGAGGTCTGCGGAGAAATTGGTATCAAATACCTTCTCAAATCCGATGCGGCGAAGTGAAGCTGCAAGCTTTCCCTCAACGTTTGTGCCGATGGGAAGACCGAACTCTTCACCAAGAGCCGCACGTACAGCGGGAGCAGCCTGAACAACAACGTGCTTCTCGGGATCTGCGATTGCTGCAAGGATGTCGTCCACATTGGTCTTCTCATAAAGAGCGCCGGTAGGACAAACAGCGATACACTGACCGCAGCTTACGCAGGAAGTGGTGTTGAGAGGAAGGTCGAAAGGAGATGCGATCTCGGTTGCGAAACCTCTCTCGTTTGCGCCGATAACGCCGATGCCCTGAACGTTTTCGCAGACAGCGGAGCAGCGACGGCAAAGTACGCACTTGTTGTTGTCACGGATCATGTGAGGAGCGGAATCATCGATCTCGGATACATTCTTTGCACCGTCGAACTGATCTTCAAAGTCAACGCCTAAGTTGCGGCTGAGTTCCTGGAGCTCGCACTGGCCGCTTCTTACGCAGGAGAGGCACTCTCTCTTGTGATCGGAAAGGATGAGCTTTAATGTGGTCTTGCGATATTCAAGAACCTTGGGTGTATTTGTAAATACTTCCATTCCCTCGTTTACGGGATAAACGCAGGCTGCAGCGAGGCCTCTTGCGCCTTTTACTTCAACGAGACACATACGGCATGCGCCGATCTCGTTGATGTCCTTTAAATAGCAGAGGGTAGGGATATCAATGTTGGCAAGCTTTGCAGCCTCGAGGATGGTCGCATCCTTCGGAGCTGTAACGTCAATGCCGTTTATTTTAAGATTAACGGTTTCCATGTATGATTCCTCCTCCGTATCACTTTTTGCTGATAGCCTTGAACTTACATGTGCCCATGCATGCGCCGCACTTTACGCACTTAGCGGGATCGATGGACATGGAAGCAAGCTTGTGGCCGGGTGCAACATAATCGGTACGTGAAATGGCGTCTGCGGGACATCCCTTTGCGCACATTCCGCAACCGATACATGTTTCGGGATCGATGGTGTATGTGAGGAGCGACTTGCAGACACCTGCAGGGCACTTCTTGTCGACTACGTGAGCCACATACTCATCTCTGAAGTAACGGAGAGTGGAAAGAACGGGGTTGGGAGCTGTCTGACCAAGTCCGCAGAGAGCGTTTGCCTTGATGTAGTTGCAAAGCTCTTCCATCTTGTCGAGGTCTTCGAGTGTAGCCTTTCCGTCCGTAACCTTCTCGAGCATCTCTAACAGTCTCTTTGTACCGATACGGCAAGGTGTGCACTTACCGCAGGATTCATCAACGGTGAACTGCAGGAAGAACTTTGCGATATCTACCATACAGTTGTCCTCGTCCATAACGATAAGTCCGCCGGAACCCATCATGGAACCGATGGCGATGAGGTTGTCATAGTCGATCGGAACGTCGAAATGCTCAACAGGGATACATCCGCCTGAAGGACCACCGGTCTGAGCAGCCTTGAACTTCTTGCCGTTCGGGATGCCGCCGCCGATCTCTTCGATAACTTCGCGGAGAGTGGTACCCATCGGGATCTCAACAAGACCTGTGTTGTTGATCTTGCCACCGAGAGCGAATACCTTTGTTCCCTTGCTCTTTTCGGTACCCATGCTTGCGAACCATTCGGGACCGTTTAAGATGATCTGAGGGATGTTTGCCCATGTCTCAACGTTGTTGAGGATGGTAGGACGTGCGAAAAGACCCTTTACTGCAGGGAAAGGCGGACGAGGTCTGGGCTCACCGCGGTTACCCTCGATGGAGGTCATGAGTGCTGTTTCCTCACCGCAAACGAATGCGCCTGCGCCGAGACGGAGATCGATATCAAAGCTGAAATCGGTTCCGAAGATGTTCTTTCCGAGAAGGCCGTATTCACGAGCCTGGCCGATGGCGATGGTAAGACGCTCAACGGCGATGGGATACTCGGCACGAACATAGATATAACCCTGGGATGCGCCGATCGCATAACCTGCTATGGCCATAGCCTCGAGTACTACGTGAGGGTCGCCCTCGAGAACGGAACGATCCATGAATGCACCCGGGTCGCCCTCGTCGGCGTTACAGCAGACATACTTCTGACCGCCATCCTGAACGAGGTTGCGTGCCAGCTGCCATTTCTTTCCTGTGGGGAAACCTGCGCCGCCGCGGCCGCGAAGACCGGAAGCGAGGATGGTGTCGATTACCTGCTCGGGAGTCATCTCGGTAAGTACTTTACCAAGAGCTTCATATCCGCGGGTACCGATGTACTCGTCGATGTTTTCGGGGTTGATGACACCGCAGTTACGAAGAGCTATTCTGTGCTGCTTCTTGTAGAATGCGGTCTCTACGAGGGGCTTGATCTCATCGTTATCGATGGTCTCCTCGTAAACGTATTTCTTAACTACTCGGCCCTTTAACAGGTGCTCCTGCACGATCTCGGGGATGTACTCAGGCTTAACCATTGAGTAGAAAGTTCCCTCGGGATATACGATCATGATGGGGCCGAGTGCGCAAAGGCCGTGGCAACCGGTCTGAACGACCGACACTTCCTTTGAAAGGCCGGCTTTTTCAATCTCGGCCTTTAACAGATCCTGAATCTGCTGGCTTCCGGAGGAAGTACATCCTGTTCCGCCGCAGACTAAGACGTGTGAACGATACATATGCTTTCCTCCTTATTTCAGTGCGCTCTGAATGGTGTATTCGGTAACAACATGGCCTCCGATGAGGTGACGGTTTACGACCTCCATTGCCTTCTCGGGAGTCATCTTGATGTATGTGACCTTTTCCTTGCCCTGCTCGATAACTTCTACGATGGGCTCGTACTGGCAGAGACCGATGCAGCCTGTCTGAACGACAGCAACATTGTCAAGTTTCTTTTCCTGAACCGCTTCGGAAAGTGCATTGAGAACAGGTCTTGCGCCGCTTGCGATACCGCATGTAGCCATGCCGACAACCACACGGGTGCCCGCCTCGGCTTCCGAACGAAGACCTACCTGACCCTGAACTTTATCTCTTATTGCTTTTAATTCTGCAAGAGACTTCATGTCTGATCCTCCTTGATATAATATGTTCTGTCACGGTGAACGTGACAAGTGGGGTATTTGAAATGGTGACAGATGTCACAAAATGCGGATGTCCGTGTACTTCAGACTGCCGGATGTCCTTCGTTCACCTCAGCGGTGTTTTCCGTGAGGAAATCCTTGATATAGGCCGAAACGTCCGGTACGTCGAAGGGGACTCCTTCCAAAACTACGCGAAGTTCTCTTGTGTCCAGCGTGAACTCTTTTCCGTCATAACTGTAACGATAGAGAAAATCGCAATCCTGATGCATGAGAATAAGCTGATGTATTGTAGCCGTCATGTCTCCGAGCGGCATCCTGTCGATACTGGAGAGGACATAGCGCGCGGTGATCTTTGTTCCCACCCCCGGCTCCGACGTGATGATGAAATCTCCTCCAGTCATCTCTGCCGACTGCTTGAAGAACGGAACTCCGAGGCCTACCTTTCTGGTGGTCCTTGTCGTGAAAAAAGGATCCGTTACTCTTGCGAGCTGTTCGCTGTCCATACCGCAACCGTCATCATCGATCCTGATGATGAGCGAGTCTGCCGCAGAATCGATCTCCACTCCGATGAAGACAAGTGAGGCTTTCGCTTTGGTGGAGTTTTCCACGATGTCCAATACATTTAACGATAATTCTGTCATCATAGTTTAGATCATCCTACTTGTAGTTTGCAAGTATGCCTTCAACCTTGTCGGGTGTGAGCTTGCCGTAAACGTCACCGTTGATGGTCATAACGGGAGCAAGTCCGCAGGCACCGATGCAACGGCACGCGTCAAGTGAGAACTTTCCGTCGGGAGTGCACTGACCGCCTGTGATGCCGAGCTTTTGCTGAAGCTTGTCGTAAACGTCGCCGGATCCCTTAACGTAGCATGCTGTACCGAGACATACGGAGATCTGGTATTCTCCCTTCGGATACAAAGCAAACTGTGCATAGAAGGTAGCTACTCCGTAAACCTTCTCAAGCGGGATGTTAAGCTCGTCAGCGATCATAGTCTGGACCTCGATGGGGAGATAGCCGTAAATGGCCTGAGCCTTCTGCATGATGGGCATAAGGCATCCTCTCTGGTCTCTCAGGTCGTTGATAACGGCCTTCAGCTGAGCTTCCTGCTCTTTTGTTCCCTTGAACGGAACAGAACAAATCTTAGAGCTCATTTGGAAACCTCCTTTAAATGATATGTTGTTTGTTCATGTGCCTCAAAGCCGCAAGAATAGCGGTGTCGAACGACTTCGTTAAAAAAATAACGAAATTTCGGCACAGTCCATAGCAAATATTATAGCACCAAGCTCCCAATAAATCCACTAAAAACTTGAAAAGTTAGTGCCGGAATGATAAAATCTACTTAATAATGCAATGAGTAAAAAACATATGTCAGCATCATGAAACGGAGGAGCGGATATGACTATCAAAGAGGTCCAGGAGGCCCTCGGAGCCAGATTTGTAAGCGGCGAACAGTGGGCCGACAGAGAAGTGCACATGGCATGCGGGTCGGATATGATGAGCGATGTGCTCGCGTTTGTAAAAGACAGGGCGGTACTCCTTACCGGTCTCTGCAATCCTCAGGTCATCAGGACTGCGGAAATGATGGACGTTGTGGCCATTGTTTTTGTACGCAGCAAAAAGCCTGACGAACAGATGATAGAACTTGCCGAAGAAAGGGAGATCCCGCTCATATGCACAGGTCACAGAATGTTTTCCGCCTGCGGCATCCTTTACGAAAAGGGGCTTAGAGGAGGTGCGGACTATGAGCGACTCCATTAAAATGACATATACCGTCTCCGATACCGATTTCACCAGAGCCGGCGAGGCATCCAGCGATGTCAAAAAGAGGCTTCGCCAGATGGGATGCGACCCCGAGGTCATCAGGAAGGTCGCGATAGCCATGTATGAAGGCGAGATCAACATGGTGATCCATGCGAACGGCGGCGAGATCGAAGTGGAGATAACTCCGGAAGACATCACCATGGTGCTGAAAGACAAGGGACCCGGCATCCCCGACATAGAAAAGGCCATGCAGGCAGGTTATTCCACCGCGCCTGAAAATGTGCGCGCGCTCGGATTCGGCGCAGGCATGGGACTGCCGAACATGAAAAAATATTCCGACGAAATGAACATCGAAACGACCGTGGGGGTCGGGACGACGGTAACGATGAAGGTACATCAGTAAAAGGCCGGTACGACCGGTGGGGTAAACGTATTGGATAACGATAAGACATTTACAAATTCGGTCCATCTGGATCCGGATCTTTGTAAAGGCTGCATCAACTGCATAAAAAGGTGTCCCACGCAGGCGATCCGCGTGAGGAACAAAAAAGCGTGCATAACGAAGGAATTCTGCATAGATTGCGGAGAGTGCATACGTATTTGCCAGAATCACGCAAAGCTTCCGACTTATGACTCACTTGACGTGCTTAACAACTACAGATACAAGGTGGCGCTCCCCGCGCCTTCTCTTTACGGCCAGTTCAACAATCTTGACGATACGAACATCGTGCTGACCGCGTTAAAGAGAATGGGGTTTGACGATGTCTACGAAGTGGGTGCCGCGGCGGAAGTGGTCTCGGAGCTTTCGCGGCATTATGTTGCCACACACAAGGAACAGCGGCCTTTTATCAGTACGGCGTGTCCGTCGATAACAAGGCTTATACGAGTGCGCTTTCCAAATCTCATAGAACACCTTCTTCCCATACTTCCGCCCGTTGAGATAGCCGCAAAAGAAGCGCGCGAAGCGGCAGTGAGGAAAACGGGACTGAAGCCCGAAGATATAGGCATAATCTTTATCTCTCCCTGTCCTTCCAAGGTGAGCGCGGTAAAATCCCCGCTCGGACAGAAGGAGAGCTATATTGACGCAGTATGCGCGGTAAAGGACGTCTATGTCAGGCTCCTTCCTCTCATGAAAGAGATAAAGGAACCGGAAGACCTGTCAATGGCAGGCCGCATCGGTATCGGCTGGGGAATATCCGGCGGAGAGGCGGGAGGCCTTTTAAGTGAAAATTATCTTGCCGCGGACGGCATCGAAAATGTCATAAAGATCCTTGAAGATCTCGAAGACCAGAAATTCACCGATCTTGATTTTATAGAGCTTAACGCCTGCAACGGAGGATGTGTCGGCGGTGTCCTCAACATCGAAAACCCGTTCCTTGCGAGCGTCAAGATGAACCATCTTAAAAAATACATGCCTGTTGCCAAAAAACATATCGAAGTAACCGATGTCATCACGCCCGAAGAGGCTCTTTGGACCGAGGATGTGGAATATGTTCCCGTATACCGCCTCGGAAGCAATATGCGTGACAGCATACGGATGATGAACGAAGCGGAAAAGATCGAGGAAAAGCTTCCCGGACTTGACTGCGGAGCCTGCGGCGCGCCCACATGTCACGCGCTTGCGCTCGATATAGTAAAGGGCGATGCGAAGGAACTCGACTGCATACATCTTCTGAGGGAGTATGTACACAGGTTTTCCGACGAGATGTCAAAGGCATGAGGACTATCCGGAGTACATAAATGGAGTATTTTTACGCATTTGATATAGCCGCCTTTCTGGTGGCGATAGTTATAATCGTTCAGTACAATCTTAAAAAGAACATACCCACAAGGCGTTCAAAGGCTTTTTACATGATCCTTCTGTTCGTCACGGGTGCGGCATGCTTTGATGCCGGGAGCGCTCTCGCGATAAAATACATAGAGATCCTCCCGCTGTGGTTCAACTATTTCCTTCTGGTGGGCTTTAACCTGTGCATGCACAGCTGCATCTACTCCTACATCTACTACGTGATGCTGATGGCAAAGCAGAAGGAACACGACCTGTACCGTGTCGAAAAGTATTCGGTCATCGTAGGCTGCGTGATCGACTTTGCGCTGGTCATCTCTTCCCCGTGGACAGGCGCGGTGTTCAGCTTTTCCGACGACCTTGTCTACCACTCCGGCCCGGGAACCTACTATTCCTACGCGATATCGTTCATCTGCATCCTGACCGGCGTTGGCTATATGATCGCAAGGCGTCGTGAACTCGTGTTCAGGGAAAAATTTGTGGTGATATTCTTCACCGTAGTCCTTCTTGAGAGCATGATAGTCCAGATCATCTTTCCGTGGCTTCTCATCACGACTTTCGGCTCTGTCATGTGCATACTGGTCGCGGCTTTCACGCTGGAAAACCCCAACTACTATGAGGAACAGGCTCTCGGCGTAAGGAACCGTCTGGCGTTTCAGACGGTTGTAGAGCGCATGATCTCGGATGACAGGCAGTTCACCGTTCTCGGCCTGCACGTCGAGGGCATGAACGACCTTCGTGAGCTTATCGGGATAAAGAGCGTAAATGTGGTGCTCCGCGACATCGCAAACTTCCTGATCGACATCGGAGACAGCGACAGTCTTTTCAGCATCTCGGAAAACCAGTTTGCGTTCATCCTTGTAAACGGTGATTCGGAAGTCGAGATGTACGTGAGAAAGATCAGAAGACGTTTTACGGAAACGTTTGGCACAAGTGATGAAAACGTAAGGCTTTCGGTCATCATGTCAAGATTTTCCTACCCCAAGGATATAAAGTCATCCGAGGGAGCGATGGATCTTTTTGAATATTCGCTTGCAAAGTCTTCCGAAAACGGCGGCGAGCTCGTACTTGAAGCAACGTCCAGGCTTCTCGAGGAAAAAAAGAGGACGGGACAGGTCCTTCAGGTGCTGCAGAACGCTCTTGCCGAAAAGAGGTTCAGCATCTATTATCAGCCGATATATTCCGTGAGCACCGACAGCTTTGGCTCCGCCGAGGCGCTGCTCCGTCTTTATGACGAGGAGCTCGGCTTCATAAGCCCCGACGAATTTATCCCGATAGCAGAGAAAAAAGGTCTCATAATAAACGTCGGAGAATATGTTCTCCGCGAGACCTGCCGTTTCATGGCTGAAAACAAGCTCTGGACCAAGGGGATAGAATACATAGGCATCAACATGTCACCACTGCAGTGCATTCAGCCTGACTTAAGCGAAAAGTTCATCGAGATCATGGATGAATACAAGCTCGACTATTCACGCATAAGCCTTGAAGTGACTGAGGTCGCGGACGCAGTGTCGGGCAGGATCTTCAAAGAGAACATGCAGGCGCTGATAAAGAACGGCGTACGTTTTGCGCTTGACGGATACGGCGCGGGGTATTCCGGCCTTTCAACGCTGGTAGACCATCCCTTCTCGATCATAAAACTCGACAAATCGATGCTCTGGTCTGCGATGAAGAACGACAATGCCATGACAGTGCTCCGTCAGACCGTCAGGATGATGAAACAGCTTGGACTTGAGCTTATCGCGGAAGGCGTGGAGACCGACGAGCAGGCACAGGTGCTCGCATACTACGGATGCGATTTCTTCCAGGGCTTCTTTTATGCAAAACCCCAACCGGGAGAAGCTTTTGTGAAGCTTATTGACGAAAGACGCGCAAAGAACAAGGCGTAAATGATATTTGCCATACTTTTTCAAGGAGAAAAATATGCTAAAAGTCAGTGAACTCTTGAAAATGGACTGCTTTACTGTGAAAAACCTTCCCGAAGGCGGCGGTGACCGCGAGATCGGGTCGATCTACTGCTGCGACCTGTTGAGCATCGCAATGTCAAAGATGACCGAAGCCGCGGCGTGGGTCACCGTAATGAGCAATCTGAACACACTTGCCGTGGCAAGCCTTTCCGATGTTGCCTGCGTGGTGCTCGCCGAGGGAGTCGCGGTGGAAGAAGCCATGCTGCAAAAGGCTGTACAGCAGGAGATAACGGTCCTTTGGACAGAACTGCCCATCTTTGATGCGGCACTCAAAATACAGAAAGCATTTGAGGCATGATACAGGCAAGCTACGATCTGCATCTTCACTCGTGTCTGTCGCCCTGCGGCGACGACGCCTCCACGCCCGCGGCGATAGCGGGCTATGCGGCGCTGAACGGTCTGCAGGTGATCGCGCTCACCGATCACAATTCCTGCAAAAACTGCGGCGCTTTTCTTAAAGCATGCGATTTTTACGGGATAGTCGGAATTCCGGGCATGGAGCTCACCACTTCCGAAGAGGTACACGTGGTGTGCCTTTTTTCTACGCTTTCCGACGCGATGCGCTTTGACGGCTATGTTTACGAGCATCTTCTTGATATAAAGAACGACGAAAAGATCTTCGGAAAACAGCAGATCATGAACGAGGAGGACGAAGAGCTCGGGCGTGTGGAAAAGCTTTTGATAAGCGCGACGGACATCGATTTTGACGATGTTTTCGATCTTGTCACATCCTTCAACGGGATAATGATCCCCGCGCATCTTGATAAAAAGACCACTTCGCTCATCTCGCAGCTGGGTTTTGTTCCGCCCGATTCCAGGTTCAGGACTGCGGAACTTAAAAATATGGCAAATCTCCACAATCTCAGAAAGACCAATCCTTATCTTGAAGGATGCCGTATCATCACAAGCTCGGATGCACACTACCTCAAGGATATCAACATGCCGGTCAACACGATCCTTGTTGAAGAACTGACTCCTGCGGGAGTCATAGCGGCATTGAGCTGAAATGCATTACGCCCGGTACCGCAAAATCCTTGATTGTGACGGGTGATCATGTAGAATTTTTTCTGTATCTTTTGACAAAAATACGCGTTATCATAGCGTACGATATATGACCTGACCATTAGGAGGACAAGATGGAATTCTTTGACAAAAACGGAGCTCTTGAATTTAAGACAAGGGGTGAGACGGTACGTATCGAGCCTTGGGGAAAAAATGCGCTTCGCGTGCGCGCCACGATGTTTCCGGGATTTTCGGGACGCGACTGGGCGCTTACGGAAAAGCATGAGGGCAAAGCGGAAATAAAGATCGGAAAGCCCGAAAAGTGGATGGGCGACGGCACCGATGACAATAAGGAAGTCGCAAGCATCACGAACGGCCGCATCACAGCGGAAGTGAACTTTGTGGGCATAATCAGTTTTTACCGCGACGGAAAACTGATACTTCGTGAAGATTTCAGAATGTACGGCGGAACCATCACAAAGAGCAGCCGCTGCTTAAAGACGGTGAACCGCGAATGGAAGGGTGTCATCGGCGGTTGTGACTACAGCCTCGACCTTCGTTTTGAGGCAAACAAGGGTGAAAAGATATTCGGAATGGGCCAGTACCAGCAGGACTGCATGGACATGAAGGGCTGCACGCTTGAGCTCGCGCAGCGTAATTCCCAGGCCTCCGTGCCTTTCATGATCTCGTCCCTCGGCTATGGTTTCCTGTGGAACAACCCGGCAGTCGGCCGTGTGACCTTCGGAAACAACTATACACAGTGGATCGCAAGAGCAACAAAGGAGATGGACTACTGGATCACGGCAGATTCCGATCCCAAAGCGATACTCACAAATTATACCGCGGTGACAGGACATGCACCCATGTTCCCCGAGAGCCTCATGGGGCTCTGGCAGTGCAAGCTCCGCTACCGCACACAGGAAGAAGTGCTCTCTGTTGCCCGCAAATACAAGGAAGAGGGTATCAAGATCGACCAGATCGTCATCGACTTTTTCCATTGGACCGTGCAGGGCGACTGGAAGTTTGACAAGACCTACTGGCCGGATCCGAAGGCTATGGTCGACGAACTCCATTCTATGGGCATAAAGGTCATCGTTTCGGTATGGCCTTCGGTTGACAGAAAGAGCGAAAATTTCTATCCCATGATGGAAAAGGGCCTTCTCATAAAGACCGAGCGCGGCGCTGCCCAGACCTATGATTATCAGGGCGACTGCGTCGAGATCGATCCGTTTAACCCGGAGACCAGAAAATACGTCTGGGAAAAATGCAAAGAGCATTATTACGACTTCGGAATAGACGCGTTCTGGCTTGACAATTCCGAGCCCGACTACGGTGTGTACGATTTTGAGAACTATCGTTACTACGATGCGCCTGCTCTCGAAGAGAGCAATATGTATCCTCAGATGTATTCACGCGTGTTCTTTGACAACATGCCCACAGTGCAGAAGGGCGAGGCGGTGAACCTCCTTCGCTGTGCCTGGGCGGGAAGCCAGAAATACGGAAATGTGGTTTGGTCGGGAGATGTTCCGAGCACCTTCGAATCCTTTGCGGAACAGATAAAAGCCGGCCTCAACATGGGCCTTGCCGGCATTCCCTGGTGGACCACGGACATCGGCGGATTCATGACCGATGATGTGAACGATCCCAATTTCAGACAGCTCCTCATCCGCTGGTACCAGTTTGCAGTATATTCCGCAGTACTCAGGATGCACGGCGACCGCGGACCATACAACATCCCGGCTCTTGACGACAGAGACTGGGGCGGCGGCTATCTCCACACAGGCCAGCCCAACGAACTCTGGAGCTACGGCGAAGACAATTACAAGATCATGCGCAGATACTATGACATCCGTATCGCAATGCATGATTACATCAGGGATCTCTACAAGGAGACCACCGAAAACGGCGCTCCGCTTATCCGCACGATGTTCTATGAGTTCCCTGATGATGAAAAATGCTGGACTCTCGAAGACCAGTACATGTTCGGCGACAAATACCTTGTTGCGCCGATCCTTGAGCTGAACAGGTTTGAGCGTGAGGTTTATCTTCCTTCCGGAAAATGGAAGCTCACAAGCGACGGGACCGTTTTTGAAGGCGGACGCACAGTGTCCGTAAAGGCTCCGATCGAGTATATGCCTGTGTTTGAAAAGTGCTGATCTTTACACATAAGGGATGCGCTCCGCGAAAACGGTCCGCATCCTTTTTTATTGAATTGTATTTGAACGTTGTGCTATAATCATAATCGCTTTTTACCGTAAATCATAAATATTTACGGTTTATAATACGGGTTTTTCGGCTATAATTGATACAGGTAACCTGTAAATACAGTGGGCGCGGTCCATAAAGCGACCGTGGACCGGATTGATCAAGGAGAAGAGCTTATGGAAATGACATTACGCTGGTACGGCACGGGATTTGACACCGTGACACTGAGACAGATCAGGCAGATACCCGGAGTGAAGGGCGTCATCACAACGCTTTACGACACAACACCGGGTGAAGTATGGCCCAGAGAGCGCATACAGGCTCTTAAAAAAGAGGTAGAGGCCGAAAATATGCACATTGCGGGCATCGAGAGCGTGAACGTGTGTGACGCCATAAAGGTCGGCTCTCCGGACCGCGACAAATATATCGACAACTACATTCAGACACTTGAAAATCTGGGCCTCGAGGACATTCACCTCGTCTGCTACAATTTCATGCCTGTGTTTGACTGGACAAGAACAGAGCTCGCGCGCCGCCGCCATGACGGTTCCACCGTGCTTGCGTACAATCAGGAGACCATCGATTCCATAGATCCCGAAAATATGTTCGCATCCATCTCAAAGGATTCCAACGGCGCGGTAATGCCCGGCTGGGAGCCCGAGAGAATGGCAAAGATAAAAGAACTTTTCGAGATGTACAAGGATATCGACGAGGAAAAGCTTTTTGCAAATCTCAAATATTTCCTTGAGCGCATCATGCCTGTCTGCAACAAATACAACATAAACATGGCGATCCATCCGGACGATCCCGCGTGGTCGGTTTTCGGGCTTCCGAGGATCATCATCAACAAGCAGAACATACAGCGCATGATGAAAATGGTGGATGATCCGCACAACGGCGTCACCTTCTGCTCCGGCTCGTACGGCACAAACCTTGAGAACGACCTTCCCGACATGATAAGATCCCTCAAGGGCCGCATTCATTTTGCTCATGTAAGGAATCTGCAGTTCAACTGCACAGAGCCCGGACACCTTGATTTTGAAGAGGCAGCGCATCTTTCATCCGACGGTTCGTTTGATATGTACGAGATAGTGAAAGCGCTTTACGACATAGGCTTTACAGGCCCCATCCGCCCCGATCACGGAAGGATGATCTGGGATGAAGTCGCAATGCCGGGCTACGGTCTCTATGACAGAGCGCTCGGAGCGGCATATATCAACGGTTTGTGGGAAGCCATAGAAAAGGCTGATAAGAGAGGTACAAAATGATGAAGCTCGACAATGAAGGCCTTAGAAATCAACAAGAATGGCTCGAAAAGGGCTATGAACTCCCTAGGTTTGACAGGGAGAAAATGATAGAAAACACAAAAAAAGCGCCTGTGTGGATACATTTCGGCGCAGGAAACATTTTCCGCGCTTTTCAGGCAAATGTATGCCAAAACCTGTTGAACAGCGGCGTGATGACACAGGGCCTCACCGTTTGCGAAGGCTACGATTACGAGATTATCGAAAAGATGTATCTGCCGCATGACAATCTGAGCATCCTTGCGACCTTTAAGGCGGATGGGACCATTGCAAAGACAGTGGTCGGAAGCATCGCTGAGAGCCTTGCGCTCGATGAGAGCAACATTAGAAGTTATGACAGACTGATAGAGATATTTGAGCAGCCTTCGCTTCAGATGGCAAGCTTTACCATCACGGAAAAGGGCTACAGCCTTGTTGATGGCAGCGGCGAACTTCTTCCCGCCGTGTCACGCGATATGCACGCAGGTCCCGACAACGCCATCAGCTACATGGGGAAAGTGGTGTCCCTCCTTTACGCGAGATATAAAGCCGGACAGCTTCCCATCGCAATGGTCTCCATGGACAACTGCTCTCACAACGGCGACAAACTTAAGGCAGCGGTGCAGCAGATTGCAAAAAGCTGGGCTGACAACGATGTTGCCGATGACGGATTTGTAAAATATGTTTCCGACGGGGCAAAGGTTTCTTTCCCCTGGTCCATGATAGACAAGATCACACCCCGCCCGGACAAAGCGGTGGAAGACCTATTATCAAAAGACGGTATCGATGACCTTGAGGCAGTGATCACCTCAAAGAAGACCTATGTCGCGCCATTTGTAAATGCCGAAGAGTGCGAATATCTTGTCATCGAGGATGATTTCCCGAACGGCAGGCCCGCACTCGAAAAGGGCGGCATAATGTTTACCGACCGTGAGACCGTGGACAAGGTGGAAAAGATGAAGGTCTGCACCTGCCTCAACCCGCTTCACACAAGCCTTGCCGTGTACGGATGTCTTCTCGGGTTCACACGCATTTCCGATGAAATGAAGGATGCCACGCTGAACCGCATGGTACGCACCATTGGCTACACTGAGGGACTTCCTGTTGTGGTAAATCCCGGTATCCTCGATCCTGTCAGATTTATCGATGATGTAGTGGAAAAGCGTATCCCGAACCCCTTTATGCCCGATACGCCGCAGCGTATAGCGACCGATACATCACAAAAGCTTCCCATCCGTTTCGGTGAGACGATCAAAGCATATGCTGCGCGTCCCGATCTTAAAGTCAGCGACCTCAAGCTCATTCCGCTTGTTTTTGCGGGCTGGATCAGATATCTCATGGCTGTCGACGACAAAGGAAATGCTTTTGAATTGAGCTCAGACCCGCTTCTTTCCACAGTCTGCCCTTATGTGAGCGATATAAAGCTCGGAGACGGCGAGGAAGCAAAAGAAAAGATCGTTCCCATCCTCAAGATGAAAGAGATCTGGGGTGTGGATCTTTTTGAAACAGGGCTTGCGGATACGGTTTCCGGGTATTTTAAGGAACTCATAGCAGGACCCGGAGCAGTGAGAAAGACACTCGAGAAATATGTAAGATAGCGGTTTTACCGATAATCACAAAAAAGACCTGCCTTAGTTGGCAGGTCTTTTAAATTCTCGTTTTATGCGTCCAAGTGGAACGTGTCACCGTTGTGGTGCTCTTTTTTGCCGTATTTCTGTACGCAATACTGCCCAACCTTGTTGGTGCGGGCGGCTTTTTCGTAATCGTTCATTCCGACTGCGTCACTGGCCTGTATGGTACGGCGCTTGCTGGAGCTTCTCCGGTCTACCTTTACGGCCTGTACACGGTGGCGTCTTTCGATGAATACAGGGGCTTCCATATCGATGCCCTGATCCTTCTTTATCTCGGCGGCGCCCTCTTTTATCATGGGCTCGACCCATTCAAGTTTCTTGCGGGTCTCTTCCCTGCCTTTGATATCCTTGACATATTCGACGCCCGCAAATGCGGAATTTGCAGCTATATACGCCTCGGACTGAGTGTTCGTGACATTTGCTGCAGGCGTCTGATTGGCTGTGTTCACGTTGTTGTAATATGTTGTTGTGTTGATGATCCCGACATCCATGACGAACCTCCCATCCTTGTAAAATATGGCTTGCCGACTCCTCCTGTAAATGCTATCGTCAGAATTTAATAAAAAGTTAATATAAATATTCTAACATTTTTGATAGAAATCGGCTTATTTATCTTTGGAGCGTTTGATAATGAAAATCGCAGCTACCACTATAAGTGCGAGTAACACTACACCGCCGATGATAAAGGCAACTGTACCTGTACCCTGAGGCGGGATGGGATGAGGATCTGCGATATCTCTGATGATGTTTGATAAAAACATGGTACACCTCCGTTTGTTTTTGTGGAAAAAACATCCGATGACTGATACAATGTACATCGGCAGCCACTTTATTTTTTGTTAATAATACAAGCAAAAGGACGGTTTTGTCAATGAGAAAAAACGTAAAACTGCTTATTTATTCGTTTTCACACTTCCTGATGGATTTCATATGCCACTATTATGTGTTTTATCTGATAAGGGCGCATTTTCCCGAATTTGCGGCGTTAACGATACTCGCATACAATTTCGTGGCGTTTGCGCTGCAGTGTCCAATCGGATATCTTGCCGACAGGTTTAAGGGAAAATATACCGCGGGAGTCAGCTTTTCTTTGCTTCTGCTCGGCGTGGTCACGGGATTTATGCTGTTCCCGGATAATGCCGTGGGTGCCGTGACGGGGCTCATGATCTGCGCTTTTGCCAATGCGGGACTCCATGCGGGAGGCTGTGTGGCTGTGATGGAACCCGGCGAAAAAGGCCTGAAACACGGTGGTGTTTTTATAGCTGCGGGCGCGCTCGGCGTAGGGCTGGGAGACTGGCTTGGGATCCAACAGATCGCCATATTCCCCGCCGTGGCTTTTGCGATACCTGTGGCTGTACTTCTTTTGAACCTTCCTCTGGGTGAGGATCATCGTGCGGGAGCGGAAAGTGAAAACGCTTCGGATGCCGAAAATAAGACAGATATGATACTTTTGATACTGTGTCTCATTGCCGTGTTTGTGCGTTCCTACGGCGGTTTCCTCATGCCCGCCGGCTTTATGAAGCTGCTTGCTCCGCTTGAAGAAACGGAAAGCTATGGCTTTGTGAAGAAGATGTTTCCGAGTGTTCTGGGATTTGCGGGGAAGTTCCTGGGAGGATTCCTTGTTGTGTGGTCCATGCGGCTTTTTAAAGCAGGACAGGACTTAAGACGCGCAAACTATATTTATGGCGCGGCGGCGCTCGTCCTAAGTACGATACTGCTTTCGGGGTTTGGAGAGTATGCCGTTCCCTGCGCCGTCGGGATCATATTGTTCCATTCGGTGATGCCAGTGACGCTTTTTGAGATATATTGTATCCTGCCGAAAAACCCGGGCTTTTCGCTCGGACTTACCACATTGCTGCTGTTTTTAGGGTGTCTTCCGACCTACGTGTGGACTCCGGGAGACACGGCAAAGCGCATAATGCTCGCCTGTCTTATGCTCATCGGGGCTTTATGCCTGGCAATCGCAGCAGGAGCGTACAAAAGAAAGGGCAAACATGTTGTATTATCTTAAAGCACTGTTCTTTACCGCGCTTGTGGAATGCGGGCTTGCGGCGCTGCAATCCAGGGATTTTGCTTGGGTAAAATACGTTTTTTTCATAAATGTGCTGACAAATCCTGCGGTAAACCTCTTGTACAGGGGACTTTATCCACTCCTTTCGGGACCTTGGCCGACCGTTGTCCTGTTGTTTCTGGAAACGCTGGTCGTTGTCGTTGAGGGGCTTTTGATCTACAGGTTAAGACGGTCAGGCGGTTTTAAAGTGAAACCGTTATCACTCAAAAATGCATTTTTATACGCTTTTATTATCAATTTGGCATCATACTGCTTTGGCATGCTCATAAC